>Ga0157364_1005940_pt1 | contig 12483 bp, 4 predicted proteins | sample AttsexASBM2_FD_111476 | JGI IMG/M metagenome (GOLD analysis project Ga0157364, IMG submission 111476) | Fungus gardens microbial communities from leaf cutter ant in Ribeirão Preto, State of São Paulo, Brazil - Atta sexdens ASBM2 | ecosystem: Host-associated > Fungi > Mycelium > Unclassified ...
AGAATTCTTATTTTTAGAATAATTATATATTAATCAGAATTCTAGTTATTTCAACTAGAATTCTAATAAACATAACCAAAAAATTCTGATTCGTTCATTTTCCATCCAGAATTACTGTTTAATCCAACCATTTTTCTTGTGTGTGTGTGTGTGTGTGTGTGTGTGTGTGTGTGTGTGTGTGTAAATGGTCGAAAATATTTTATTTATATTTATTTTCGGATTAAAGAAAAATCATTTAGCACTAAGCTTATATGCTCCTTATTGTGACTCTTATTGTTTATAACTAAAGCCTTTGTTGATTATTTGTTCTTTTGTTTTGATTGGTCAAATTTCAATCTTCAGTCTCAATCTTCAATATGAGTCTGATATTGGCATAAAGCGCGTATGGATGAAATAATTTTAAAGATATAGGATGTGTGTGGATTAAATTTATTTTTTGTAAACCAAACTCCCTTCTTGGCAGTATAAGCTGAAGTAATAAATTCTATTCTATTTTATTACGTCAGACCGCATTATTTTTTTTCTTGATGCCAAGGCAAATTTTAGTGATTGTGTGAACTGATTGTGATGCTTTGCATATGACGAGATGTGCCGTATAATAACAATTTAATCGATGTTTATTATGCGATTACTAATCATTACATTATTTATGGTAAATTTATGGTAAATTTGTATAATGTAGCAATTTGTTCAAATCTTAATTACGATAATTCGCTGCATAAATAATAGAGGACATACAGAGGAGTAACAGAAGACAAATTTCGCACATTGCGAATGTCTTTAAATTCCATCATTTCGTAATCGCTTAAAAAAAGCTGTTATGGGCAGAAAAATTTCATTCTATATGTGTATATGTATACACAAATGTATATACACACTTTGTTGATTATAATAATTGACAATTGATTTCTAAACATTCCTGAAGGAAAGGAAGATTTGCAAAGGAGATCGGAATCAGTTTGCATGTGTCGAAGGATAAAACGATTCCGACATCACATGTATCACGTCTTAGTATTATGAATCGTTATATAATTATGATATAATAACGGGGTGAGAAGAGTACGCGCGCGCAACAGCAGAGTCATATAATAAGGCGCGTCACACACGTGCTCCTGAATCCATCCAATGGTTGCGGATTCTCGGGAGCAATTTGCCTAAGAGCTTTAATTACAAGAATAATTGCAATTATTCTTGTAATTAAAGCTCGTCTTAGGCAAATTGCTCCCGAGGATCCGCAACTGTTGCATAGAAAAATACATAATTATGATTATGAACAGTTCCATTATCTCATAAACGCAATTGTGTGTTTATTATGTGAATGATTTTAATAATTTTAGTAAATTGTTTATGACTATTACATTTAATGTATGCACGCTGAAATTTATACATATGTAAGTTTATTATACTCCATTTTTAATTCATAAGAATACGCACACATAAGATGTAATCAATGATTCAGCTTGCCATAATACGATTAGCATTAGCAAGGCTTACAATCAAAGCTAATGAGTTATATTATTCAAAAAAAATAAAGTATGATAATTGATTGAGTGTACATATCATTAGACGTAGGTATGCACTTTTTGTTTTATAAATTTCGTAATAGTCACTGACAATAAATTTTCTTCCAATTGCACAATTTCCAGGCAATTTCTTCATAGGCGAAGAAAATTATATAATTGAGCACTTATCAAATATTATATTTAATCGATTAATTTTACCATCACATGTATTCTGCATTCGTCAAGATGCTCAAGCTTTGATAGAGCGATGATCTTGCTTTCTCGTGTTAAACTAAACGTCAACTAATTTTTAAAAAACAACACTGTTGCAGAGTCATCCCGCAGACGCGATTTGTTATACGAGATTCACAGTAAAATGCTATCGAACTCGTGCATCGAATTGTAAACTTTCGAGAGTCAGTCAAGCATTCAGCGAAGTCATTAAATTAGAAGTCGATTTGTGGGATGAAAGACAAGACGGAAATATCGCGATGAAGTTAATGAAAGGAAATATGCGGTTACATCACGGATTCTCTCTATATATATATAGTTACAATAAGGACAAATTTTTTAAATAGGGATTTTAATACAATTATCATATATATATAGAGTGTATCTTAAAAAACACTCACTAATCATAGAGCACTATTCCTAATCAAAAACTGAGTCAAAAAATCCTGAGCCATTTTGCAATTTTGTATTACTATTCTGCATTATTGTTTTTCGATAATAAAAAACGAGAAAACGACAATTTTTCACGCAATATTCCCACTCCATTGTTTAAATTGCTCCTTATAAGTTTATGCGTAAAAGGTCATAAAATTTAAAAAAATCTTAAGAATATCTTATCCTTCTTTTTAATTATTCTTTAATAAGTTAATAAATTATTCTTTAATAAGTTTTTACATTTTAACTTTTATACATATACAAGATGTTTCAAAATTCGCAGGGTAACTCAAAATATATGTAAGAAAGTTTTTAAAAAATTGAATAAAAAAAGTTCTTTGTAAATCTTTATTTTAATAGTTTCTGAGATGATATAAGAGTTTAAATATGGCTAATTACAGACTACGTTTAGATAATCATTTGCTGAAGAAATACATCAAGTCGAGAGAAAGTTAAAATGACTTTAAAATGATTATTTTGACGTCATGAAAGTCAAACTAATAATTTTAGTTACAAAATTTGACTGTTTATTGACATTAAAAATCAAAATAATGTCATTTTTGACTTTCGTGTGTTCCTTGGATGACGATTCTTGAACGCATTTATCAGCGTTCACTAATATGCGATCATGTGTCTATCTAACGTGACTATCTAAACAGTCTGCAATAGGTTATATTTACATCTTTACTATCTTAAAAATTAGTTTTAAAATAAATATTTATGAATAATTATCTTGCTATAACATTTTTTAAGTCACGAATTTTGAGATACTCCATATAGGTATAACGTATATAGGTAAAAAAAAAAACGATATGGAAAGTGACTTACACGAAAAATCGCAAGGGTAGTAATAGATTTTAAAATTAAAAATGAGTACATTAAATACGTTATAATGACGCATATTATATTAATTATTTTATTTTTGCACATCAGGGTTGGTAAAAATCATGTTTTAAACATATTTAATTAATATTTAATCGTTGTTTTTAACATGTTTTAAACATATTTTTTAAGCTGTTTGTGTATGAAGCATTGAAAACATGCTTAAAAAAACACAATGCTTTGTTCTTTAAAAAAAATATTATCTTTTGTCATTATCAATCCTGTCATACATTTAATTGAAAGTATCCGTCAAACTGGAGAGTGAAAAAATGTGTGAATAACATCGCAATATCGCGCTATCGGAACTGAATAATAAATAATTTCAAAATGTTCGTGATTGTCGGATGTTATTATGACATAAATTATGAAGATTTAACGTACATATATTCAAATATGAATAAATCACGGATCAAAAGTGACAAGTAAATTCAAGCCGATCGTCTGTTTGTGTACTCGCTGATTCGGAATTGAACTGTGTTTGTACACGAGTGCAGTAAGTATACATTATGCAAGATACGTGAAGTGACCTTGACAATGACCATTGCACACGTTACATTAGTGATCACATGTCGTTAACGCACCGACAAGACAATCACGTTATCACAGAATCGTAAGAGACGGATGCACGGAAATGTGACGTTTTTCGCAAAAGTAACAAATTTCCTGTCCGTCTTATCGTCTCTTGTTGACATTTCGTCGTTTGACAAATCGTAAGATAATCGAAAACGACCAAATATAGCCCATATTTAGCAACACACGGAAGCATTTTTAATTATCGCGGAATCGATTTACACTAATGACGCTATTTTTTTTTATTATCAAATTGTCAAGTTCACAAATTACATATTCTTGGAAAAAAATATTATATATATTTTTATAAATAATTATATATATTGTTGTATAAAATTACATAAATTGTATATAAAATTGACATATTTTATATACAATTATATATAATTATTTATAAAAATATTTATAAAAATATATATAACATTTTTTCCTGAGTTTATTTGAAATTAATTTGAAATTAATAAGTAGTTTGATTCCCGAAAATATTACGTCGTTATTTTTAATAAATTTTCGGATTTTTTCAGCTTTTTATATAATTGAAGTTTTAAGATTCAAGTAAACGATATTTTACTTGAAATTATTTGTGAAAGATATGATTTTATTATTTATTTCCCAAAGATATCGATAAAGAAATTCGATATTTTCATGAAGAAAACGTCTAATCCGCATCTAAGAATCGTGTGTATCATCTTCAACATTATCACAAAATCCTCAGATATACAATAATAAAATTCCAATGAGAACAGAATATTCGCAACACGGTTTGTATCCCATTACTGGAGGACCGCATTACAAATTATCGTAATGACGCAACGAAACGTATTGTTACACGACACGTAGTGCGATCGTCGACTGGAAATTGAAAGGGTTTTGCGAGGACGATGTAAAAATGTTTTACGGAAATAAGAGGAAGCGGAAATGTCCGCTATCTTCACGAGACAGTTCACATGACAGCGATCATTCTCTTAATGTAGGGAGAGAAAGAGAAACAAAATCTGTGCTAAAAAAAATCAGCAACTAAGGTTTTTAATTAATTGACGAAAATAAATAAATTGCTTAATTATTGAGTTGTTCGCGCAATCGCGATATTAAATTTATTGTCTGTCGAACTTGCCATAAAATCAGTTTTTCATTATAAATAAAATATACGATATAAAATAAATTTATTGAAATTGAAATCATAATAGTTTCAATTAATCAAGTCGATTTCGTAGCAGAAACTGTAATAAGTTACAACTAAATAAAATAAATTAATCGCTTATATGCAAAATGTATAATCGATTGATTTGTTTTAACGTTGCAGTTCCTGCTGCAAAATCTGATCCGGATTCAAAAAGAAATTATTGATGATTGCGATTAACCGCAAATTGCTATTCGAGAAATTATTATGTCATTATAAGAAATGATTTGCACCTTTGCTGATATCGTGCAGGTGCTTTTCATGAATAAAAAGAAACGCTACAATGATTATTTAACATTTTAATAATAGTGTGAACAAGCAGGTGATCAATCATTTTCAAACTATCGCTACAACGATATAATTAAAAAAATTTGCTCATTTGCTATAACAATATAATTTAAAAAAACGTTATTTTTAGTTGTTTGCGGAAAAAGAACGAAAAAATAAAAAAAGAACATATTTTAAAAGTATTTTTATCACTTAACAATTAGTTACATCAAAATTGCATTTAAAAATTAATATTACACTATTGTAATAATTCTTTTAATGATTCAAAACACATTAAAATTTATTTTCCGGGAAACCTTGTTTTTTGAATTATGTCGTTAACCTCAAATTAACGATATTTTCACAAGATCTTTAATGATTTTTTTGCAAAAAGTGAAAACTGAACGTTATTCTTAAGTTATTAAAAAAAAAAAGAATTATTCTGTATTATATGTATATACATATATACATATTGCAAGGAAAACTTATTTCTTGGTGCATCATACTTTCACCCAGGAAGAATTTTAATCAAGATTTTATTAACTATATAGTAACTGTACAATGCGACATACTTATCGACAGAGTTAACACTGCGCAGGATTTACTCTTCAGCATGAATTTACCAAGAGTACGTAATCTACGTAATCTACACTTGATCAAATAATTTTCCCCAGCTCTCACAGAGCTCTTAAATCAAAATTAATTGTCACAAGCCAAATGATATCGATTTTATTTTTCAATATATTTGTTCAAAGATTGTTTATAGTGATGAAGATACTTGGCGCCGTAGAAATCCTGGAAGTATGAACTTCTGTAATCGCGATGGGTGCCCATTGCAACGTTCACCTGCTGTTCAAGAAGCCTAACTTTTCTGAGTTGGTTCTCATGGTATATGTGATGCAGAAATTTCTCGTATTCCTGTTGCGGCGACGGGAAAAAGTAACGTTGAAAGAATCTTTTAATTGGATGCTGAAACAAATAAGAAATAAAGATCATATTATATTTTTCGATAATTACTGTTTTTATAAACACAAGACATTTCAATAAAAACATTTTTATATATCGATATACTAACATTAGCAAATATTACACATACATTAATACATATAATTATGCATATGAATGTAGATCAATATTTAGTGAATGCAAGTAGGCAAATTGCAAAGTTGGCGTATATTGACCACATCGTCTAAAAAATTATTTTTACCTGAAGATATTCCCATTCTTTTGGAACGTAATCTTCAGGGATTTCCTCGAGGGTGGCAGGACCGATGAATACGTTAACTAAGGTGATCACGATCCCCATAGGAATAGCACCGAGTAAAAAATAAAAGTGGAAATAATCTTTCGTTTTGTGCCACTGAAAGTTGCTCGGTCGTATGACAAATATACGTTCTTCTGACATGCATCTTGCTTGTCCTAGAATACACAAAAAAGATCTCTGAGATATGACAAGTGGATTAATAGCTTCTAATAAATACATAAATATTATGTATTTATTTACTATAAAAATATTTAAAAAACATTGGTTGCTGATTAGGTCTTTGACAAGAATTCTTTTTTAATCGCAAGATATTTAGATAGATAAAAAATTCCATATTGGTAAAATTCTAAATAATATATAATAATATAGATAATATAATTACACATTTATTTTTATAACTGGATTTATAATATAATGAAATATGTAAAGTGTCAGCACAAAGATCAGAAATAGATCAAAATTATTTGTAAATAATATAGATCTGGCTCCATCAATATAAGATAAACTTGAATCTCGATTTTAAGTTATTATTTATATTCTTGTTTTTATGTAGTTTAAATCTCAGTTTAACTAATTCTTTTTCTCTTTGTATTACACCATCATCTGTAATTCTTGCTGGAAAGCAATACACACAATAAGGAAACTAAACTAAGACTAATCTTATATTGCTGTGGAACCAGTCCGTAATAAATTTGCTATGAATTTTTTTTAGTATCACATGAATATGTGTAAGATGTTGATACTCAGATGTTCTTGAAATGAGGAAAAAAAATGATTATCGAAATTAGTGACGAATAATTAAAAATTTTCAACGTTTCGTAACAACTCATTTTTATTTTTATTCGTACGTATCTCGGTTTATTCTGTTACACGAAACACAGAAGAATCATATCCATCCAAATGCACTATGCGGTCATTGCGTAACAAAACACAGTCTGCTTTCGCAGAAGCACATTGATGAAATAAAAGACACTCGTTCGACGACGCGAACAATCGCGAGTAACCGTGCATGGATAATCACCATTTTTTATCAATGCTGTTCCGGAGCCGCTATTCTGCAGCAATTTTTGCCTTGCGGCACGCAAAATACTACTCCACACCGCCATTTTTCTCCGATAACATGGAATAGAACAAAGAGTGATATGAATCTTGAAAGTAGACCGAAAATGTAGGGCTCTTATTTACCGACTTGAACATAAAAGATCGCTATTTTATCATTATAAGCCGGTAAGATAGAGCTATAAGTACAATTTCTAAAACTATATTATGTAAAAATGAAAGGAAAAGAATTATCAAAGCAATAGAAAAATATATTTTTTTACGTTTTTAGAAAATACGGAATTTCCCAGTAATTTCCCTTCAATTAAATTTAGAGCTGTTTACAATAAAATTAAAATGTTATAAATAATTTCATGCAAGAAAATTTAAATTATGACAAAATATATAAAATATTTATATTAATATATATGTTAAAAATATTAAATGTTGCTGGTAAAATATATCACTAATTAATTGTCATATTTTGCAATTGTTATTTTTTTCATTATTTTGAATAAAATATTACACGTAAAAAAATGTACGTTTAATTAAATAATGTAAATTTAATTTTAGAAATTTTTAAAAAAATTTTAGGAGAATTTTTAAACGATAAAACGTATTCACATGATTCCCGTCGATTGAGTTGGAAATCGTTTAGTTACAATCCTCAACACGTACGTTTATAGCAACATGTTCCGTAACAATAAATGGTGATACGTATACCGCCAATTAAACCGGGTTAAGTGAGCAATTGAACTTGAGAAATGATTGTAAATTACCGAACACTTGGTAATTCATGTGACAGAATTCGAAAAAATTCTGGATCGTATCGCCGATCTTAATTTATTTAAATTTATTTATATTTATTTTAGTTTTTTGTTTTTATGCCAAGGGGAAAAAAGATAAAAAAAAAGCGAAACACAAGCTTGGTGCGCAATAATTATGTAAATCACATGACATAGATGATAAAAATGTCTTTCGCGGAAGGAAAGAAAAAAAATTTGTCATTAATGTGAACAACAAGCTGTTGATGTTATTATTTCACTCACATGTTATAATGTCTTGATGTCAACGATTATAATCAAAGCTGAAAAATAAATTTATTTCAAAATAAATTTTTTGACAATGCGATGCAAGTCAAGTTGCGAGGTCGAGTCTAATCTAGCATTTTTATTGCAAATAAGAATAAGCCGCGAGTAGTTAAAAATTCTATACTCTTTTACGTAACATATCGTATTACAAATGACAAAAGTGACAAAGCTTAATCCTCAGTATTTATATTGTATACAATAGATCCCGGTATGCCGATACTATGGTATTCATTCTTTTCGAGAACAGCTGATTCACGGTCGAAAGAATTTCAAGCGCGCCGATACACGTTGTCATGTCATGCAAACATTTCCTATTCTCTCATCGATAACGTCAAAGATTAACGATAATGCAGGATTACAAGCGATATCGCGATGTTACATTAGGAATGAGTCATCAATTGCGAATCGAATATAAATAGAAGAATCGGAGTAACTTTTAATCTTGGATCTTCTTTTATCAGACGTCTTTTACGTTATGAGAAAATAAATTCATTACTTTGGATCTTTACGAATAGATAAAAATTTATTGGTCTTTACTAATTTTATATTTTTACTAATTTTTACTAGTCTTTATTAATTTTGTATTTTTCTATTTTTTATTTTTTTTTTATTTTCGAAATGAATATTTTTCATTTTAAATATTTGTATGAAATATTTTTTATCTCATTGCATCAATATATATTGATTGCATTTTGATAAATTTAATAAACATAAGTTGCTTAATTAAATGGGAGTAGATATCTTTTGAGGTCACGAGTACTTTTTTTAAAGAAGCTACGGATTATCTCCGTGTCTTTATATATTTATTAAATGTCTCTCAAAGTTCATTTAACGTATCAAAATGGAGATAATCCGCAAACTGCTTCTTCGAAATTGAAGATTTTTAAAAATTAGAAAATGTCATGGCTTATTTCGAGCTATAATTAAATTAATTTTACATTAATATACTCAACAAATATTTCAACAGATGTTTAACACTGAAGAAGGTTTTGTAAATCAAAACGTTTATTGATTATATTAATTTAAAGTTAATTTATAGCTCGAAATAAGCCATGATATTTTGTAATTTTTTAAGAAAATATACGAGCATTTTTACTCTAATCTTTTAAGATTTTAATTTTTTTTAATTCTTTTCGTAATATTTCGAAGTTTTCAACGATATCTCAGAAATTTTTAGTATGAAATTTTACCTGCTCAGAAAATCTTTGACTAAAATTATAATTATACATTTTCATATTCGATGAGAAAATGTTGAAAGACACTCTTCAATCAGCATACAATGTTTAAAAAATATTCTTTAATATAAATTATTTATTTATTTATTTATTTATAATATTATATATTTATAAATTATATATAATATTATATATTAATAAATATTATGTATTTATTTAATATAAAAATATTTAAAAAATGTTTTAAAAATATTGACTGCTGATTAGGTCTTTAACAAGGATTCTTTTTTAATCGTATGTAATCTAAGCATCGTATTGATCACGAACACTCTATTTCATTTTTCTTTTTTTTTCTCATAAGGAGCTTTTTTCAGGAGCTAACAAAAAAAAACTAGAAAATGTCTATTATACTTATCACGCGGAAGCTGGAAAAAGAACGGAAGCGTGAATAAAAATATAATCAGGTCATTGACCTCACGCAACGATTCTAATTAATTCCGGTACATAAATTTCAAAAACTATTTAAAAAAAAATTTGTTTCTACAAATTTTTTATGCTTTTTTATTTAATAATATTCAAATTATTTAATTATATTTGTATATATATATACATATATATATATATATATACATAATTGTAAAATTAACGTAAAGAATTCCATGTTATTATAATTTTTTTTCACGATCAAGAAACGCGTCCTGTGTCTGAGGAATTCCTTTACCGATATTTTGTTACAGTCAAGTAGTCGTTGGCAACGTATACCTGGTATTTTGTTTGGAATGCTGTGTGGACAAAGCAAAGAATCATAAGACTGAACCTAGACAGATAATCGGTCAGACGTGACGACTGACGGCGGCGAAGCCCCATCAACCCTTAGACAACCATCACCACCACACAAACAGGATAACGGTAATACAACACAGGCCGAATACGAGCTGAAGGGGAAGGAGCACATAGAGGAAACGAGGCAACGAGGTTTTCAAGGCTCAGTCGTCTAGCAGCCGCCGAGTAGGGAAGTCCACACGTTCGCCGATCAATCCGAATCGAGTTGTCAGAGCATTGTGCCGCGTCGCGTCTGTCACTCCTACCACGAAGTAATTTCGTCAAACAAATACGAGAGGAGTTCCTGGCTCTAGTGAACGACTGTTTTTCCAGCCCAGTTTTGTCCATTCCCTGCCCTCGTGAACGTTCGCGACGCTCGACGAAGGATCGATTCCTGAAGCGGCTTGGAGAGGTGAGTGCCCGATTGGACAGATCCAAATTTATGTAATTAGAAGTTAGAATTCAATTCTCATGAGTCTCCGGAATTTTAGAAAAACTATATACGCGTGGATTTATTTGATTTTATTCGTTTAAAAATTTTCCATTAATTTATACATATATTTTACAAGGTTATTTTACGAGTTATTATTATTTGAAAGGGAAAGAGAGATATTTATATTAATAAATAATAATAATAACGCGAATAATAATAATTTTTATAATAAAAAATGAATAGACGCTGAGATAAGTTTTAAATATCGATATATTGACTGTTATCGTCAAGATAGCTTGTTCTGTCTATATATTTTCACGTTATCTATATTTAAAAGGAAATTATAGTCGAGAAGAAAAAAGGTCGAGAAAGTAACATCGAAATGCGTTCAAAATGGACAGACCTACTGACGTACCTGTTTATTTACTGTCAGTCCTTTGCGATGTAACGTCAGGGCGTTGATCCGTAGGATCGATTCTTGTGGGTTCTTGTAAACATTGGAATTATACAGAGAATCAAATGATCGATTCTAATATTCGTGAGGACATTTTGCTCACACATGTAGTTTTATTGTGCTCTGTACAGAGAACGAAACTCATAAGTAGACTGCGGTATACTGAATATTTTGCATAAATTGCATACTTACAAATAGCAATATCAACCATTTTACTTTACTTTTTAATACTCTTTAATGAACAACGATCGATTGCTAGATGCTATCCGATGATTAATGTTCAGTTAAGTATTTTGCATATAAAATAAATATCCGCAATATATTTATAAGATTGTATTTTAAAAGGAGACATATTTTAAGGTCACACACACGACTTTAAAATCGATATCTTTAAAACAAACATTCTAACCCAAATATAATTTGAAAGTTAAGCATAGAACTATATAAAAATAATTTGTCAGTATGTTGCGAGAAAAGATAACATATGTTCAAATTTTTTATTAAAAACAAATCATATTAGAAGGAAGTCACATTGTGAAATTCTAGAGCAAAAATTCTTTTTCTTTCGTATTTAAATTTTTACTGAAAACAAATCATATTAAAAGTGAAGTTATATTGTATAAATAATCAGATTCCTGTAAATTCCTTTTTAACAAATTTGATTAGTATAAGAATTTTGATTTAATAGAAAAATAAAATAATGTAAAATCTCAAGAAACACATAAAAGTGCAATGACATCGATGAATATATTATTTTAAATATAATTTTCATCGGAAATAATTCTAGAATCTATGACAATTTAGATTTAATATTATTAAGTTATCAGATAATAAGAAAAAAAAAATTTATCATCAGTTTATTAGTCATGATAGATTTAATTACGTTCAGTAGTTATTTATCAAACAATATTGACATAATATAATTGGCAATATAATTCTACAATGTTTACATTTAAATTAAGTGTTGAGTCTCATAATTTCAATGAATTCGATTTTCAATACCGACAAAGTTCTCATTGTCGCACGCTTTTCTTATATTGAAATTTGGAATTTATACATCGATTTCACATCGACCCGCGTGTGTGTGTGTGTGTGTGTGTGTGTGTGTGTGTGTGTGTGTGCGCGTGTGCGTGTGTGTG
>Ga0157364_1005941_pt1 | contig 12482 bp, 4 predicted proteins | sample AttsexASBM2_FD_111476 | JGI IMG/M metagenome (GOLD analysis project Ga0157364, IMG submission 111476) | Fungus gardens microbial communities from leaf cutter ant in Ribeirão Preto, State of São Paulo, Brazil - Atta sexdens ASBM2 | ecosystem: Host-associated > Fungi > Mycelium > Unclassified ...
AAAAAATTAAACAAAGGAAACATTTTTACGCTTCGATATTTACTTCTCTCGATTTTCCTTCAAATTGGTTAAGAACCTCGTGCGGCAGGCGACTTTTAAAATTTGTAGCGTTCTTAACGGCATCTTCGCCGCCGATAATAATCCTTTCGGAAGACAGATGATTCTCATCATTAATGTCTTTGAATTTGCTCTCCTTGTCTTTTTTCTTGTCTTTCTTCATATATTTTTCCTCTTTGAGATTTCGTAGATCACATTTCTCATCCCTCTTATCCTTCGGTTTATCTTCCTTCACAAATTTCTCTTTGTTTGCGAGTTTCTCCTTGCTTGCAGTGAGTTTTTCATCTTTGTTCCTTGGATGAAGAATTTCTCTCGGCGCGGGACTGGGAGGTTCCGGAAGATCTTTCAACCTCGATGTAATCGGTGATGTCGAACGAATAGGCGATACGTCGCGTTTGTTATCTTTCGGTTCGTCCACCACAATCTTAGGTTTGCTGTCCCATCTTATGAGTACAACATGCAACATTATTTATCATGCTCATAAATTTTACTTAATAAATCTATTTATAGAAAATAAATTGTTAAAGGAAAAAGGCTACGAATCCAAGCTAGTTGTTAATTGCTAATTAAAATTAACCTATATTCCAAATCTGATCGCTATGTAATTTAAAATATAAACATTTCAACCTTCATTATGTGATCTTCAGTGTAACTCGTAAAAATTACAATCTATTTGTTATATATATTTTTATCACTGTTATAATAATTTTAATTTTGTTAAATATTTACTAGATTAAAATGAGTTATGGTTTCTTTTCTAATCTTTGTATATTTTTCCTATTTTCCTATTGAAAATAAACATCTTCAAACATTTCACCTTTTAGGCACGCTGCTCGCCTGCTTGCCATAGAGTTTTAAACCCCATTCGTCATCCTTCGTTAAATTGTCGACCTTTGACAGATTGGTTGTGGACGCACTCATAGCAAACCGTGGTGGTTTGCTCGGAGCGGCGTTAATTGGCACCGGTGGCGTGTGCACTTCGCTGAAGACATTGCTCTGCGAGCCATTCGAAATGCCATTACCGCCGTTAACACCCGGGTGCACGGGTGCATTCAGCGATGAGGCCGAACTTTTGTGGGATAAATCATCAAACTATAACAGATAAAAAAATAACTAAAGAAATTATATCCAGAGTCTGTTGAACAGATTTATTTTCAGTATTCGTCCAATTCGTTACGTTTATACATATATATACATCTTCAATATATGTATGTGTATTATATTTACCAAATCAGAAATATAATAAAATCTTCCTTTCACTCTTCATTAACGATATCGCTAGTGTATAATGGTACCATTTACTTTTACTTACTGTGAATTCATCTTCATCCTCACTGATAACTCCAGGATCAGCTTCACCTGGTTCTTGTCGCGTGATTTTGATCTCATGTTCCTCCTTCTCGTTCAGATTGTTTCCATCGAGCCGATTCTTACTCTTGCCTTTGACTTTGTTTCCAATTGATTTGGCTAATTTCTTCAGGCCTTTGCGTTTTTCAAGACTGCCGATACTGAGCAAACTACCGCCGATTGTCTGTGCAGCTGTGGACAATTGTCCCAAGGAGCTTTTGTGACGCTCCTTTTTACTTAGGTCGGTCAGACTTCCAGCTTTTACGATAAAGCCAATCCTCACTTCGAGTTCGCCTCTCTCCTTCGTGTTCTCTTTGCCTGGTTTACTGTTAAGAGCGTACCTAATACAAGCGGATTTATTCACAAATTGAGAACAGATAAAATGTGCAGATAATATGTCTTATAAAGCAAATTTTAAATCTTAATAAATCCAATAATTGAAATCTTTTTATTTGTTAACAATAAAAAAAATTACAAATCTTTTGGCGAACAACGAATAGCATAAAGATAAGTATTATACAAAATGTAAACTACTATATAGAGTGTTTGGAAATTAGGGATAAGTCTTTCTACAGGGGCAGAATGGATTAAACTGAGAAGAAAAGTCTTCTAAAGTGTTTATTTTCTTCTCATAGAACTCTATGCATTTTTTCAGAATTTTTTATTAACTTTTTAGCACTGCATTTTCTCATTTTTACTAACATGAGACAATACGGTATTTAAAAAATTCTAAAAAAATTCTTAGAGTTCTATGAGAAGAAAGTAAACAATTTTCGTCTCTTGCAGTTTTTCTGTAAAGTTGATAGTAATTTTGAGTAAAAAATTATTGAAGACCAATTTTCGGCAATTTTAATATCTTGTTAACTATTACGAAAATTGCAAAATGGTAGAGGACTTTTCTTCTCAGTTTAATCCATTCTGCCCCTGTGCGATAGACTTATCACTAATTTCCAAACACCCTATATATTAAAAGAAAAAAATTCAATTATATATTTGATCATATCAAAAACTTATTGCCACACAAATCGAATGGTCGATTATAGCATCACGCTATAAGAATGCCAAAAGGAATGCGAGTGATTAATGAGATAAGATGATACGCAACGAGTATCTCTTTTCCGAGTTATTTTTCTGTGGGCGGGAGGTGTGGGAGAGATTTGCATGAAACGCAATTTACAATTAACGTTATCGCAAACACACCATCGATTCCTGGGCCTCTCGTATACGTCGAAGCTGGAAAGTGGTATATTGACAGTGCCAAGAAATTCATCGACACCCAGGAAGTTGCGATGTAGAGCGGTGAGGACGATTTCCGCAGTATTTCCTTGCTCTGGAATCAACAGCTCGCATTCCTCGTGCCAGTCCACGTCCTTGGTAGCCTTTTCTTTCACTGACGTTTGGTACTTTTCCTTGCCGAGTGTGATTGTAACGAAGCAATCGTTGGTCTCTGCGTACGTACATTCACAATTTGGTGTGTTGCTTTGTGACGTGGGCGAGGATCGGTGTTGACCGGGAGCGAGGTCAGGAGATTAATGAGATGTATGTAACGGGAATTAAAGATCTCACTTGGTAAGAAAATATGTCTGGTCTCGATCTGTAGAATTGCCGTCTTCAGAGATTGCTTATTTAATATTCATATTAAAAAAAGAGAAAATTCGGTTCCGATTTCGGTTTAATTTTAACTGAAGAAAGCGTTACCTAGTTTGCGCACATTTATTAGATGCGTATTAATACAATTAAATTAATTTAGATATAAATAGAAATCAGAGTTGGAAAGTGCTACTCTTTCCATTACTTTTTCATTACTTTTTATAATAAGCAATTTGATACTGACGTTGCAATTTTTTATAACTAAACATTAAAATTGTGCTAAAATTGGAAAAGTCGACTTTTCTAATCTTGGCACAACTTTAGTATTTAGTTATAAAAAATTGCAACGTCATTTATTAAAAAGTAACGGAAAAGTAACGGAAAAAGTAACGCTTCCCAACTCTGTAGAAATTGATGTAATAGAATTGAAATAATTCAATTCTATTTTTCATGCAGGTAATGAAATGTTATTTAATCCGACAACATATGACGCGCTTCTAATTTATATATCTTTCCACAGACTCTATCATTAACCATAATGTATGTTCTTTCGTTAGCAGCATTTGCTTATTTTACATTACGATTAATAAAAGCAATAATGTCACAATGTGTGTATAGCGGACGAGCATTTGAAGTCATTAACTCGTCGCGCAATTATACTGATTATTAGGTTGAGAAGATAGCTTACATGCTCACGTTATATTGGTTGCAGTTGGATTATTAACTTGTAAATAAAGTCCTAACATTTCTAAACACTCTTGTAAAATTCCTATGCTAATTTTCTTCAAAGCGACAAAATTTAATGACAAACTTTATGATTTGTATTTATTTCGTTATAACTTATAAACTTTCTAAATTTTTTTTGTATTCTCCGAGTTCATGAATGCGACGCATCTTAATTTTATAAAAATTCTTCACAGAAAATTTGACATATTTATTTTCAGCAGAATGTCGATTTCTTAATGCGTAAAATATAAAAATTTATGATGGATCACATTACTTTAATTTTGCTGAGAAATAACGATATATATATATAGAGATTTGAATTTGATTAATATGGCAACATACGAAAATTTGTGCGTATTGTTTTGCAAACTCAAATTACCTTGCCAGCGAAAACCGGATGATTCATGACCTAAAATAGCCGCGGAATACGAGGTCACTCAATATTGGCGCAAACACATGAATAACGTGTAGATAAGTAAGAAACGTGATGATGCATGCATCAATGAGAGAAAACGGATGACAGCTGAATTATTTAGAGATTTTAAGATATTGTGTTCAAGATATTGTGTTTAATGCGCGCATATCTTGTTACATATATTTAATAAATTTTCATAAATAAAAAGCTCATCAAAATGAGTAAACATTTTCAAATGTATTAAATTATAATAAAATCGTATACTCACTATGTTTTCCTTTAGTTAGTAGGTCCTTGGCCCTCTGAACTGTGAACAAATGAAAATGAAATGTCTAATAATAAACGCAAAAACGCAGAATACGTACTGAATAATATTAAATGATATGTTTATACGTACTATAATTTATGTTATTTTTAATACATGTTAAAATACAAAATAAATTGCCAATTAGATAAAATTTTATTTAAATTAATCTTTCAATTTGAGTTTTTAATATTAACAATATATTCATAAATAAATAATATATTCATAAATAAATCATAAATAAGCAGATATGACGTGCAAAAATACTGCATCGATCGTTTTATATCGCGTGCTTGTATTTAAATATTAATGTCGTAAAATCGAGGCAATAAGTCATCGTGAAAACAGAGATTTCTTCAACAGCTCTCGCGCACATCTACTTTTTTTTTTAATCGACTTTCCATGACCCGTGGGCACGAGAAAATCTCGTTACATGGCTTTCGTGCATAATCGCTCTCGCTTATATCAGAGTAAAAAATGTTGCACATATCATACATGTATCAGTTACCACGTTACCGCCCCTTTCGTAATTCTGAGAAATCAATTATTATTTTATGATCTTTTTATGTCGTTGTTTATTTCTTCAATATTAGCGCCATAATTTATAAAGATAAAAAGTATCAATTTAAATATAACAAATAGTAAACATTTTATATTTGTATATAAACAATATTTTTAAATAGCTCGTAACAAATGACGTAATATATGTATGTAATAAAATAAGTAGTGTTCAATTTGCATTTTAGATCTTGTTTTAGATTCTAGTATCTCCATTTTAGATCTCTTTAACGATGAATAATATATAAGTTATGACATCGAAAATAAAATGTGAAACAAATTAAGAATTCTGTAATAAGCGATCGAATTTTATATAATATGATTTAATTATGCACGCTAAATATGAAAATGATGCATCGTGACGCTTTGAAGCTTGTAATTAAGCCTTCATGTAACTTCTTCGAAACTTTGACCGAAATACAGAATTTAAACAATAAAATCACACGATTACAACATTCTCAGACATTTTCCGGCAATTTCACTACATTACAAACGAAGGTCATCCCTTCTAGCAAAAGACTTTTTCTTTTGCATTTAATCGAGATATAAAAAAAGAAAATATATATTATATGCGCTAAATTAAGATGATAAGGAATTGAAGAAAGTTGAAAAGATATTTTACTTGTTTGCTTTTTCGATATTTCGAATGAAATATAAATCAGTAATTTTTCAGTAATATGTATTGAGTTATTAAATCATGATACTGGTCTTTGCAAATGCATCATTGCGGAATTTGAAATCTGAATTTACATAATCCGCAAGATTTCATAAAAGATTTCATAAAAGATTTCATAAAATGATTACGAAATAAATGCGTGCGATAAAAAAGAAAGGAAAGAATTGCACTTTGTCTCTCTTCGAACTGTAATCCGTTAGCTTGTAACACGAAGCGTTACCGAATAACTGTCGGAGGCACTTCCTCGTTCTCACACGCGCAATGGCGATGAACCGTAATAGACGTATGAGGTACGAGGAAGTAACATATTCTCCGATTTATCATGCATCGAAAGAGAAGAGTCAGGAGAACTGACTCTTCCATTGCCTCGTTCACGATCGGATTAGAGTCGAGATTGAACTCGTCATGACGAAGACGAAGACGCAGTCAAATACCGTTTAGTCTGATAGAAGCATTTTTCAACGCTTCGTGCGTTGAAAAACGTCTCGTGGTCGAATTGCGATGATTCGACGACACGCAATTACATTTCTTGACTGATCCGAAGGATTTTCTAGATCTTTCGAATCTATCGCGAATTTTTTTCAAGGAATTTTGTATTACATAAATATTTGTACTAAAAAAAAACTTTTTTACTAAATTAATTTGTCTTTATTTGACTAAATTAAGTTGTCTTTATTTATTTCATTGGAGAATATATGTGAGGATCAGACTTTCAAAATGCGTTTTGTTCAAAATTTCGTTTTTTTAGTTAGAGACGGTGTAGTCATTCAGTATTGACTTGTAAGCTACTTTGAGATGTTTAGAAAGCATTTTTTCATCATTAATTTATATGCTGAAAAAACATAATCATTTCGAAGTGTATTATGTTTTTTTTTTAACTAGAAACAAACAAAATGCATTTATTTAACATTTTTCTTTTATTAAGCAATTTTGTTTAATATTTCACATCCTACTGATTGACATGTTTTATAAAGTGATTGACATTTTCTATAAAGTGCGTAGATTTCTTGTGCGTAATTTCTTTCTGTCTTTTTCGTTTTCTGAAAATTATAAATTTTGAACAAAACGCATTTTGAAAGTCCTCCTCATGCATTTAAATCAAATAGATATAATATGTTTGATTTAAATACATTCTTCATCAAAAGAAATAAAGACAAACTAAATTAATTTAGTCAAATATTTTTTTTTCTCAGTGTCAATTCTGTAAATTCTGTCAAAATATTTTATAGATAAACAAATAATAATAATCGGAATTGAATGAACATAAGATTCAAAGATTTTTATTGTTTAGGTATCCGGTTTAGTTGTGAAATACTTAAGTAAAGGAAAGGAGAGTAACTGTTAAAATCGAATAACTGCTAAATATACTTTCACGCGTTGCCTGTTTTGTGCACCAAGATATACGAAAGAATCGGAAATTTATCATTCGAAGAAATCGCGAGACGAGGATTCATAATTGTATGCATAAGATGTATAGCATAAGAATCATTTACTTTTCTCTGTTACAATTTTATAGTCCACATGTTATTGAAAACGATAAATAAGAACTTGTTCAACAATTATGATTTGTGCATGTCTTTATATAATAATTTTAAACATTTATTTTTATATTTATTTAAACATTTATTTTAATTCGTGGGAGAATATTATCTCTGAATCAGGAAACTTTCCAGATTCGCACCATGATCTGGTGTAGGTCACCGTTTTGAATATAGATGTCTGGCTTTCATTCCCCCCGTACATGTGTCTGTTGCAATGGAAATTCTTGGCCACGATACTCTCGATACTTTGACACCTGCCAATGTCCGAAGGTAAAAGTTAGCGCGCGCTAATTAAGGAGACAAGAACTTTAAAACGCGAGCATGCTTTCGCGAATTAAGCCGCATTCTCAGTAACAGGGTTCTTATCTTATGATCGATTCGTGTAGTGAACGGTGTAATCCAATTAAAAACTTCATAAACTGTATACTAAAGGTTGTAAGATTATAATAAATTAATGGAAATTAAATTATCGTAAAAGAATCAAGAGGAAAGATAACAACTAGACAAGGAGAAAGGAGATTAAATTTAGATTATCAGAGAAGATATGTATACGTGTGTTTTAAAAATCAGCTGATGAGTAATATCAATAATAGTAATACATAAAATGAGTCATTGGATATGTTATGATCAAGAAATATCGAGCGAATGCTCGCCATTCGAAATTTCGGTATGTAAATTTTAACACGATAAATTCTTTCACGCAAAATAAAACAATATCAGTCAGGTGTTATAATTTACAATAGAATATTTCCACGAGCTAACGTTTATTTGCAATACAACGATGCAATCGCATGATTGCATCGTGTTTAATTGCTATTGAAATTAATTGAAATTATTATTAGAAATCGTTACAAATCATGCAAAAAATTATGATTCTTTTACGATAATCTTAAAAAGTCAAGGAAATGAGGAAAAGAAAAATAAAGAAGATAAATAATAATATAATTCTTCAATTAATTTGTCTCCAGAGATAACATTATTTCAAATTATCAATAGACAAGTTACTTTAACATGTTTTTTATAAAGTGCTCTTTTGCGTCATTAAGGAAATCAATATTTAAATTTGAAGCCAACTTTAGAAAATTTATCATTTTGATCTATAATTCTATACAATTTCCATTTTAAAATCGATAATTTTATTTTTTCTGAAAAAGCGTACAGAACGCTTAGAAATTTACTATAATTTTGTACGTCTTTAATACATAGTTGTTTCTTTCTAGAATTAGCTTTGTAATGTTGATGTAATTATATCCTTGGAAAGTATCCATAAGACACACTTTTGTTTTTGTAGGAAATTGTGCAATTTAAGGCAGAGAATCTATAATTTTATTTTGAGTTATAATTCTATTATTTCTATTCTAAAATCTACAATTTCACTTTCTCTATAAAAAAAAAAACACATTGAAAATTCATCAAATTTTTGTACATCTCTTAGTTTCTCTCTAGAATTATCTTTTTAATATATCGATGTAATTATCCTTGGAAAGTATCCAGATATTCGGCGCGTAACGAATACAAAGATTTCATGATGCGGTTATGTAATTCTTTTTTTCATATAATAAAAAAACAAATTTAACTGGCAAAGTTATAGAGGAGACTCTTAAACGAAACCATTCTTAAACGAAAGAAATGTAATATGTCGTGAGCGTGCTATGTGAAAAAAGAGAAAATTGTTTTCGGAGCGATGCATTCTCAGACAGTTTTTAAATACACGTTTCGCGTGCACCACGATGCAACGATGACATGATGACACATCGCACAGCGGGTATCTCATTGCGCATGTACTCTCTTTGGATCTTTTTCAATTTAAGATAACGAGAGATATAAACCAGACCACCCTCATAGCGCATTCTCAGTTAAATCGCGGTATCATTTGCGTTGCCGATAAGATTAAAATGTCAAGAGGAAAGAAATGATCTATTTAAATTAAAGCTCTATTTGTTTTCAAAAAAGAAGAATATGTTTCTTTCACCAAATTTTACCCGTTCTCCGGTACTTTTCAACAAGAGATATATAATGTAACACAGTGATCATTTCATTTTTAACATTAGCAAATAACAAGGATATAATGATTCACTGTAGAGATATTATAATCTAACCACAAGCAATTTTGTCGAGAGATAAAGATATATATATATGTATATATAATATATATAATTTCTCATTTATATATACTATCTTACACTAATTTGTATTGTTTCGCTCTATAACTTTAATTAAGATCATAAAGTAAGATAATATAAATTAGAATGAGTATATATATATATATATATATATATATATATATATGGGGAGAAATTATACTTTTCTCTCGTAAGATTTTATCGCCATTGCATTAGAGATCAGTAATAGATGGAAAAAATGATTGCAATAATTGTTAATTAATAATTATTTTCTATTCGTGTCCAGATTCTGAAGCCTCTAATTCACTGTGTTATACTATGTCATCTGTGTCTTTTGTTGGAAAGCATGATTATCTCTTTCTTTAAAAGTCTTTTTTTAACGTCAGCATGATTATGTGCTTGGAAAGTGTTCAGATATTCACCGCGTGACAAATACAAGGTAATGTTCCGTTTCTACGTCTCACGATAATCCAGGGCTCGAACAGTCTGGGGTACATTCCTGAGCGACAACGATGACGAGGCTGCGGGGTTTCGCTCGCCTAGTTTTCTACGAACGCAAGAGCATGTAACCTCGTATATAAGTACGTATTTGTACACACACACACATATATATATATATATATATATATATATACATATACTATGTAACAATCGAGTTACGGCACGCATTCCTCTGCGGCGCGTCCCGCGCATTCGACCACCTGTCGAAAAGGGAGGAGAGGAAGGGACGAGATGCCGTAGTTATGACGGCCGTCGTCGCGATATCGCATGCTTACCTGTCACTTGAACGTGTGTCGGGCTCCACATTTTGTGATTTCCTAGACTTTTTTCTGCTACTGGCAAGGCGAAATCCTAGCGCTCGCCGACTCGCTGTTCCTGCCGTTGCACTCGTCTGATTCTTCGCAACAACGATCACGACGACGCTTTCGCGAGGCGCGATGCGCTACGAAAAAAACGTTCGCATCACGCGGCTGTCTCTCGCGCACTGGTCGTCAACCGCCTCGTTCGCAGCTCGCAATCTTCGCGCCTGCTCGACTTCGCACAGTCCGCACGTCTGCACTCCGAGAACCGGGAGTCACGTTCAATATCCAATTACGTCGGCAGTCGAACATTCACCACGTTCCTTACTACCTTGCTTCGCGACGACTGCGACTGTACACTGTACGTTCCTAACGTATCGCGGCGCGCGCCGCGCCTTCGAACTCGAACAACCGCTACGTGCGTGTCGCTGCGCAATGCGATCAGCGCCGACCGCCGTGCGCGGTGCGGTGCGACCGACGCGCCAGGTGCGGACACTGCGGACTGAACGGGATCCATTGCGCAGCTATCTTCACGATGCTTCATTGTGTCGACCGCGCGTAAAAATTTGAGTTTTTAAATTATAAAATTATAATGGCTACGTTTAGTAAAATAGTTTGCAACTGTTGTAAAGTTTTGTTTTTAATATAATTCATTTATACATTTAGATCTAGTGAGGAACTAAAACCAGGAATCAATTATATTAATTAAAGAATCCATTATAACTCAGCAAATAAGAATGGATTAAAATGGATTGAAATTTTTTTCTATCCGAATGTGTATTTTAAATAGCGAATACTTTAATTGGATTCAATTAGATTCAATTAGATTCAATTGGATGAAATTGGATTAAAAAATTGCATTTCCTATTCAAAATTTTGAATTGAACAATATTTACAATGCACAGAAAAAGCTAATATTATTTTTAAATTGAGAAGTATAGAGATATGCTCCATGCAATTCCTATAAATGAATAAAAATGCATTCAGGATTGAAAAGCATTCATTTTAACATTCGTGAATCAATATTTCTGAAAATCTGAATCCATTTCTATTTATTCTCGTTTGCTGGGAACTACTAGTTGCAACTATTACATTATCTTTTAATATAATAAACATTCTTTTTAAATTAAATTTTATAGTATAATTACTATTCTTTAAATTAATTTTATAATTAACATTCTTCTCATCTGGATAGTTTACTATAGATTCAGCCTTGAGTATGCAATGTATCAAGAGAAGAAAATACATCAAGGCAGATATAGCATTAAAATATACATGTATACTAGTTTTAATTGCATAGCTTTGGCCTTCATACTTGCGGATTTCTCATTCATCTCTTATACATCTGATTAACCATATCCTGAATGAAGGATATCCTTTAATTAACCTATTCGCAGCCTGCGATCATCGCATTGATAAGAATCTATGCTGCCACAATCATGAGAAACGCCTCGTGTGCTTTGGATTTTGTAGTACATATGATATAAATGATAGCGCGACTTTTGACCTTAAAGCGTAAACATCGTTATTAGCACAAGAACAACATTAATACTAATGCATAAACACAATGATATTAACTTCCTAATTCCTTTTAGAATTCAGATTTGTTTTAGAATCTAAATAATAAATTATTTATTTAAAAACTTTCAATTTATGTTTAAAAGTTCCTAGTTTGAACTAATGAATTATAAATATCTCGAATAAGAGAAATCATTTTTTGCAAATAAATGATTGTATATTCTAATATTTAGTTCACTTTGTCGTACTGCTGACATGAAATTTTATATAAAAAAAAATAAAACTAACATCACACTTCTTTTTTCGGCACATCTGAATATACTAAATGTATTTTTATGCTATATGTATCCTTATTAAATTAATTTATGATATGAACGAGCTAGATACAATAAATGGCAATTCTTATTATAATCGTATCACAACGCGATGTTAATATATTTCTATAATTAATAGAATTGACACAAGCAGCAATTAATTGTGATTAGTGCAGAAAATTGTCACAATCACTACTAATTAATAATTATTCTCACGAATGTCGATTTTATCATTAATCGTAATATTGAAATTTGAATATAAAATAATCTAACTTGAGATCAGACGACGATCGATTCCTCTTTTATTACCTGTTTGACATACGACAATGTCAGATTAATATATAATATAAGCTTTATAATAAATGTAAAGCTAGGCTTATTTGTCTGTTTGCGGAGAAATTAGAAAAGATGATTACAAAGCTATACTAAGCGATTTTATTACGCTTTATATTATGATGTTCCGCGCGATTGCCCGCAAAGATTACTAAAGAACGGATGTGACGCGATGATGCA
>Ga0157364_1005942_pt1 | contig 12480 bp, 7 predicted proteins | sample AttsexASBM2_FD_111476 | JGI IMG/M metagenome (GOLD analysis project Ga0157364, IMG submission 111476) | Fungus gardens microbial communities from leaf cutter ant in Ribeirão Preto, State of São Paulo, Brazil - Atta sexdens ASBM2 | ecosystem: Host-associated > Fungi > Mycelium > Unclassified ...
CAGCGAGTCGTATCGCCAAACACGATGACGTATGTTAATTCACGTTTTTCGAGGTTTTAATTATTAAGTCTATGGCGTGAGAAGGCCGTCACGTTTATATCGGAGAAAGTATCCGAGAGAGGAAAAGGATATTCCGATGAAAATATCGTAAAACGTTTTATAACCGACATAAACAGCGAACGAGAGTGAGAGCGACCCACGTCGCTTGTGTATTGGTGCCACTCACAGGGACACGTATAGATGCACCTAGAAATTGGAGGTGGAGGTACGTATCGAGTGACGGCTACTGTCATCTTCGTACGTGATCTCATATCTTATCATTAATTCAACGAACGCTCAAATTCGCCTCTCGACGAGTTAAATTTCACAATAAATGACGTGTCAAATGCGAAATTTCGGTCTTTTATCGCCTTGCAATTGGCGAGATAACTGCGATAATAGAAAGTTTTGGCATCTAACGCTACAAGATTTCCCTTATTCTCTTGGCCAAAATAGAAAAAGAAAATATTGCTTCCTGCAGAAAGAATTCCAAGCTTTTCAAAAAAAATAACAAAAATTGAATTCCTGATATAATTTTACGATAGCAATCATGGCTCCATTGAAAGATACAACAATTATATTAAGAAATATTTTTGCCTGATAAAATCTCAAGCGCCTCCTCGTGATACGTCGATGGGTTCGATGTCATCGAAAGTATATAATTCTCGTTGATATGACAGATAGCGAGAGAGTGTGGTAAACCAGTGCGGCAAAATTGCATTATCGATTTCAAAAGACATTAATGGACGTTATGCTGTTCATGCTGTCTCTCTTTTTCTCCTTTTCGCACAGATACATCCTATATACATGTCATTGCCAGCCAAAAATCTCGTGTATCAGCCCGTCCTCCCGTTCCCCCCCCCCCTCCTCCTCTCCCCCCCCTCCCCTCGGTGAAATATTATTTTTAATATTTCCCGTATGTATCGCTGCGAGAATTCAGACCATTAATTAATTTCGAGCCACTGTGTATACCGTTTTGAATGGGGACTGTCAGGCCAGCGCGCCGCGAAAAATTACCGCGCATAGTGTCGCGACGCCGCGCGCCGATTTCCGCTCTCGCGCGAAAACAAACAGAAATCCGGCGATCTATCCTGACGCGACGCTTATTTGGCGGAATTGGTCCCGTCGTGTCGAATTATACGAGGTTAATTCCATCGCCGCGCGCGTATCGATAAACATTCTCCGTGGATCAGCCAACTGCACGAAGTAAGGTGCGTGCACCACGAAGATTGTCTCTGGGCTTGATCGGAACGTGAGAGGGAGCGCCCGCGCGCCGCCACGCCGGTTCGGCCGGTTATACGATATCATAAAAGAAATCGCATGTGAGAGAGGAAAAGAGAGAGAGAGAGAGAGAGAGAGAGAGAGAGCAGCGGATGGAGCAGCGGACGGATGGACGGATGGACGTACGTACGGACCGATCAGGTTTAGGCAGCTGTCTGCAACCACGTCACTCAAGCTCACCGTCGGACTCGCAGTGGAATGAATGCCTTTCATTATGAGCGTTATCGCCTGCCCAATCTCTACAACCCTTTCTACTTCTTTCGAGCTGTTCTCTTTTCTCTGATTCTCCATGTAAGCTTCTTCTTCACGGCGTACCTCCTCATTTTCGTTCGAGGACCCATTCCTCTCGCGATAGGCACGAAGAAGCCAACGCGAGTAATCGGGCGAATGAAGGGAGAAGAGCGAACGTAAATGAGAAAGGGTGAAAAGAAAGCAGCGGAAGGGACGCGCGAAGGATATTATCGTATCCCTACCGGGATACGTCTCTTATACCTGATCGCGGGATTTATCGTGGGTAAAACCTACTCGGTTTTTTTTCTGCCATTCGCCCGCTACGGCCCGTAGTTACTAGGCGAAGCTGAGAAAAACAGCAATTAGCAGGTTGCATTGGGAAAAAAATTTACTGTGATGATTAACCGTCGTGAAATGCGGGAATGGAAGGACTGTGCAATCCTATCTAAACGACGATATCTCACGAGGTTTAAAAGCAGCTGTAGCGTACATATAATATAATTCGTGCACGCTATGCCGCATAAGATTATGGAAAATGTTACATAAATTTATAAGGAGGATCTTAATTGATATTAAACAGCTTATTAGGAAAATATTGGAGACGAAGATGTTACAGGAAATGTGCTGCACATATGAAATGTGTGAGTTTTGAACGGTAGGTTTAAGGATGTACATACAGTCTCTGCAAAAAGTGTCTGGAATTAGAAATATATTTTCTATTTAGATAGGTTAGATTAGATACTGTTGTACAGTGTACCAATTATTAAATACGAATGATACTTTATATGATACTTTATATTAAAAGAAACAATTTTTCCCTTTTTCTTTTTCATACGAAACAGTTTAATAATTTATATTTAACAACACTAGTTCCAATGAAAATTTTTTCAACTTATCTTAATTATTTTTTTTAAATATGCCTATATGACAAAATTTTTTATCTAGATTCTAAATTGCCAAATTTTTTTGTATTACTTTCGAGCGCAATATAGAAAAACTAATTTTTTTTTTATTAAAAAATACATATAATATCCTTCAATGCAATGATAAAACCGATACAATTCAATCTGGAATCGCACAATGTAGTATTAAAGTCCCAGAATAGAGCGCAGAGCGCTCGGTACAATTCCAACTTCGAGCATTGATTGGCCGATCAAGCCTATTCGATCGAGGAGAAAGATTGAAATCATGGCGATGCGTGTTAACACGTGGCATGCATGTTGCGCGATTCAATGTGGAAGTAAATTTATATGGAAGTCATGCGATTGCAATTATTCTCCTACGATCACAATGCCGTTTGAAGTCTTTATCTTCTCGACGTTTGTGGGAAACGTTCTATCGGGCATCTTATACATCAACATTTGCGCGCCGCGTATCTTCTGTACTCTAGAAATTGTCCAGTAAAACTCGCATTACCTAATCGCGAAAGTGCAATGGATTTCGCACGGTAGTTATACCATCTGTATAGTCGCGACGCGAGGATAACTTATCTCGCGCGAAATCACGAGTCACGCTGATTTCAAAGTCTTCATCTTCCCGAAGCGATTTCATCAAATATCTTATATTTCGATATTTACGTCGTAATTTTTCATCCAGTGAATGCAGCAAAAAAAAATTGATATTATCGAATTGTATATTGCATCGGTTATACGTTACAACAGGCCAACTCATACATCATATTCAATATCCCCGCCGTTCCAGCACGTACGAAAATATTTCCGGCTGCGTATTGTTCACGCACGCGCGCGCCACACGGTTCCACTTTAATCATCCCTGACGAAAACAGCCGCAAGATAAAAAGCACCTTTCGCGGATTAACAGATCGAGCGGCGCGTGACTGTCAGCGGCTCATTATCGTGGAATGAATAATTGAGTTATAATATGCCCGTCCCAGATTATACACCGATCTCTTACGCGCTGCTCCGCGCCAGTTGATCGCTGGTTACCGGTTCGTTAGTAATGCCCGACACTCTCGCCGCATGATTGCTGCTCGCAGATCGTGCGAGCACGACTCGTACAAGGTGCCAAGCGATTTTTTTCATGTCAATCGTCGAGATCGCCGAGACGAGGAGCGGCGCGGCACGGCGCGGCGCGACGAAGCGAACGGTTTTAATCGTAATGGCGACCTATCGGTGTCACCGTAAGATTGATAGCTCGTCTGACGAAAGGATAATTCTCACACACATCGACGAGGAAGGTCAATTGCACCTAAACGCACACTTGTGCGAACGAATTCGCGGTAGGCGTGTTGCGCGTGAGATTTGCATGTTAATTTATTCCGCGCGATCCGCGCCATGTATATACATGCGCGCTCGTCTGTGCTCACGTTTCTTTCGCGTTCCTACTATTTTCTTTCTCTTTTTCGCCATCTCTCTTTCTGTCATTCGTTTTCCTCCTGAGAATTTGACCGCGACTTCAGACGCGGCACAATGTGCATTTCTCGCAAGAACGGAAATTGGTAGAAGGGTCGTTATTCAGAAATGATTTGACGAACGCGTGGGTGGTGCGTTGATTCCTAGAAGAACTATGTACTGAGCAAGTGAGACTTTGCGGTCACACTAGTGCATAGTTTAACTCTCATAAACCAAGCATTTCGAAGTATATATTCTACTCCATACGATGGTTGTATTCCAAAATTCAGTGCTAGCGCTGAAAATCTACAGTCTACATTACATGTACTATACATTTTTAGCACTGACAGTGAATTTTGGAACATAGCCGACGTATCATATTCTGTGCGTGATTTTATAGTTCTTTACATACTCTCTGTTAATATTAAAAGATCAAATTCTTAAAATTAAATATCATTTGGGGGATTATTATTATTTCAGTTTAATTATATATATAGATATTGTAAGTCTGAAAATAATCGGTGCGCTATTATATATCTGAAATAAATTTATTTAAATACTGTTTTACAATTGCGATAGAATTGTTGGCTGGATCTATGGCAATGCCGAGAAATAACTTTCACGTCGCAGAGAACAACAGACAAAGTCGCGAATGTGTATATTGGTGAGCCTTGAAGTCAACTTACTTAAGTAAATGTATTTTAGTGAATAATGTAAATGTAATGTATTTTTAAATTGTAACTTTAATTTTTGCTTAATTTATATTCGATTTCTTTCAGAGAACTGCAGTTAATTACGCTTTTGCACACTGACTGTATATTTTGAATCATATTGATTTAATAAAAACGAATTTTGTAAATCACTTTTTCTATTAAAATAAAGTGTTTTATTCATGTCAAACTATGATTTGCGCGATCAAACAGTGACATCACTTCACCGAATCCCTTTTTGCATTTTCCAAATAATTACTTTATTCACGAAAAAATGCGATCACTTTTAACTTTTGGATATTGAATACCTTGCGTGTTGTTGATGACAATTAAAATCGCCTTCTACTGTTCACGTCAGTTTTTAATTTCTGTGGATATTCATAGCGCTTGTTGCGTTTCGTCGTCAGTAAACAGCCAATAGGCTTCACGCGCAGATAGATAGCAATTTTAAACTGTCAAAAGAATTGTCTCCACCTCCCATGTTTTCAAAATATGATATGGTTGGTACAACAATCGATTAACAATTGAATTTAATATTTGTCAAAATATGACCGGGATATTGTTTAGGAAGGGTTAAATTTTAGTCTGCGGCTGCGTCAACAAAATATATATATATATTCATGCCCATTATAACATCGCCAGTAATTAACTGATCCGCAAGCTTTCGCAGTTAAGTGTCCTCTCTCAAATGAAAACCAGTTCTCGAGTCTTTGCTCGCTGCGTTGTAACAGTTATCGTCAGGCCAAGTTCATCTTCCGGTGGCGCAAATCTCATGTTCATTTTACGGGCAAGTAAACGCGATATCAGTTGGATGGATAAGTAAGCCATGACAACCCGGACACCTTGACACTTGGGCTTCCTAATGATTAGTAAGCTGCCTACTGGAGAAAAAGGTGGGCTTTCAATGCGGCAAATACGAAAGCCCGCGTTTGATCGACGCCTCGTCTCGCCTCTCTCGAAGCTCAAACGCAATCTGGGATTCTCTCCTCTATGAATCAGGCTTGAAACGTCAACCGATCCGGCATTCGACGCTTATTGTATGCACTCATCGCGGCTATACTCGCCGACTCGACTTGTTTCACGGATTATCTCTCTGCGCAGCATTCACAACTGACACTCGTGTTAAGAACTGTCCTATCACTTCCGCGACAAGCGATGGTTATCGATGCAGCGATGGCTACGGGAATATCATCGAGTTGAGTCTTGGAAAGATTTTATTATAAATAATGTCCTCTTTTACAAGTCCTCGAAACAACCAGAGATTAATGCCTTGTAATAGGAAATGACATTCTACTTTCGTTGATAATTTATCGATTGACAAGTAATGTTCGTGCGACCAATTGCGATTTAATATGATTCGATGCATGGAACGAGTTGCCTAATCAACGTTCGGAGTTACAATCAGTCGATATACTTCGCCGATGATCAATCAATTGAGCTGTCATGCCTTTTTAGACTCGTGAAACTTTCAAATCTCTTTTCCTACAAACATGTTAATTACGTAAGAATATTGACTTTTCATAGAACTCGTACTACTCGTCGATCGTAATGTAACGGCACTAATAATAAAATTGATTAAAAAGCGACAATTTGATAAAAGAAAAGCTATATTCTTTCATTATATTAGATTTCATTATCTATATATTTTTCTAGATCCTTATAATAGTATATACTAAAAATATTACAAAATTATCAAAATAACAACAATAAAGATACGAAAAATAATTTTTGTATCTTTTTCTCTAAAAAAAGCGATAATTATAAATATTTTATAAACATATATCGAGAAGATGATTAAAGCTCCTGTTCATTCACTATTATTATTTTAGATTGTGACATCAGAAACGAGAAAATACACAAAAATTATTGTTAAGTATATTTAAATATTTTTCAATAAAACATTTGTAATCGATAGAATAGACTTACAAAATGTACTGAAAACTATTTTCTTGTTTCGGGGGGGGGAGAAATTAAATCATATTTATTTCTATATATTATTAATTTGACAGTTGTGAATATAGCTCATTTTGTTTTTGGTTATGCATAATTCATTTCCAGATGTGGTCATTTATTAATTAACGAAACAAAAGGAGAGTTTTCAAAATACGGTATATTATATATAAGTTGATTCTGTCGATTGTAATTATTGTTTTATTGATACATATATTTATATATACTAATATATTTTGCAAGCATTCTTTATGTATTTTTTCGCTTCTGACGTCATAATCTAAGATAATAGTGATGAGTGAAGAAGAGTGTTAAGTCAATCGAATGTCATCGCTCCATTTTTTTCTTCTTATCGTCGATGCGAAAAAACGCTCTTTTCTGCAGTTTCCTGATCGTTGATTTTTCGCGACGATCGCACGAGTATACAAAAGCCAATTGGCTGCGTTTCTTGGGGCGCATTGAGCGTCACTTCGAGCAATTGACTTTGATCCGTCCGTATACGCGCGTAACATTGAACGCAATTACGGTCAATTTACAATGGCTCCGTTCCCTCCTTCCCCCTCCCCCCTCCCCCTCCCCTCCTCCGTCTCCCCTGCTCCAGGGGCCGCGCCGTCCGCCGACCGGCCGGCCCGGTAATCGCCTGTAGGTAGATACGGGTGGATAGGGCCACGTATCGATTGCTTTCCGGATTCCGTCCGATACTGCGAGAACGCGACCAATTAATGCGCCGGCACGCGGTGCACGAGTGCGGCGTGGGTGTCCGCGAACGCGACCGCGGGCCGTTATGATTTTTCATGGGGAGCAGCGCGGGCGGCCCGTTAAGCGGCGCTCTCGCAGCACTCACAGCACTCACATCGGTCGTCTAACGTGAATCAACGTTTTAACCGATTGTAACTAAACTCCGGCAATTGTAACTAAATGTTCCGACGAGAAAATACAGCTCTGGCGGGAAAAAATGCATCGCTTCGTGCAAACACGATTGCGCGTCTATATACGTTTTATAGTCATATATTTTTTCGTTTTTTTTTTTTTTAATTCTGTTTTCTCAAAAAAGTCACTTGATTAAATAAAACTCCTTCTTTTGTAGAATTTTCGAATTATTTCTGATAGTAATTAAAATATTTTTTCTTAATAATGAACAGTTCTATTTAAAATTACTTTTAGCAAAAAGAAATACGATATTTTGGAAACTTCATCAAATCTTTGTTATAAGATATCCTGATGACATAATATAGAATATATGCATGGTATATGCAATATTTCGATTTTAATATGATATGTATAATATTTTAATTTACTCTCTAAATTTTTTGGAGTAAAATCTTATTTCAAAAGAGTTAAAATACTGCCACATTGAAAAGGAGTAAAAAATTTTAACTCTTGAGTAAGAGTGGCAGATTTTCACTGTTTTTTTTTTTAAAGCGAATCTCACGCCAAAAAAAGTGAAAATCTGTCATTCTATTCAAGAATGCAAAATTTTTCACTCCTTTTCAATAATGGCAGTATTTTAACTTTTTTGGAGTGAAATTTCACTCCAAGAAATCTAGAGATAAACACTGGGCAATTTTACAGAATTCTAATCTTATGATATCCAACGCGACTTTAGAATAAAATATCGCATAAAATTAATTCCTTCACGTTCGAATTACCGAACAAAGCCAATGGAGAGATAGCCATCGACGCGACACCTGCCATCTCATCTTCGACGCGGCTCCGCAATCATCTACGCATCCCCGGCCATCAAACCGGTCGCAAAAATCTAATCGGCCGCGCCGAGGCGGCGATTCGTAATTTTCATCTTGACTCCTCTCAGTCACGGTATCGACGTGAACTCGAAGAGAGCTCTCTCTCTCCCTTCCTCTCTCCTTCCCTCAACATACATACACACATACATTTACGCGCGGCATGGCATGAGGGCCATGTAGTCGGATAGCCGGTCAGCGTTGAACGTATAGGCTGTTTCGTGCCCAGTCACCGTTAAAACCCGCGGATTCGAGTGGACGTGACTCTCCGTATAATATTACATCCTATTAGGAACTGGAGTAACTGCCGGGCGAAACGCGACAGCGGACGATAAACGGAAGGGGCAGTGCCTCAAGATGCGTGCCACCCAGCCGTCACATATCGGAGTAATATGACGTTTCGCGGCTAACGTACGGCCCCGCTATCCACCTATTTAACGTGCATTACAGTCCGAGTATCTGCACGTCATGCGTTCGCCGAGCATCGCTGACTACTCGAATACTCGTGCTCGCCAATCCGCCCAATTACTTTTGCTTTCGCGTCCCTTCCGCCGTATCGTGTCGATCAGGCCGATTAGGCCGCCCCTGGTTCCTCCGTAGCCACTATCGCTCCTTTGAAGAACAGCATACCCTTGATGCGTAATTTTCTGTTAACAGGAATATAAATCTGCAAATCTTTCTGAAGAGATTGAAAAAGTTTCTCAATCAAAAAATCGGAAATTTTAGAAACTTTGAACGTATAACGCTTCTCATCTTTGTTTTATCTATAAATAAAGTTTTTTGGAATCGCCTTAATAAAAATTAATTAATAAATAAATGAAAAAAATCACATTTTGTCAAGACGAATCTTAGTGCTTAATGATATATGAAAATTTATACAATTTGAGTGATCTAAAGACTTAGAACGCTCGCAAGGAATGCAAAAGATGCGATTCGATTCCATATTAATATTTTTCGCAATAAAATTATTTACAAATTTTAATATATCATTTAGCATTATTAAGATTTAAGATGCATTCTAAGATGCTTATGAGCAAATTATTAAATTGCTAGTCAATTTAACTTGTGATATTAATTCTGCGGTAGTTCAGTCAAGTTCGCGTTTCGAGATCGAAAAATCAGGTGCGCAGTTTAAAGGACTACGTACGTAATATATAAATTCACGTAGAATTATATAAGAGCACTTAAAATCCAACTAGATTGTTAAAAGATATTTCTTCAGATGTACTCATACGATCCTATGAGATGCTTAATTTAATATTGTTTATACAATTTTCAACAAACTGTGCGCCGATTATTCGTCGGTCTTGAAACATTGCAGTCATAGAAGACTGAAGCTACTGGAGTACGTAACATTACAAATTTAATTGACGAGCAAATTATTATTGATAATAATGAGCATCCTTAAAGCACTGTAAATAATTTATTGCGAAGAATATCACATTAGCTGGGATTCGAACTTGGATCTCCCGAATTTCATGCTGGTATCTTTAATTAAAATCAAGAATTTCTTAAAAAAGTATTTTTTTATAGTGTTTTTAACATATATTTTCCTAAAAATATATTATAGAGATAAATTAAGCTAACAAAGTGCGCGATCTTTATCTTTCCCTTTGAATTTGCAAACTGATGCTCACCGTTCGCATCCATTTTCATCCTGCTGCCCTCATTTCTGTGCGGGGATGACCGCGTTGTTTACCAACCAAAGTTTCGTGGCATACATCGTGTATCCGAGAGGTTAAGTAATAATCCACAACGAGAGCGAAAGCGTTATATGCCATGTTTAAGCGGATGCATCCACATATTTGATCTTATAAATTAGTTTATCACGTTACCAATCGATAACACAAAAGTTTACAATTTGCTTAATCCTGCCTGGATTCTAATTTCAGCAATTAATCTCATGATTTATTTATTGTTTACCATCTCTCAGATTTCTTTGAGAGAAAGAACATATGCTTCTTTCGAATGTATATCCGCTAACGTTCATTTCGATAATTCGCGATCGTACATCAGCCACGAGAACATTTATCTTTACAGCACAGTTTCGGATCCACGTGGCGTGCGTAGTCCTCTGTCTGAGAGAATCTGAGGGGTGAGAGGAAGAGTGCTAAGCGAGGGATGGCTTCGCGTTCTTTCGCGGGGATAGACGGGCGGGGCGGGATTGCGCCGAAGGAAAATTTCGACTATAAATAGCAGTGTATTCTAAACGAGGTACAGAGAGCGCATTGGATCTAAATTATGAATTTCATCAGCGGCAGTCTGCCGTTTCATTCCGCGTTTTAGCCTCCCCTGCCGGCCCTCGGTCTCTCCTTGTCTTGCCGCCTTGTCTCTCCCACATTCTCCTCTTCATCTTGTCTTCCACGAGCCGGCTGGCCGTTGCCGAGTCGCTCCTCTCGCCTCCCATCTCGCTCCGCCGCCGCGCCGCGCCGCCCTCGCGCGCGCGATACCTTTTAGCGCAGGCACGGGAGATGAAAAGTTCTGGCGAAGACATAAAAATGCGCCGCTGCATTTCCCTTTTAAAATAACGCCCTTTGCTCCTTTTTCAGTTTATTATTATCAAGTTGTGCAGCCTGCATTCTCCGTTCTCGTCCATCCCTCCGCGTCCCTGCGCTGAACACCCTAGGATACCAACGGTGCCTTAGGCACGTATAACACGCGAAAGCCACCTCTATCGTTTCCCCCGCGCCTTGCCTCGTTCATCCCCTTACGACTCCTGCGCGGTCTGTAGAATTGCATGCGTAACTTCGCGTTTAGGAAGTTTCTGTTATGAGAATTAACGTCTGGTGTTTACCTAAGTACGAACGGGAGGCTGTCATCTATGGCTATTTTTTGAAATCTTCCGAATACAATGAATATCAATCAACGATGATTTAAAAAAGCTTTGTTTCGCAACGATTGCAGTAATTCATGTTATGGAATCAATTTGATAAGATAATTATTAAAAATAACTCGATAACAAGATGAAGTAACGTCTTAATAGTCATCCTACATTACTCGAGTGGTTTTTTTTAATGCAATTGCTGGTGTAGAGTGTTCCTAACACTTTATACATTTAGTGAATTATGTAAAACAGAGTGTCTTGTACACGCAAGTAATGAAAGATTAATTCAAAAAATATGTGCAAAATAATAAAAATATTAAATTTGATTTCTTTAGAGTAATATTTTTCGCAATAAATTATTCATAATTTTTATGACTATTATTAAGATCCAATTATGAATATTCCTATAAAATGTTTATTAGCATCAATATTATTTTTCTTATCAATTTAATATATGATATTACTATCCTAATTCTGTTTAGATTGCGTTTCAGGACTGAAAAAAATTTCAGCACGCTGGGGAATATGTATTTAAATTCATACTAAAATATTTAAGTACTAAGATTCAATTTGACTGAAAATAGGATTTTTTTTATTTAATTAGATACGATTTTTTTGTTATATCTATTTTCTTATATCTATAAAAAATTATGAATCTTAATACATATTTTTTTAATAGTATTAAATAAATGTTTATGTGCAGTAAATAAATATTTACTCAATAAAATAAATATTTATTAAAATTCGATACATTTTTTTCGGTATTTCAATTTATATCCTTGATACTTTCTAATTCGTAAACGGTTTTATTTCCATAGAAATATCAAACTAAATTCTTCGAAAATCTGAACAGCTTCATGACATCCTACACCTCAGACGCAATAAATTTTGTTCCGCCAAAATTTACGCGAGGTTGAAAATAATTATGACAAACTGGAGCGAGCGTGAATTTCCCTGAATCTGAGAGCCACCAGTATATAGCCTTTACTTACAGCGTTCCGCATCATCGTGAATCATTCGCGATCGGCTCCTACCTGCCACTGAACATACGCATTTGAGATACAAATAAGTGAACGATGAAGAGGAGATGAAAGAAGAGGGCAATGAAGAGATTTTTCGGGCAATCGTAGATATCATGTCCACCTTTCCAATAAATAACGAGGTAATCTTCAGTGAAATCAGGCGAGTTATATCCGCCATAAAGATTGACCCGCTTGGTGGACGCGCGCAAGTAAGAATGTGTATGTTCTGACACATGCACATTCTTACCTGCACGCCACACACACACACACACACACACACACACACACACACACACACACGCGCGCGCGCGCGCGCGCGCGCGCACACAC
>Ga0157364_1005943_pt1 | contig 12478 bp, 10 predicted proteins | sample AttsexASBM2_FD_111476 | JGI IMG/M metagenome (GOLD analysis project Ga0157364, IMG submission 111476) | Fungus gardens microbial communities from leaf cutter ant in Ribeirão Preto, State of São Paulo, Brazil - Atta sexdens ASBM2 | ecosystem: Host-associated > Fungi > Mycelium > Unclassified ...
GGATCGATGGAAAAATGCATGTATAAAGTTTTTATTGGAGAAATGCGAATTTGAAAGATATTACATTCTTTTATTTTTCGCAGTGCTCTATTTTTCGTTGTACTCAAGAAAATTACAAAAATATTTTTAATATTTTCAATAGTTTTAATTTACCTTTGTAAAATTTTAAAAAGATATAAACCAATCTAACTCATCAAATTTTTAATTATAAGAATTATAAAATCTTCCAAGTTTTATAATTATAATTTTCTGCCTGCATTTTAAATTTAACAATTTTTAAAATATTATATTTTAATTTTTAAATATTAAATATTCCATTAAAAATTTAAATTAGTATAAGAATTAAAATAATATAGTAAAATGAGAAATCAGCCCTCCTCTCAATCGTCGCGAATTATAAATGGATTTAGTCATAAAGTATTAGTATTAGTATATAGATATATTGGATTAAAGTCATAAGTATATAATTGATTTTTAAAGAAATGATCAAATCTAATTGTATAACTTAGCTATACATATATATATTAAACTGGTATAGGAAAACTTTAATAAGCGACCTTGCGAAAGTGTGTTTGCTGACATTGGCCGAGAGTTCTCAATCGGACACTCGGACGTTCGCCAAGTCGACCTCTCTCTCTCTCTCTTACGACGGTTAAATTCTCTATTAATAAAACAAATATGTATTTTATTATGTTCCATCGGTTTTAGAAATTATTATTTAGTTCCAAATAATATTTATATGTATGTCAAAAAAAAAAGTTATAATCTTGATAACTTATTACTAATTTATAAATCATACAAAGTAACAGAAAAGGATATATCACATATGAAGCATATTATTGCGTGTATACACAAATTTTATTGATATTTTCATATATTTTTATAACAGTATAATCAAAATATATGCATAAATACAGATACTGTCAAATCTGTAAATAACATACAAATAAAACGTAAGTCAAATTTTGAGCTGATATTAGAATGTAAAATCTGAATGATTAAATAATTGCATTATCAAATTTTCTAATTAACGTTTCTAAATTATTCCATTTGTTTATGTTCATAGTTCTTACTAAATTAACAACAGATTCGTACTTAATTTTTTATCATTAGTTACAATCTATAACATATACTCCGGAAGAGGAAAATTTTATTCGAAATATATAATATACTAAGTATACTATATTATATCAAGTAAAGTTTTCCTCATAGAACATTATGTAAACTAGTCTTTAATAAGAAAAACGAAACATCCTAGCGATAATACATTATATTAATCACAATTTATTTTTTTTAAATTAATCAATATAATAATGAGAATAAAATGAATTTTTAAAAAATAATTTGATTTATTACAGTAATTATTAATTTATAGGCTGGATGTTCGAACTAGATATGATTACAGTCAGATGCTTGACTATAATTTACAGAAAAAGATACATATATATATATAAATGCACATTATAGTCCCATGTATATATATAAAATTCTTACCAGTTGTAAGATGTAATTATTATTCTCTAGATTTATGTATGAAATAAGAAAAATATTTATGAGATCAACTAAAAAGTTCAACTTTTTGTAAGCAAAATAATTCCGTGAGACTTGACCATGTTTTATCTCACGATATTAATAAGAGAGAATCAAAAAGACTGTAATACATAAAAAATAGTAATAAAAAAGAATCGATACAAAAAGATCCTAGCGATAACAGATACGATTTCTTATGTAACTACGGTATCGGCATTTGCTAAATCTTTCTCGAATCATCCGTTTCGAGTATTAGAATAAATATGATACGATTAAGGAGAACAAGTGGAGCAAAGTATTAATCACAATAGAGCTTTGATGTAAAGACGTCATTTAATAATCGTCTTTAAAATAGATATATAAAATGTGATTTCTTTACATATTTCTTTGCTCCATTATGATCTTGCATATACTTTTATATCCATAAGGCACATGAATTATACATATATAATTAAAATTTATACAATGTCCAAACATTATTACGTACACGCAGAAAAATATCATTGTATTATTAAGAAAAGTTATTCAATTTTCTTTCTTTTAAGTAACAGCTTAACAAAGAATATTTTTTTGACAATAATCTCAAAATATGCTCTTATCATAAAATTTTAAAACAACTCATTATTATATATTTAAAACGGGAATTTATTTTCTTTTGAAGAATATTATAAAATTGATCGAAGAAACGAATTTTTCATAATAAGTAAATCAAATTTGTTTTAATTTAATAAACTTGATTGAATTATTAAAATTACTATTTAGAATATATTTTGAATAAATTTAAAGCTTGTGATAAATTTATGATAGATTTGCGAATATATGAACTTCTGAAATATTTGAAATAATTATTGCATATTTTTCTGTATGTAGGTTTCATAATATTGTTCATATTGATATTGTATGCATATATACATACGTATGAAACATGGCAACCATTTAACTGGATGGATACAGTATAATTCATGAATCACTGTCATGCTCATCAGTCTTAATTTCATTTTTAATACAACACTGGTATAAAAAACGATATATCTAAAAAATGCAATGTTAAAAGTACTTATAAAGATTATTCGTCCATAATATTCTTGACCGTATTACACATTGTTACACAAATATATATCGTATAAATATATATATACGATAAATGTATACGATCTCCATTCATTTCAAGTATTTTCATTCACATTTTGAATACACACTTTTCATAATTAATATTAACGTTATGTATTTACTGTTTTTAAAATTATATCTGTGTTATATAGGCAAAAATTTTTTCATGTATGTGCATAAATATGTATAAACATATATAAACGTGAATATATATTCATGAACATACATAATTATATATGTCCATACATGCATCTTTCTTTTTTTTGTAAAATTAAAATTGTAAATTTTTAATGTAACAGAAATAATAATAATAATGTGTAAACATTAAAAATAATTTAAAAGATAATTTTCACCTTATTTGTTTTTAAAAAAATCAAGTTTGGAGAAATGTAAAAACATTGCTTATATAAAATTATATATAAAATTATACATAATTGTGTATGAGCAATTTTTTATTTACATTTTTCCAAACTTGATTTTTTTCTAAAACTGACAATGCAAAAATTATTCCTTTAATTATTTTTGTGATATTTTCGCATCATTATTATTATTATTATTTTTATTACAGTAAAAAGTAATTTTACTTCTATAGAATATAAAAGAAAAAATGATGTATAAACATGTATAGTCATATTTCATATATAATTATATACGTTTATGAATATTTATACGTGTTTATGTATGTTTTTACATATTTATACATATTTATGCATGAAAAATTTTTACACTAACACAAATGCGATAACTTTGATTATATAAAAGAGAAAAAAATCGATATATAGTTATATAAATAGCAAATTAATTTTTTATAGTCATTTTTTATATTTTATCATTTTTTTCGAGGGAGATCTATTAAAATATTATTCTGTATTTCATATCATTGCATGCACAGTTATGCGTTTTAGAGTGATCATTATATATTTGTTCGATATCAAAATATGTAAGAATTGTTCAAAATTTCTTCTTAAAATCAGCATTAATACTAAATATATACAATTTTCTCCCACAAATAATAATTAAAAGTACATATGCAAATAATCTACAAAATAATGTACAAAATTATTTCAATTTCGAAAAATGTATTAATTCAGTCACAACACTTGATTGTTATACTAATATTTTCTGAAAGCCCATTTAGTAGAAAATGCTGCATATATTTATAAATGATCAGTTAAATGCAAGAGTATAAAAACGTATCTTAACGCATGTATATTTTTGGCAGCTTAAAATATTTATATAGGATTTATGGATGGCACAAATACATACTGTCTGTTATACAAGTGCATACTAAACCAAATCTCTATTATTATCACTTAATTCTTTGTGCCTTCAGTTATAATAGTTCCAATAGCAGAACAATAACAACTACAATGTTATCATATTAAGATTTTATATTAAGTAATAGAATGAGAGTATATTCAATGATTCTTCAAACTATATGAAAAGTTTTAATATAAAACTTAAAATGATAATATGAGTAATCTTATCATAATAAGATCATATAATCTTGTACGACAGACTGTATATGTTTACAATCCAGCTATTTCTTTATAATATATTTTAACAGTACTTTTTTCCTATACATAGTAAATAAAACATTTACTTTAAAAAATTATAAAAAGATGTTATACGTAAACATCGATTTTACACAGGTAGTAAAAATTAAAGTTAATTTGTTAAATGCAAGTGGCAGTAAAAGACATTGCTATAAATAGATACATACTTTTCATCACCATTAGCTTGAGCACATGTGGTAAGATATTATATAAAAATGTCTTTTAATACATATATTTCATTAAGATGACGCATTAAGTCATACATCTTAATGAAATATTCATGTAATCTATCATTATATGTTAAGCCTACTTTCTGCCGAAATTATATAATATGTTACAGAATTATAGACAAACAATACTATGTATTATAATACGTAATTTTTTTCATTCAAATTTCTAATGATATAATTAGGGTTGGCAAACGTTACTTTTCAGTTACTTTGCCGTTGCTTTTTAGTAAACAATTTGATGACAGTGTTGCAATTTTTTATGACGATAACGCTACTTAAACGCTAAGGTTGTTCTAAGGTTAGAAAAATCACTTTGAAAAGTAACTTGTCACCATGAGTTTTTTTTTTCAGTAATGAATGACTTTTTTAATCTGTTACAAGTAACGATTGACATTTTTAACTCTGATGTTACCATTACGTCATAAAAAATTCATAATGTCATCAAATCGTCATTATAAGAAGATAACGATCAATAAAGCAAGTAACGCGTTACTTAATTGTCAACCCTGGATATAATTATTCTCTATTGCTGTGCAATTATGATATTTATTTTTTATATATTATAATGAATTAATAAATTCTTCATTGATAAATTATATTCTACAATCAACTTAAGTTGAACTCATGATAATCAATCAATTTAAACGTGTTAATAGATCCGTACATATCAACCATAACATATTTAGTGAAATCTGGAGAGATACATATTTTTCCATCACGATTTTGCGGTAATGCAACAACCGTTAATAATTCTGGTATTTCAGGATTTTTACCTTTTTTGTTCTTCCAATAGCTACTTATATTATTAACGATATCTGAACTGGCTGTACTCGATATCATCTCATTTTGTATCCTAGATACACCGACGTCTACGCTTCGACTATTAGGTATTCGTTGATTCCAAAATGCATTTGAACTGAAAGAAGGAGCGCTTATACTGCGACTGATCCGACTTCTCATATTTTGCGTTCTTGCCATATCGTTCTTTGCTAAAGCAATGTTCCACCAAATTAATTCATCACTTGTCAACGACAATAAAATTGGAACATCTATGGTAACTGGAGCCCAACACAATTGTGTAATAGGATTAGCATTAAAAAATAATTGAGCAATTTCCATCTGCTTCTGTATATTTATAATCTGTAAAAAAGTAATCGATATTAAATGCGTTCTTTTAATGCAGAAATTTATTATGAAATACTTACAGAAATTCGTCCTGATTCAAGGCCAACAGCGATATATTGTTCATTTTTTGAAATATCACAACAAATCGCTTTCTGCGCAAAACTATGTGTAAAATGAGGTTGTTCATTAATTTGTATATGCGGTAACGATGCTGCTATGTTTTCGTAATTAATATATAATAAAGTTAAATGATGCGATTCATTCAAAATTGCTAAATATTTTTGATTGTAACTTAAACAGCTAAATATAATATTTGAAGGCGGATTAGACAGGTCTACTTGGCTTATTAGTTGCCAAGGTATAGACGTATACCATATTTTTATTTTGCCATTCTGCATTACTGTTATGACACAGTTATTGTTTATTATGTGAATATCATGGATGGATTCTTCTCCTCTAGTCTCGATTCCAAACACTACAGGAGGCTGCCATATCTGCTAATATATTAATCAATACATTTAATTATCTGTTTAATGTTTATACAAATTTAGGTAGATAATTTTCGAAATGCTAGTGAGAGTGTAGAAAAGCAGTTGTTAACAAGCAAAAGACTATTTGCTCATCTTCTATACAATTTTTTTTTAATAGTAAAAATATATTATTCTATTACGAATAAGTCAAAAATAAATATATAATATATAGTCAAAAAAAAAATTCCAAGATAGATAGGTAAAGGAATTATTATCTACGTTTACAATTATAATCTATTTATAATTACAAAATTATAAATAAACTATAAAAAAACATGCATTTATAAGCAAAAAGAAAGGAAAATAAAAGAATACAACTTAAGAAAGAATTTAATATACACACCTTCAAATTATTGTCTTCCCATCTGCATAATATTATATCACGGTTAAGAAGATTGATAATTTTTACAAATTGAATTGGTTTATCTACTTGTAAAACCTTCGTGATTATCCCAGTTGTTATATCTAATAACTCAATTATTTTATTATCTATAACATACAACGCCTTATTTCCATCGGCAGACAGTTGCAGATTCGATATTTCTCCTTTTATTAATGCAGATTCCTTTATCATTTTTTCTCCACATGACATTGTAATTATCTTTGAAGGGCTCTCTTTTATTACAATGTCCATTTCGTCACAAGATACAATTGCGTCAAATAGGCATTTCCTAGTTAATAATAGAAAAATTTTCATTTAATAAAATGTCATATACAGTTTATAATTAAATTTAAAAAATATAAATATAAAGAGAGGATGTAATAATAAATAATTCTAATATTAGATTACCTAGGTAAGTCATTTGATTTTTGTATTGGGAGTTTCCATCTGTATAATGCTCCATCCCCACTCCCACATATCTGGAAAAAATTTGTTAAATTTTAAATATAATTTTAAATTTAGTTAAATATAATTAAATATAATTGTATTAATAAAAGAATGATACATACAACATGACAGTCCTTAAACGGGAAAGAATCCAAAGATATGACCCGACTTTTGTAAATTGCAACCGGTTGAAATCCGGAATCAGTATTCCATACATTTATAAAACCCGCAGAATCAGCTAATATTAGATATTCACCATCATATGTAATGGTTGCGCATACATAAGTTACTTTTTCATCGATATATCCCTTCAGTTTTCTGTTAAAATTATACACACAATTCTCAATCCTCCTGCACCATTTTACATACATAGCTTCCTTTTTAGTGACAACTATCAATGAATCATCATGCATGGGTACATGATGAAAGAAGATGACCTCTTTAAATGCAGATTTTAACTGCAGATTATAACAAGTAACATATTGATAAGTAGTGTAGTCATTCCCATAATTTGTAAATACAAAAAAAGCACCCTTTGACTCATCCATTATGTGCAGTAAGGAAGCATTCGTTGTAAAAGCTATTTTCATTATGTATTGACTGTAACAAATATGCATGTTACTTATTCATATACATATTCTTAAATTAGTTTGTATTTACATATAACTGTACTTACTATTTGGGATCTGTTAAAGTAAACATTGTGTTTCCATTTCGGTCCCATATCTTAAAAAAAAAAAAAAAAACTCTAAATATTTGAATAATATAAATAATAAATATACATATTATAATCAAATTTTTATTGGCCAATAATATATTAATAAATAAAAAGTATTTCATTTTGTAAAATATAAAACTGTGAACTACCTGAATCGTTGCTTTGTTAGTGCATGCAGCGATGTAGTTTTCCTCACGACCAAATGCCATATCCAATATAATTTCATTTTTTACCTTAAATTCTGCTAAGCTATCGTCCTGGCCTTTCAAATTTGAATAAGGATCAGACCAGAAATTTTGTTTTTGTCGGGGGCTTCCAATGTTCATATAATTTTGATAAAACTCATCGCTCTCCTCTGATAGAGAGAATAATTTTATTATACCAGCATTGCTTAATGATAAGAAACAATCACTAGCCATAGATACAATAATTTTTTTAATAGAACACTCTTCTCCATGACCATTGAAGATTTTCCGTTGTTTGCCTTGAAAATCGCACAGAATTATTTTACCCGATGTATTCCCAGTCAAGACCAACTCGGGATCATTTGTGAAAGATGATGTGCAAATGTTTCTTGGTATTTCTTCAGTCAATGATATATTAGCATGTTGACTACTTTTCTTATGAGATAGATATAAGAACTCTTGTCTTTTCATAGCTAGATCTTTTGCAGTTTGAGTTATGTAGTCTTGAGATGAATGATTCATTGCAATTTGGATGATATCTAAGCATTTTTTATGTTTATGTTCTATTATAACGCTTGCTTGTTCTTGAAGAAATCTTTCTAAATCAGAAACTTTTGTCACATATTCATCTGTAGAGTTTAATGTAATGTATTTCCTATATTTTCTCAGATCTAGTAACAAATCATTCAAACCCGCATGTGTTAACTTAGCTTGAATGAAATCAAAATTTAAATAAAGATGTGGAAATTCCTCAAACAATTTTGCTTGCTCCAAATGATAGCCAATGTACAAATAAATATAATTATCATCTGGTAATTTTGAAAAATCATTATTGCAATATTGACGATATTTTTCAATAACAGACTTGTGCATCTGTACTAATTCATCATCAGTTCGTTTTTTCCGTAAATGAGTTAGCAGTAAATCGTGCACACCGTAAATATATGTTTTTAAATCATTATTCCATATTCTGGCTGCAAGTGATTTATGGCACAAATCCAACATCAACTCTTCAACTTCCAACGGATCTTTTCTCCAAAAAATTTCTAGAGTCTACAATAATTAAATCGATATAAAATAAAAAAAATATATGTGAGAGATTATGCAATATGCATCAATAATAATAAATTTTATAACTTTTATAATATTACATACCTTCGAAGCTATGTTAACATCTTCACAAAAAATAGCTAAGTCCTCGTAATATTTCTTCAAATCTGGTTTTAATTGTTTAATACATATATCAAAAATAGTTTCTTGTTTTTTCCAAAATTCATTCATTACTCTGTAACATACGATGCAATAATAATTATGTAATTTTAATAATCAATGCATTATTTAGAAGTATAACATTCGTACTTGTTTGTTCTATTCTTTTCTCTTAAAGATCTCAAATAATATTTCCATCTACGATCATGTATACGCATATCGCATTTAAATTCTTCAAATTGCGCAGCAAACATAGCTATTAATAACGGCATTCCTTTACATTCTTCATATATTCTTTTCGCCTCTACTGGTAACTTTTTCACATTCATTTCTAATGCTTTGGCAAATAAGCCTAATGTCTCTGCTTCTGTAAATCCATCATTCATCTACAAGTAACATATTATTTTATTACAACAATATAATAAATATATTATATCAAATATGACAGAGAACGCCATTCATTTCGGTCACAGTTAGACGTTTTGAATAATTACAATAAAATACAATACAATTAAATTTATTTCAGATATGATTGCGCGCCAATAACTTTCGAACTTTCAACACAGTTAGTATCTGAAACGCTACTAAAATCTTCCTAAATTCCCCCTAAAATATATTATATATCTATAATAATCTATAATAATTAGAAATATAATAAAAAAATCTTACCTCTATTATCTTAGGTCTTTTCTTCAAAACAACATCGATGTTATCAGTAAGAACTAGAGTTTTACATTGGAAATCAAAAGTGTTAATAATTTGTTCATTATGAACATCATCGAGAATCAATAAAGCATTGCAATTTTCTTGTTTACTAAAATAATATTTCAAATATCGGATCAAAGAATTTCTCTCAAGTGAAGAAAACAATTCTGGTTGAATTTCTAAATTTCTCACGTTATAATAGAGTGTGTTTAACTGAATTAATATTTCTTCATCAAGTGAATCATCATCTGCAAATTTAATCCAGTAGACCTGATTCTAAAATAAAAAAAAATATTTTTATGCAAACTATAACACATTAATATCATATACTATATATTTAATATAATTTAAAATAATATGAAAAATATCATACAGAAAATAAATTTTTCACTAATTTTACATCCTTGAGAGTACTGGCAACTAGAGATGATTTTCCAAATCCTTTCATGCCATGTAACGCAATGTATTTTGTGGGAATTAATTCTTGTAAAGCTTTCTTTAACTGATTAATCTGAAAATGTAACGTATTACATAATAGATAGATTTTTATTTTATATATCGGAATTATTTATTATTGATGCAAAGAGGCGAATTTTAATACTTTAAAATTACTAACAATTTAAAAACTAATATTTAAGTGTATGTCTAATGTGCCTAATGGACAAATCGCTGGTGTATTATGTATACAAATATATAATAAAAAACACTGATAAAGTTTATATAAACTTACGTGATATATATTTCCACATTCGTATGCATAAAGAGGAATAGTTAAACTAAATAAGAATTAAATTGTCTATTATAATAAATTACATTTAAATGATGCTATAGATTAAATATGTTATTAGAAAATTTTAATAAAAGCTGACTTGTTTATATTATTAAAAAAAATATATTATTAAAGATTATATTAATGTAGCAATAACACAATGCCTCTAAACATAATGCAATAAGAAATTTGCAACGGAAGAATAAATGAAATAAAATAATCAATACCTTATAGTTCATAACTTTATCTTCTCATTGATAATATAATCACAATTGAGAGATAAAATCAGAATAATTCTTAACATAAATATGATAATTATACCTTTTCTTGTCTTGTAACAGTTAATGGAGAAAGAGGTGGAATATTGAGAGGCCCAGCATAATAATCTGTTACTCCATTGGTTTCTATTTCACAATTGCCTAACATTATATCTATTTCATCACTAAGCCAGTCGTAGTGATGTTTTAAGGATTGATGAAAGACACCAAAAGCATTTGCACCACATCTTAAAAATGTTAACACAAACACTTAATGAAATCAGTTTACTGTGTAAACTGTATGTCGTTAAATAAAAATGCAAATTATACAAATAATTTATGAGATGCAACTGCTGCTATTATTAGTAAATGCAATAACATTAAAATAAAAAAATGTAAGTTTTTGCATAATGTATGTGCGAATATAACACGAAATATATATAAATATATAAATATATAAATATGCATACAATGGTAGTATATCCAACAATTTGGCTGCTCTCTCTTCTTTAGTAGCTCCAATATAAATATTTTTTATATGATCTTCTGTTATGATGTATTCATTTCTTAAAGGTTGTATAACGTCATTATCTACATCTAAATCATCAATTATATTCTTCCTCAAATGAATGAGGATGTCTTTATGTAATTTTTCCATTTTTATTATCACAATACAGATAATGCGCAATTATCTTTATTTAGAAGTTTAAATGCAAATTTTAGTGCAATTCTCTGAAACAAATAATTACCTCTGATTACATTTTAATATATTTTTTAAGATAATTTTATACTTAAGAATAAATGCACCTAATTAAGATAATAATAATTTAGTGTTTAATTAAATATCTTCAAAAAAAAAATATATATATATATTTTTTTTTAAAGAGATGATGTATTTCATTATTCTTAATTTAGGATAACTGCCCAATTACTGTGGTCCCTATTAGTGGCCCCTTTTATATTTTGATAAGAAAACTAGAACAAATAAATAAAAAAAAAAATTTTTTTTTGTTAAGTTAAATTATTAATGCATACGATACCAAAGATAATATTTTATTTTTTGAGTATTAAAGTATTTTTCGAAAGATATGAGGAATTTGTGAATCCAGTAATACGTACCGCAAGATTTTAAGCTTGTCCCTATTAATGCCCTGTATTGGAGCTGAGAAGAGTTGTGTTATGTACTTTGAAATAAATATAATTGAAATAATGATTTATGTAATATTAACATAAACAATTAGCTTAAATTTATTGTCTGTTTTAGTAACTATGTTAAAATGAATCAAATGTTGATAGGCACACATTAATAAGGCCATCGTTGCTTAGAGGACTCATTAATAGGGACAAAAATATGTTTTCTATTTTTATCAAAAACATTATAAAATTAACATTTTTAGAATAAAGAAATATTATAAAAAAAAAGAAGTAGTTGAAAAACCGATATTGATTGCAAGCAGATAAAATTAAAGCTACAATATTTAACAAATAATTCAGTAATAAGCAAATTGGCTTAAAGCACATTAATAGAAACAGTTATCTTAGTAATGCTGACTTTTTGAAAAAGATTGAATTAAACAATAAATTATTATTATATTATATTAATTAGTTGTATTTATCCTAAAACTTGGAGAGTACTGTATGTATATATATATATATATTGTACACACACACACACACACACACACACACACACACACACACACACACACACACACACACACACAC
>Ga0157364_1005944_pt1 | contig 12477 bp, 11 predicted proteins | sample AttsexASBM2_FD_111476 | JGI IMG/M metagenome (GOLD analysis project Ga0157364, IMG submission 111476) | Fungus gardens microbial communities from leaf cutter ant in Ribeirão Preto, State of São Paulo, Brazil - Atta sexdens ASBM2 | ecosystem: Host-associated > Fungi > Mycelium > Unclassified ...
AATGAATGGTTATCTCATGTTGGACTTGTATATATAGTATAGAAGTACATCTGTATCTTTATGCTTTACCAATTGTAATAATCCCTTACTTTCTCTCAAGTCTTTGCCTAAGTGCAACCTGAGTTCCAAGCTAAGGTCATAATACAGGTCTTCAAAATGGTTTGAAGATTGGAAATTATTCAAGAGCACAGTCAAGAAAACCAAATGCCTATTCTCTAACTAGAAAATTCAGGAAATTGCCAACAAGAAGTGTGGCCCATGGGAACTCATGAATTGGGGCAATGAATGAAAACTTCCAGCCATTGAAGCAATCCAGTACAATGGTAGACCTTGCATCAAAACCAAAGATTTATGGCATGCCCTTCATTTGTCTTTCAATATGGCTCAAGATCATCATATCAATATAAGCTTATTGGATGAAATTACAAAGAAATGTACTACAATGTGGTATCTGTTCTCAGAAGCAGAATTTATTAGTTCTGTTAATAAGTGCAACAATTTGTCGACTCCTAGGCCAGACAAGTTGTCATGGAGGCATCTCAAGAGTATCATCAAAGATAATGCATGTTTGAAAAAGATCATCAATATTGCTGATGCATGCTTTGAACTAGGTCATTGGCTATCACAATTTAAAGTTTCAACTTCCATCATCATTTCTAAACCCAACAAGAAGTTGTATGACTTCCCTAAGTCCTTTAGACCTATTGTTCTTCTCAACATGATTGGTAAACTTATTGAGAAAGTCATCAGCAAAAGGTTACAATTCCAGTTGATTTCAAATAATTTCATCCATCTGAGTCAATTAGGAGGCTTGAAACAGTGTTCTACTACCAATGCTGGAATTGTCCTTACTCACTTTATCCACACTAGTTGGGTTAAAAACAACATAATTAGCACCTTAGCTTTCAACATTACTCAGTTCTTTCCATCACTAAACCATCAATTACTTCTGCTTGTCTTCAATAAAGCTGGGTTTGATCCCAAGGTCTCTCTCTTTTTTCGCAATTACCTAGTAAGAAGAAAAACTCAATATTTTTGGAACAATTTCTCTTCTTCTTTTTGTAATGTAGATGTTGGAGTTAGTCAAGGCTTAGCCCTCTCCCCCATCTTGTCTGCTTTATATATTGCTCCAGTTCTTCATATTCTTGAAAAATGATTCAAAAATTTAAAAATACCAGTGTTTATACTTTTGTTTGTAGATGATGGTCTTCTTGTAGCTCAAAAAAAATCACTGATAGCTTCAAATTATTTTCTCTTTTGTAACTACCACATTACTTTTTTTCTTCTAGAAAAACTCAGACTAATCATAAAATACAGGAAGATAGAGATGTTTCATTTTTCTAGATCACATGGAGTATTTGAACCTCCTTCACTGGATCTCTCACCTTTAGGAAGTCCAATTCTTTGTCCTAGAAATATGTGGCACTATTTGAGATTTATTTTCAATAGAAAATTATCTTTTTGCCAGCATATTAACTTTTATGCTAACAAAGCTATCTCTATAGTCAAATATATGAGAATGCTTAGAAACTCAGTTCATGGTCTAGTCTCCAATCAGAAGTGGCTTTTATACAGAAGCTATGTTTTCTCCATTGCTCTTTACAGGTTTCAACTATGGTGTTACAACAAAACACCATTATCTTACTTTCTCAAAGAGCTAGATAAAATGTAAAGGAGAGGTGTAATTTGGATTTTAGGAGCTTTTCAAACTTCTTCTTCTTTTGATATTGAAGCCATTGTTGGTCTCATTCCAATTCATTTACATCTATGAAAGCTCAGTAGTAGATCACAACTTAAGAGCTTACTCCCTACCAACCAACCACATCTTGAAGTTGCTCCTTGAATCAAGACAAGCAAATGAAGACATATCTCATCAGTTGTTACTAGAAAAAATTACTCCAAAACAACACTTAAAAATCAAAGGTCCTGTTGTGGATATGGATAACAGAATTAATGAATTTTTTCCTTCTTTTGATCTCTTTAATAAGGAATTTGCCTCTGTATTTAGACTGATAGTTATTTTTCCCAGCTATTTCTCCTTTCATTCTACAAATAGACAAAGTGACAAAAGTATTAAAACACATATTTGTAATCTTGACAATATTGCTATCAGAGCATCAACTGATCCAAAATACACTCTTGTTGTATCTGACATTAGTATTAAGAACCAAGTTGCCACCTCCATAGTATATGTTCATGCTTACAATAAACTAGTTATCAAGACTCTCTATCATGCTGTGAATGTCACATCTACTGAAGCTAAATTGTTTGCCATTAGATGTAGTATCAATCAGGCCACTAACTTGTCTGATATTGAAAAAATCATCATCATTATAAATGCTATTCACTTTGCAAAAGAAATATTTGATTTATTGTCACATCCATTTCAAACTCATGTGGTATCAATCTCTGGTAAGCTTAGAAAATTCTTATGCTTCTTTTTTATTTTTTTATTTTATTTTTTCTTTCTTTCTCTTTTATGTTGTTTGAGTCTTAATGTAAGTAGTTACAAAGTAGCTACTACAGTCTGCCCTTGAGCTCCATGTAATAAATTGTTGATTTAAAAAATAATTACATCATAATACATAATAACCATCAATCAAGAATAAAAGAGAGTCAGAAAGTAGAAAGTAGAACCTTAGAATGAAAGATTATTAAAGGATTTAATTTGTGCTCTATCATATACTATCTGACTATATCTAAAATCCACACTTGTTTGCCCTCTTCTAATATAGATTCTATTCTATTCTAATTATTTATCAACCTGAGATCAATAGTCTCTCTATTTCTTATTAATCTCATAGTGTTCCAAATGACAACTCTCATAGTATCTGACAATTCAGAGTATGTATAGTAATAGTAGTATTAGAAAAGACACTTTTTATATTTAAGAATGATAGCTACTATGTGTAGTTTCTCAGTCTGATAATCAACTTGAATTTGTACCACACTTGCTCTAACCTCACATCCAAACTCTTCTCTTTCAAAATATGACTATATGATAGAGTTAAGCTAAACATAACATTTTTCTATTGAAACTAAGATTGTTGTTATGACTTACGACCAAGAGATAGGTTAGTAGAAGAACCTTGTATTGGGTTAATATAAGAGAACTTGATAAAGTTCTAGTTACAGAGTGTCTATCTTATATACACTTGGCTAATAGTCTATACTATACTAAATCTAGCCTACTCTAAAGAATATATATACTATATACTGTTGATATGTAATATGATCTCATTGTTCTAGAGCTTTCTATAATCTTCTATATGATATGATATGTGATTTTGACATGTGACATTGTGCTAACTTCTAACTCTAAGTCCAAAAATAAGAAAATAAACATAAAATGAAAATGAAAATGAGAAAATAAATTAAAGTTTACCATCTTCAACTTTAAAATTATCCCCTCTTTAAAATTTCTCCTCTAGAGAAACTAGCTTTCATTTTTGCCAGTTCCTCTCTAACTTCTTCAGATATTCATTCTTAAACTTTCTATTATTCCATTTATATAACATCTTTGCTATATATTTTCCTGGCAACTCCCTTCTTCTAAAGTCTCCTTCCTCCACTATATCCAGCTTCTCTTATCATATTAATTTTGCACTCAGTCTCTCCTCAAACTCTACTATCACTTTCTTCACATTTTCTAAGTCTTTCTCTTTCTCCCATGTGTCACTTTCTACTATAAACCCTCTCCATTGCATTAAATACTTTATTACTCCTCTTAATTTTTTTTATTTAGAATTTTTTCTACCTTCTATTCTTCAACTCCATCCACCTCCACTGGTTTCACTTCTTCTGCTTTTTGCTCTCTATATTTTACAACTCAACTAACATTCAAAGCCAGATGAATCCTCATTGAAGTTGGCAACTGTAACTTGATTACATTGGTAGAAACTACTGTGTCAATGATTATAAACTGACATATCAATCCACTAGCTTTTTTGCTGGCCTTTTCTTGAACACCAAGTATTTTGTACTTAGTATCACTTTGTCATTCTTTTTCCATTCTTCAACTTCCTTTCTTCTTATAAGGGGAACTCTCAACAGTTCATTCTAATGTAATGCTTATGTAATACTATCAGTAATGATCTTATCTATATCTTTTGATATATTGCTGTATGCTTATCTACCTCTTTCCCCTTTGTTAATTATCATGCTTAGATCTTATATAAGAGCTTGTATAAGTAGATCTACTCTTACTTGAATATCAGCCTAGCTTCCAGAACACTTACCTAGCTTGATAAGTGAGATCTCCTCACACTTCCCCTGTCTGCTTATCACTTCATTTTTCTCTTGTGCCTTCCTCAATGCTGCTCTAGCTTCCTTCTGAATATTTTTCATTTTCTCTATAAATTCTGTTGCTTTTTCTACTTTTTCTTTTCTTCTGATATATATTTCTATTTTTAACTTTCTTCCATGATTTGCCATAAACAGAGATACTTTGGTTACTAAATATCTTTTGTTGTTTACTACAAACTCAGCTATTACTAACCATTCTGGCTAATTCTTTTGTCTATGATTGACAAAGAACCATAAGTATTGTTCTAGTTCTTGATTTATTTTTTTGTCTGACGATCAGTTTGTAGATGAAATGATATTGACAACTTTGTTTTAATTCCCAATATTTTGTTTAGCTCCTTTGTTAACTCCACTGCAAACTGTGGTCCTCTATCCAAGATTACACTCTTTAGCAACCTGTACATCTTCCATATATTATCTCTGAACAATCACAAGAAAAATAATAGAGGTGAAAAGGGTGATAAAAGAATGGAAAGTCTGAAATAAAGAGGAGGAAACAGAGAAATTGAAGGAAGAGGCCATGAGATTTGTTCTCCCAAAATTCCACAAGTGGATCCAGGTCCTCAAAAAGAAAGCAAGCAAAAGGATGCAAACAAGGAAAATATGAGACTGTGATAAAAGTAAAGAAGGGATTTACACCAAGGAAGGGAAAAGTATACCTCTTGTAAATATAAGAAAGAGGAAAAGTGTGTGAGTTTATTAATGAAGAATTTAGGAAGGGGTACATTAGACTCTCAAAATCTTCTCAAATGGTACTAGTGTTCTTTGTAGGAAAGAAAAACAGTAAGAAATATATGGTACAGAACTATAGATATCTAAACAAATGGACTATAAAAAGAATTACCCTTTATCTCTTATTCCAGATACTGTAGAAAATATTGGTATAAAAAAGTATTTACTAAGCTAGACTTATAATAAGGTTACAATAATATACAGATAAAAGAAGTAGACAAGTGGAAGAGTTAGTAAGCTTAAAGAATATCACTACTGGTTTGAAGGAGCCTTCTGAAGTAGTAAATACTGCCTTCAGCCATGTTCCAAACTATGATGAATGAATTTTTATAAGACTTGATCAATATAGGAGAGATGGCAAGGTTCATTGACAATATCATTATGTCAGGTATAGTTCATACTAGGAGATGAAATTCCATGGGGTTGGCTCAGAAATACATAGAGTATGGAAACTCCATGCAATGAGCTTGGTGATATAGACTTGTTAGAATAAATTTGGCTTCAGCTTATATGTTGTACTGTCTATCTGCCACATGATCACAACTTTAGATGAGTAGATAAAGTCTGAGATGGAAGTGAGTACTGATTTAGTGTGTCACCATTGAACACTGGAGATTGAGTTCAATAAGAGTTATCTTCATTGATTATCAGACTAGCAAATTACAATGTAACTACTAGTTTTATATACAAGTTGGAAATATAGAAAATGCTCAGAGTTTCAGTATATCACTCTAAGTAGAGATTTTAGTGGTGAGACACTGACAAGGATCAGATAAGAGAACTCTGCCATAGAAGACTGAGTTTAATAGGAGTATCTCTATTATAGAAGACTAGATATCCCAGTTGTTGCATCACCACTGTAGAGATATGTTGCAAGAAGGATGGCTATTATAGAAGACAAGCTTGTCTTAGAGATGTTGTAATGATCATACCACTACAGTGACATATCTTCAGAATAAGTGGACTAGACATATGACATATTGTGAGAACAGAAGAGGAGGAAGAATATAATGAAGTAATAGATAAAGTAATAAAATGGTTGGTGGAAACAACTTGTATATAAAACTAGAAAAGTGCAAGTAAAGAATAAAGGAGGTGGGATTCCTGAAAGTAGTAATAGGGCTAGAAGGGATCAAAATGGAGGAAGAAAAGATAAAGGATATTACAACTCAAAGATCTTAGAATAGATCTTAGAATAGAACCTTGTATTAGGGTTTACACAAGAGAACTTGATAGAGAACTCTGTACAAGAATATCTATCTTATATACTCTAGACTGGTAGTCTGTGCTACATTATCATTAGCCTATCCTAAATGACTATGTATCTATCTTAAGGTTAACATGTATATAATATACTGTATGACATCACTTCTTCTAGAACCTTCTATTACTTTCCATCATGGTACATGATCATGTGATTGTGTGATAGTGACATGTGATGTCATATTAACCTTAACTCTAGATCCAAAAATTAAAAATTAAATTAAAATGAGAAAAATAAAATAAAACTAAGTCCAACTTTTGTAATTCTAATAAAGAGAGTGTTGGACTGGCCAACTCCTCAAGGAGTCAAAAATATACAGAAGTTCTTAGAATTTGTCAACTATTATTGATGATTCATTAGAAACTTTGTGTCCAAAGCCAGACCTTTATATGATCTAGTAAGGAAATATCAGAAATGGGAGTAGACAGAGAAACAAAAGAAGGTATTCAGGGAGTTAAAGAAAAGATTTACTAAGAAACTGGTATTAGTAGCACCTGACTTGGACAAAAAATGAGAATGAAAGTAAATGCATTGGACTATGTAATAAAGAGAGTTCTATCAATGGAATGTGAGGATGGGTGATGAAGACTAGTAGCATATCTCTCAAAATCTCTAAATGAGACAGAGAAAAACTATAAGATCCACAATAAGAAGATGTTAGCTATAATCAGAGGGTTGGAGAATTAAAGATATTTGTTAGAGAGCACCAAGTTCAAGTTCAAGGTCTAGATAGACTATAAGAACCTAAAATACTTCATGAAAGCACAGAAGTTAAACAGAAGATAAGCCTGCTGAGTCTTATATCTGTTGAGATTTGACTTTACCTTGAAATATGTACCAAGGACAAAGATGGGGAAAGTAAATAGATTAAGTAGAAGACCAGACTAGAAAGTAGGAGTAGAGAAAGATAATGAAAATAAAAAACTGATAAAAGAAGAATGGATTCAAGGATTAATAAAAGTAGTAGTAAAAGAATCAGAAGTAGATATATTAGAAAAGAATGATGAAGTAGTTAGAGTAGTAGAAGAAATAAAGAAGACAAGAGTAAAAGTATTGAGAGATAAGAAATGGCAGATAGAGGATAATCTAGTCTTGACAAAAGAGAAGGTGTATGTACTTAGGGATAAAGAGTTGAGAACAGAGATTATCTGGATATACCATGAAATACCAGTAGCTAAACATGGGAGGCAATGGAAGACAACAGAACTAGTAACAAAATATCATTGGTGACCAGGAGTAACTAGAAACATAGGGAGATATGTGGATGACTGTGATCTGTGCCAAAGGATAAAGAATAGGATAGAGATACCAGCAGGAAAGCTGATGGCAAATGAAGTCCCAGAAGAACTATGAATACATCTAACAGTAGACTTCATCACCAAATTACTACTAGTGGCAGGAAAGGATGTAATCCTGGTAGTATGTGATCAGTTGTCAAAGATGGTGCACTTTGTGGCCACAACAGAAGAAACCTTGACAGAAGGGCTGGCAAGACTGTTTAGGGACAATATATAGAAGCTGCATGGGTTTCCAGAAAGCATAATATTAGACAGAAGGCCATAATTTGCAGTAGAAATAACAAAGAAACTGAATAGCATGCTGGGTATTCAAACAAGGTTGTTAACAGCTTTTCATTCACAAACAGATGGACAGATGGAACACATGAATTAGGAACTAAAATAGTACTTACAGTTTTTTGTGAATTATTAATAAAAAGACTAGCCTGAGTGGTTGGCATTTGTAGAGTTTGTAATAAATAGCAAGGTGCATTCAGCAACTAAATTGTTTTCTTTTATGGAAAATTACAGGAGAGAGTTAAGAATAGAAGCAAACATCAGAAGGAAGGAGAAGGTAGAAAAGATGACAGAGTTTGCAGCAAAAATAAAGCAAATTCAGGAGGAAGCTAGAGTGGTACTAAAACAAGTGCAAGAAGAGATGAAGAAGCAGGCAGACAGGGAGAGAAAGAAAGTAGAATCATAGAGAAAGGGAGATCAAATAATGCTGAGTACAAAAGACTTAGTATCCAAAGAACAACCAGTAAGGAAATTAGTAGACCACTATATGAAACCATATACCAATAAAGAGGTAGTATCTACTAATGCAGTTAAACTAAAACTGCCAACCACAATGAGAATTCATCCAGTTGTGAATGTGAGTTAAGTAGTATGTTATCAAGAACCAATAAAGAGGTGAAAGATAGAGAAACCAAAACTAATAGAGGTGGATAGAAAAGAGGAATGAAAGGTTGGAAAAATACTGAACAAACAAAAAATAAGAGGGGTCACAAAGTATTTAGTACAATAGAAGAGGTTTACAGTAGAAAGTGACATATGGGAGAAAGAAGAAGACTTAGAAAATGCAATGGAAGTGGTGGCAGAATTTGAAAAAAGACTGAGTGTAGAAGTAAGATAAAAAGAGAAGTTGAATATAGCTGAGAAAGAAGACTTTAAAAAGAGGAAGCTGCCAGGGAAATATACAGCAAAGATATCATATGGGTGGAATGATGGAAAGTTTGAAAGAGAGTATTTAAAGAAGTTAGAAAGAAGTTGGCAGAGATAGAAGTCTGTTTCTCTGGAGAAGAAACCTTGAAGGGGGGTGATGTCAGAATCAAAGACAGTAGACTTGTCTCTTTCCAGTTCTAGTCTCTTACTTTAAGTTTTGCCCAATTTTACTTGAACTTTTCTATTTCTTTTTTTTTTCCCCTTTATCTCTTACTCTGAACTTAGAAAAGACAGCATAACATAACAAGATGTGGAAATCATCACCAATAAGTCATGAAAGTCACAGTCATAATCATAATATTATGTGATACAGAAGAATGATATCATACATCATAAAAGATATGATAACTTTATTTACATAAACTTATAACATTTAGAGTAGGCTAAATATAGGTGTGCTATCAGGTACAGTTCACACTAGAGGTGAAAGTCTATGGAGTTGACTCAGAGATATGTGAACTTGTGGAATGATCTTGGCTTCAGCTTATATGCTGTACCATCTGACTGCCATGTAGTCACAACTTTAGATGAAAGAAAGAAGTCCAAGATGAAAGTGAGTACTGATTGGTATGTCACTGTTGAATACTAGAGATCAAGTTCAATAAAGTTATCTTTGTCAATTATCAGATTAGCAAATTACAGTGTAACTACTAGTCTTATATACAAGTAAATAATATAGGAGATGCTTGGGGTTTCAGTAGTATAACCTCTATCACTTCAAGTAGAAGTTTCAGTGGTGAGATACTGACAGGAGTAAAAGGACTCTGTCATAGAAAACTGGGTTAGATAGGAGTATCCCTGTCATGGAAGATGGAATATCTGTATCAGAGTTGTAAAAAGTGAACTTTGTTTTATTTTATTTTTCTCTTCTATTTTCATTTTAATTTCAATTTATTTTCTAGTTTTAAGCTTAGGGTTAGAGTTTGGCATGATGTTATAAATCACTATTACAAACTGTTACCTTATAATACTGTCATAGTCACATTATCACATGCTCACATAACATAATAGAAGAAAGTAGAAGGTTCTGGAACAATGGTGTCATAACAATATGTTTAGTACATGTTAGCCTTAAGACTTACACCTGATTATTTAGGGTAGGCTAAAGTAGTAGAGTATAAACCATGAGTAATTAGTATATAAGGTAGACTATCTTGTACAGAGTTCTCTATTTAGTTCTCTTGTGTTAACCCTAATAAAAGGTTTCTTTACCTACTCTAAAGTCTTGTAATTATAACAATCTGGGTTATTGGATTAATGTTATGATAACATATTGCAAGAAAGGTGGCTATTGTTGAAGACGGGCTTATATAATAGACATTGAGGGGCAATATCACTGTGGAGATGCATTTTCTAGATGGATGGACTTGGCATATAACATATACACAGACTGTATACCAGAGGTATATAAAGTAGACACATCTGTACTAAGAACCTTACTAAGTTCTTTGTTAAACAATATCAGTTCCTTTTTTCAATCAAACTCTTGGACTTAAGTCATAACAATGGCAGATTCCTGGTCTGCATGGAGTGTACTACAATGAAGTGGCAATGTATTCTAGCCCAAGAAAACACTACCATTTTCTAAAAGGTAAATCCTGCTTATAGCAGGATTCTGAGTGCCATTAAAAAGATACTTAGAGAACTAATCAAGAGATACAGCAACATTAGTAAGTCATTTCAGGACTTGGTAAAGAAACAAGACTACCAAATGGTTAAGTTAACAAGGATCCATGACATTGTCAATATAAGGTGGAGACTAGTAAAATCTGAAGGAGGATAACAAAACAGTAAATAGAAGTGAACAAGAAGAGTCTGTAGAGGGATTGAAAGGGCCTAAGGAGGAAAAAGAGATGGTATAGATGCTGTCCACTCTTTTCTGTTAGAATTAGTATTTGTTTTGTTACTAAAATTAAGTTTTGTTTTTGAAGAGTGAACAAGTAAGAAAAATCAATTAAAATGATTATAAGAAAAGTTAAGATAAGAAGACAAAGATAAAAAGATAAGAGAGAATTCTATCAAAAGTATACAAAGACTAGGAAAAAGTGTTAGAAGTGACTGGTTTAAGCATGGATATCATTACAATTACTTTCTCATGTCTTACAGGTGGTTACTTCATAGACAACATGTGTTGGAGTTCATTTCACTTCTGACTCATTATCTACTGCACCTTGTTGTTTTCTCATGTATGATCAGTTAGTGCCTCATGTAGCAGTAGAGGCTTCCTCATGTTTCTCTTATTTATTATCTTAAGGACACTATATATATTCCTCATTGTTAATAGGTATATATAGCTGTAGATATTATCTTATATCCTTATGCTTTACCAATTGACTCATTCCCTACTCTTACTCAAGTTTTTGTCTAAGTTGCAACCTGAGCCAAGCTTAAGGTTGTAACAAATATATTATCAGAGTTAAAGACAGTAAACTCTAATTATTTTCCTTTCTCATTTCTATTTCTCACTTTTTATTATAGTGGAACTGAGGATGAGGGTTTAGCATGATGTCACATATCGCATGACATAGTCATAGTCACAATCACATAATCACATGCCACAGAAGGTTGTAAAACAATGATGTCATAAAGCATGTACAACATATATTAATCTCATAGTATACATATATAAAAGACTAAATACATGGAATACATAGACTCTGAGAGATGGAAAGTGAACAACAAAGTACTAGGCTGAGAAATGATTTCATAGGACCTAAGATATTTTTAGAGAGCATTTTAGAGAGTTAGATAGTCTTGAAGAATTAATCTTTTACAAAATTTTATCACCTATTTTGAAGTTATATATATAGGATTGCTGTACATTAGTAGACTTTGAATAATATTAATATTGTTGTGTCAGAGTTGAAGACAGTGAACTTTGTTTATTTCTATTTTCTCATTTTCATTTTTGTTTTATTTTCTAATTTTTGGACTTAGGATTAGGGGTTAGTGTGATATCACAGTCATGGTCACATGATCATACATCACACAGAAGGACATAAAAGGTTCCAGAGTAATAATATTATATAATATATTTACTACATATTGATCTTATAAATTACATATGGCTTTTGGAGTAGATCAGATAAGGTCTCATATAGACTAACTAGCCAGTATATATAAGGTAGACACTTTGTACTTGGAACTCCATCAAGTTCTCTTGTGTTAACCTAATACAAGGTTTTTTTGTTAACTTAACTATAACATGTTAGATATCAAGATTACAGAAAGTGGGCTTAGTTTCTTTTTATTTTCTTTCTTATTTTTTATTTTCTTCTCGATTTATTTTCCATTTTTCTATTTATAGAACTTAGGGTTAGGGTTTATGGTTGGTCATAGATCACAAGACATAGGGGAAAACAGTAGAAGGTTCTAAAAGAAGTGATGTCATACAGCATGTACACCATATGCTGACCTCATGCCTAACACATGGTCATTTAGGGTAGGGTGCACAGCAGTTAGCATGGACCATCTAAATAGGTATATAAGGTAGACTACTTTGAAAAGAGCTCTCTATTGAGTTCTCTTATATTTACTTCAATACAAGAGTTTTGTTGTAGACACAAGCCCTTAGAGTTGGACTAGTGAATAAACCTTATACCGGGTTGATACAAGAGAACTCGATAAGGAGCTCCTACTCTATCTACCACTATATATATGTTTCTGTCCTGGTCC
>Ga0157364_1005945_pt1 | contig 12477 bp, 5 predicted proteins | sample AttsexASBM2_FD_111476 | JGI IMG/M metagenome (GOLD analysis project Ga0157364, IMG submission 111476) | Fungus gardens microbial communities from leaf cutter ant in Ribeirão Preto, State of São Paulo, Brazil - Atta sexdens ASBM2 | ecosystem: Host-associated > Fungi > Mycelium > Unclassified ...
CTTGGAAAAGCAGGGTTTGTTTCAAGAGTAGTCAACTTCTTTTCTAACTATCTCATCAACAGACAGACCAAATACTTTTGGAACAATTTTTCTTCTTTTTATTTTGACATTAATGTAAAAGTGGGCCAAGGCTTGGCCCTCTCTTCTATTCTTTCTGCTTTATATATTTCTCTATTTCTTCATATTCTTGAAAAACATCTAAAAAATCTTGATTTAAAAATTTCTATTTTATCTTTTGTCAACAATGGACTTCTCATTATGCAGAGTAAATCCTTCCAAGTTTCTAACACACATCTCTTTAGTAGTTACAATATAGTTTCTAAACTTCTTTCCAAATTTAGTCTTCTTGTCAAACATTCAAAAACTGAAGTCTTTCACTTTTCCAGATCACAGAGCACCTTCAATCCCCCTTCCCTTGACTTATCACCAATTGGCAGCCCTTCTTTCATCCCAAAAGATACCTGAAGGTATTTGGGATTTATCTTCAACAGAAAACTTTCTTTTTGTCATCACATCAACTTCTACATCAATAAAGTAATCTTAACAGTCAAATGTATGAAGATTCTTGGCAATTCAATAAGAAGCTTAAATCCTCAGCAGAAACGTCTTCTTTACAGAAGCTGCTCCCTCCTAATAGCTCTGTATGGGTTCCAACTTTGGCATTATTTCAAAGTCCCTCTCTTATATCCTTTGAAATCATTAGGAAAACTCCAAAGATGAGCAGCTTCATGGATAGTAGGAGCATTTATAACTGCTTCATTATTTGGTATTGAAGCCATCACTGGGCTTATCCCAATCTATCTACATCTCCAAAAACTTAGCAGAAAATCTCAACTAAGAGCTCATGCTCTTCCAGCTAATCATATCCTTAGATCCCTTATGAAGTACAGTTCCAAAAATTCTACATGTTCATACTCTCTTTTGTTTAGCTCCCTTACCAGACATTAACACAGTCTTATCAAAGGCCACTTAGTTGACATAAATGACAGGTTCAATGAAGTCTTCTCTTTTTTTGATCCCCTAAATCCTGAATTTAAACCTGGTAACAGAATCATTGATTGTTTTTCTAATTGTTTCTCTTTCTATTTATTTAGTAAAAATAATAACCCTCTATTCAAGAATTACATTCAACAGCTCGACAAGTCAGCAATTGAATCTTCTAATACTCTATCTAACACACTCATAATCACAGATACCAGTGTCAAGAACAATGTTGCATCGTCTATAGCATATATTCATATTCACAATAAACTAGTCATCAAAATGCTTCACCATATGATCAACATTACTAGCACTGAAGCCAAATTCTTTGCTATCAGATGCAGCATTAATCAAGCTACCCCTCTCCAAGACATATCTAAAATCATTGTTATCACAGATTCCATTCATGTAGCAAAAAAGATCTTTAACCCTTCTGCTCACATGCTTTAAAAGTAGGCAGTTCTTATCCTTAACAACCTCAGAATGTTCTTCAATTGCTATCATGAAAACACAATCAAATTCTGGGAGTGCCCAAGCAAAAGCAATTGGAAGCCCTATGAAAATGTTGACATCAAAACAAAGTCCTTCAATCTCATTCCTCTATTCCCAAATAAAAACTCCTGGGATTTCAGTAAAAAATCAGAATACAACAACATTGTCAATAAATGGAAGATAATGTTCCAAGCATCAGACCTAGAAGGAAAGAACTTCATGGATCTTGTCAACAGTGACAACAATGTTTTAGAACCTATTTATAGCAAGGGTGGTATATGGCTTCAATACTTTGGCCATTCAAATATGCTATGTGCCAGAGCCACTAGAGCAATAACTAATTATGCTCCCATAGGAGAATATTGTCTCTAATTCTTTCCCAATGAAGAGTTCAGTTGTTCATATGGCCTCTATCCTATTGAAACAAAACAACACATCTTTCACAAGTGCAGAATGTTCAATAAGTATTGGAATCTGAGAAGAGATTCAATTGCTCACTTTACTCAGTTTTTGGATAGAAATCTGAGGGTGTTTGTTTTTACAACTCTCTCTTCATAGTTAGATTAGTCCTATATATCCTACTAACATTTCTCTGTTTCTTTTGTTTGGTTTGACTTTACTTTCATTCTCTTCTTTTTCTCTTTTTCTTTGTTTCTTCTTCTCCTTCTTCATGTAGTTTCAGTCACTATGTATGTAGTTACAAAGTAGCTACTACAATCTGCCATTGAGCTTCATATAATAAATTGATGATTTAAAAAAAAAGTGTGACATCACAAGTAATTGTCACATAATCATGCATTACATAAAAGAATATAGAAGATTCTAGAATTATAATATTATAACAACATGTTCATTATATATTGACCTTATAGATAATATATGATCTTTAGGATAGGTTAGTATTGGTCTCACACAGACTAGCTAGCTGGCATATACAAGATAGATACTTTATACTAGAAACTCTATTAAGTCTTCTTGTATTAACCCAATACAAGATTTTTTTTCTTACTCTAACTTTTTAGTTTGAATTGTAACAACTGAAATTTCATGAACTTTGTCTAGTTGTCTTGTAACAGGACCCATACATTATAGAGATTGATTAAGAGAAAAACTGGTACTATTGTAGAGATTTTGAATATATAGCATGCTATTTTTGAAACTGAGAAACTAATGAAAGGAGTAAAAGAATCAATTTAGGAGATAATAAGTATTTAAAAGAATTTAAATACTTAAGAAAAGTAACATAAGAGAATTCAATGGATTTTCTGTATTTACCTTATATATTATAAACTGTGATCTGTATGCTAACAAGGATTAGGCAAAAAAGAGATTAAGCTAGAATGTAACAAGAGCTATTGTTATATCCCAAACTCCAAAACATGTCTGACTTTAATACAACATCAAATTTCTGCAGTTATTTGGCTTTATTTGTGTTCAAAACTCTGTTGATAGTTTGGTACATAAACTTAATTCCATCAAATTTTCACAGTTATTTGGCTTTATTTGAGTCAAAATCTGTAGTCATTATTATCTGTTTCTATTGTCTAATTATCTCCTTCAAACTCTGTAAAATTGCTCAAACTTTATACAGAGTTTTCTCCTCTCCAAATCTGAACTCTTATTTAGTGTTTTACTACTGAAATACTTGCTTAGAAATCTGTTTTAATTACTCCTTTTATTATTTTATATATTTAAGGCTAGTAATTAGTTTGTAATAACTAGCCTAAAGTTGACACTAAATCTCTAGTGTTAATGGTAACACACTTTACTCCTCTTATTATAACTTCTTACAAGGCCATTCTCTGAAATTATGACCACATAGCTTGTTAGAGACATAATATATGAGTTGAGGCCAAGGTCATTCCAACAAGTCTGTATTACTAAGCTTATTACATAGAGTTTTCACATTCTACACATTTCTAAGCTAACTCTGTGGGCTTTTGTCTTCAAGTGTGAGCCATACTTAACAACTATATAGCACTAGCCCTTAACTGTATGTTATAGAATTCAAAGAGAAAAATATTAATATTATGAATCAAGAAAAGAGATAAAAACAATAATATAAAGAAAAAATATATAAATAACATCTGCTCATAAATACTTTTTCTTATTAACACATTCCTAAATAGTAAACCTTACAGTATATAACAAGTTTCTTTGGAAAATCTAGTAAATAAATTTTATAGCTTCTTAAGAGTTTCCAACAACACTATCTATAGTTCTGTTATAGGTAATATACTCTGAAAGGAACTCTCAAGTTGAATCTTATGATTGATGATACCAACTGTGTTAGAGTTGTGAATATAGTACTTGGGTTTCTTTTATTTTCCTTTTCTTCTATTTTATTTTTCTCATTTTATTTTATTTTATTTTGAGTTTCTTTTTATTTTTTATTTTAAACTTAGGTAAGGAAGTGTGATAGTCACTTAAGTTACAAAGCATGATGAAAGTGTAATACCTGTCATAATGTGGCCATAAAAGTCACAGTCATGGGTCACATGATTACATGACATAGAGAATGATATAGAAGGTTTTAGAATAAATAATGTTATATAACATAGCAACAATATGTTAATCTTATAGAAAGTACATGGACTTTAGGATAGATTAGATATAGTATATAAGATAAACTATCTTGTACTTGGAACTCTATTAAGTTCTCTTGTGTTACTTAATATAAGAGTCATATCATGTTCTATTATTTGAACTTAGGTCATAACAAGCTGATACTCATCTTGCCAGTTTTTTCCAGGCTGCTAAAACTCTCTGAAACTTGCTTAAAAGTAAAAGTAGGTACTAATAGTACTCACTCAAGAAAATAGCAATTAAACTACTTATAAGTGGAGGAATTTGGATAGAATTCTCTCTCTTACTTCTCTCTCTTCATGGCTTATGTTGGAAGCATATAGCCTTCTCTCTATTCTCTATCCAACACTCACCCAATAGTCTTTTTCTGCTTGTATGTACCAATTCTCTTCTTCTTTAGTTGTTTTCTACTAGCTGTTCCTACTTTGTGAGCCTATTCCTAACTTCTCTGGCTTCTGATTAGTCATATTTCTACTTTATTCTACTATCTGAACATTTATGACTTTATTGATTGTATTGATGAGTGTCCATTCTTCATAGCTATTTTTTGTAAGTACTGTGGTATCTTATATCTCCAAAAACTCATCTTTTTGAGATCTAGTTTGATTGATAGCTACTATACCATCTCTTAAGCTGGTTTCTGCTTGAAAGAGCTTGAGATATTATCTAGGAGTATCAAATTTTCTTGCTAAAGCTTTTGAATAAGTCTCAAGTGCTCAAAAACTTGATAAGAGTATGTTTTCTCATGAAAAAGCATTTTATACCATAGTAGCACACACTATAACTAAACTACTCTAAAGTTTATATATTATGATTTTAGCTTGGCTCAGGTTGCAACTTAGGCAAAGACTTCAGTGAGAATAAAGAATAGATCAATTAGTAAAGTATAAGGATACAAGAAAGTATCTACAGCTATATATACCTAATGACCATGAATTATATATAAGATATCCTTGAGAAAGAAGTGAGAAAAACATGAGGAAATCTCAACCACTACATGAGGTGCTAACTAAGCATACATGAGGACTTATGAGTCATAATACAAAATCATCCCAATACATATTTTTCATCAAGCAACTACCTATGAAACATGAGATATCAATCATAATAATACTCTCTTTTTAGCATTCATGTTTGCATGAACTAGTCCAAAAATGCTAAATCTCCAACTATATATGGTGCAACCAACTTTTTTATTAGTTCTATAACAATTTCTCCTTGTAAAGTTAAAGCAATAAAAAAGGGTTTATATGGTGGTTCTCCTATGAACATTTTGATTGGAAATCCTTGTCTACTCATATTTGCATTGTGTTTTTGTTTAATAAATTCTATGGCAATTTTCTTTCAGTATTGTTCATCTTATTTACCATGAATTTGGAAAGTTTTGTAATATAGTAGTAGGTAAAATAGAACAGTCTTGACTGGTGCTTATAGTCTTTCTAATGTTTTTTCCAAATTGTTGACTTCTTCTTGTGTGAATACAGGCTCAGATGTCTTGGATTATTCATGTTCTGAAGTTATGTTATATAGTTTGTATAAAAACATGTCTTTATTTTGAATAACACCTTCTCATTGTTTTCCTTTGTAAGAATTCCATCAGAATTTATCAATTGATGGAATTCTTCAGTCATTTCTTAATATGCCTCCTGTATTTACTATATGTGTTCATTATTCTTTGGAATATGCCTGGCAAATTGTATAGTCCAAAGTACATCACTTTAGGTTCAAATAGTCCTTTATTTATTAAAAAAGCTGCTTTCTATTCATCTTCTTCTTTGATTCATATATTGTTATAACCTCAGATAAGATCCAACTTGTTAAAATATTTTACCTCTTTAAGCTTGTCAATTATATTAAGGGTAGTGGCATTTTGTCTTTTATTATATATTGATTCAGTTTTCTGTAGTCTTATACTAATCATAATGATTCTTTCTTCTTTGGGATGTAGAAACATAGTGTCATATATCTTGAACTTGACTTTACTATTAACTCTACCTTGAGTTACTTTTCTAGCCATTGGTTTAAGATTTGTCTTTCTTGACTATTATTGTATCAGCTTTTGCATTTAGTTTCTTTGGTGCATCTTCTATCAAGTCAATTTTGTGATCCCATATATTCTCATCATTCCAGTAACTTTTCAAACTTCTTTTTGTTGAACAGATGTGTGAATGGTTGAATGTACTCTGAAAGATTTCCTAGGTTCATTAGATCTGGTTTCTTTCCTATCTCCTGTTGTTTTTTGTCCTAGTTATCCATTAGTTGTAATCTTCTGTTTCTTAATATAAATGATATGCTATGTTCTACATTTCTTTGGGCATCTCATAAACTATATTATTCCTGTGTTCTAATTTACTTTTAAATTGTACTTGACCAGCTAGTTGTATTCTAAGAACATAGCTATGCCATTCAAACCTGTGTCAATATGTTCTTTGTGTTTATTTATTTCTACTTCTAGTAGTGCAAATCATGTAACTTCTCTATTCTTAGTTGTATCTATATTAAAAACCTCAAATAACCTATCCATTGGTTTTGTTTTGATCTTTTTTTCTTTTATTAGCTGTTTGTTGATTCTAGTATGGGTGCATCCTGAATCTACCAATGCTTTTAATTATAATTCTTTTCTGTTTGATGTCTTGATATTTTTTTACATATTTAGTTCTTTTTATTTATTATATTATTGGTTTAGAATAATATATTGATATTGGTAGAATATTCTAGGTAGATATAACATCATATGTTATATAGTAGATAATAGAAGTACTGTGTATAGACTATATACAATAGGTATAAGTAATAGTAGAACTTCTTATCAAGTTCTTTTGTAAACTCTACTATTAGTTTTCATAACTCAAGATAGATTGAGAGTAAAAGTAGTTCTAATTTTAACAATAAGTCTGGTAATGCTGTCTATCAGCTACTTCTAACCTTTAGGGAAATATCCAGATTGTAAGGACTTATATTCTTAAATATAATATTATTAATTCTATAAGTTTTATAATAAGATACCTAGACTTTGAGATCTTGCATCATCATTTTGAACACACATTTGAAGAAGTCATATGTCACATCTGTCACATGCCATATTCCTAACCTCATCTATCCCAACCTATAAATAGCTACCTACTCTCATTTGTACTCTCAAATTTCTTCCAGTATAAATCAAACCTATTCATTTTACCTTAGATGTTCTTGCTACTCCAAGAAAACTCCATAAATATCCCTTTCTTGACATCCAAGGATCACAAATAATCAGAGTAGCTTACTTAGTAGTTACATTTCTAAATAAGTACTCTAAATATGCTAACTAGTATATAATCCAATAGTTTACACTGTGATAGTCATCCTAAAAATTAACTAAAACTAGTACCTCTCTTCTAATGTTAGTGACAACACACCTAGCCATCTTTTAATAGACTTCTACCCTCTAAGTCACTAGTTCTTAATCCAAAATATGTAACTAGTATAACTTGTAAAAGTACAGCACATAAGCTGAAGCTGAAGGTTATTCTAATCTACCTTCTACATTCTTAAATAATGCAAAATTACTTAATCCTGGACTTCTGAGATGCTCCTTCTAGATCTCAGATAACAAAATGTGAACAATGTCTAATAATATCCTTAACAATGTTAAAGATGTAAAGAAGATCCATTTCTCAATATAGAAACATGTCTGTTACAGTTGTACTCTTGAAAAGATACACTAACATGGTTTCCTTAAGAGTTCTGTTCATTCCAGTGAGCCTCCAGGATTGATTCACTTAGATCTCCTTAAGCTTTCCATCTTGTCTTATTCAAAGTATAGATGGGAGATTACATTACTTAATAACCATTTTTTCTATTATAATATTGCTTTCCTATACAAAAAATCTGAAGCTACAGAAGCAATTAAGTCAAATTTCTTGATGTGGTTAAATACAACTTCCCATTCTATAAAGAGATTGCATACTGATAATGGAGGAGAATATGTAAAATCAGAATTATAATTCTTTCTAAGAGAGCAAGAAATTATCTATAAGACTAGTACTCTATATGTATACCAACAAAATGGTCATACTAAATGATTGAACTGCATATTGCTTGAAAATGTATAATTCATGCAACTTGAAGCATGCCTATCAGATTTTTGGTAGGAATTAGCTATTGCAGCTGTAACTCATATATATAATTGTACACATGTTAAGTATTTCAAATGAAAAATGCCTTAGGAGATTTTCTTAAATAATGAACCTAAATTATTGTATCTCCATGTCTTTCATTATGAAGCATATGTATACCTTCTCAATAAAATTTGTGCCAATAAACTTGCACTGTGTTCTGAATTGATAATATTCATTAGATATGAGAATAATGGTTATCACTTTATATGCCATATACAAGGAAATATTATTTTCTATTCCACATATGCTATCTTTAACAAGGAATCCTTTCCTAAATATACTGACTCTCATAAAAAAGAATATAAGTTATATGATAAGTTATTAGACAAAATAAGTTCAGAGACAGAATTGTCAATATCCAAACCTTTTAGAAAAGATAGACCTATCCTAGTATCCATTTCACACACATTCATTCCCCCTATTCAAAACAATTCTTCTCCTTTTTTTCTCTTTATCCTCTCTTTCTTATAATTTTCCATCTCTCTCATCTCTTTAAATGTTTAAAAAGCCTACAGTAGAGGTTGAAGAGATTGATAATATTAACTCTAATGTTGAAATACAATCTCTCAGCTTTCAATGACCTTTACAACCTGTTTTGCAGACATCATAAAAAGGTCCTAGATTGAAAAGATCTAAGTATCAAACTTAGATACTCTTTGAAGAAGAAAATATCTATTGGAAATGAGAAAAGTCTATTAATATCCTGTGTAATCCTTTATAGCAACTAAGAGAAAGGTTTCCTAACCCCAATATGGCATACAATAGGCATGAAATACTTGTTAGAAATCACAAAAAATAAATTAGAATGTATGAAAATTTTCTAATGATCTGCTGCTCAGAATAATAAGGATAAATAAAGTTGATTACCTTTTGATTATCTATATAACTCATATAATAAAATTGTTGAAATAAATAAGATTTTGTATAATATCTAGTGAGAAAGCTAATATCCAATCATTATTGATAATAATAGAGGTATTGCATTCATAAAACAAAGGCCATTAGGTAACAAAACTTCCAAGGATATCTCTCAAATTACAGAATTTGGTTTTGTAGCTCAGGAGTTCATCAATCCCATCTATGAATTTAGATGGAACAACCTAACAGTTAATAAGAAAAAACATCCTGGCAATGTGTTTCTTTCCAGTTCAACAAAAAGAGCTCATCCACTCTGAAGACAATCAAAGGTAAACAAGCAGATAAAGGCAAATAAGCTGATATTTCAATGATCTCTCCTCTTATTCCTTCCAGGCCCAGCAAGAGTATTTTGGCCAAGTCTAAATACTACAAGAAAACCCAATCTTCAGACTCAAAAACCCAGTCATTCACTTAGGCTACAAAAAGTAATATTGAGGATACTTTTCCAAAATTATTCTTTGGAAAGATCATTGAAATTTATAACATTGCTAACAATAACCAAGTGAAGGGTAAATAAAAACTCAACATAAATACAAAGAGATCTTCTAGAAAGCATATCATCATACTAATAAGCAATGACAATTCCAAAACAATCATATCTCAAGCAAACAACTATGCTTTGAAAATTAATAGAATTTTAAAAGATATTAAATCCAAAATATCAGCTGATTTCATTTACTATGATAATAAGAAAATTATTATCACCACTACTTTAGATTTGAACATAGTTGAGAAATACATGAAAATATTGTTCAATATTAACTTAAATGACATTATATGCCCTCAACTTTCCCAATCCAAACTATATCTTCAAATCCTAGGAGTATCTTACTATATAGACAACATGGATTTCCCTATTATATCCAATGCAATTGAAAATATAAAGAATACTTAGATTTTCAATTATGTTACTCTAATCTCATACCTTCACATTATCAAGGCTTTTCCCAAATCAGATATGCCTGTTATATAGATTAATATTTGAAACTCTCAAAACAATACAGAGACTAAGAAACTCATTAACAAATGTTTCAATGTAGGACAGTTGTCATATGCAAGTCCACCTGTCCAGAAATTACATCCCCATGGTGAAGTCACCTCCAAAACATACAAGCCCACCTTCCACAGTGGCCACCTTTCTCACAATATATCTTATGGTGGTGCTGCAACCATCCAGGTATTCCATCTTCCATAGTGGAGATACTCCTATTCAACTCATTCTTCCATGATGGAGTTACTCCTGTCAGTGTCTCAACACTGAAACCTCCACTTGGGGTAATAGGGGTTTTACCACTAAAACCCCAAGCATCTCCTATACTATCCATTTGTATATAAGACTAGTAGTTACATTGTAATTTGCTAGTCTGATAATCGATGAAGATAATCTCTTATTAAACTTGATCCCTGGTGTTCAACAGTAACACACCAATCAGTACTCACTTCTATCTTGGACTTCTTCCCTTCATCTGAAGTTGTGACCATGTAGCAGACAAACAGTGCAGTACATAAGCTAAAGCCAAGGTTATTCCACAAGTCTGCTTATCTCTGAGTCTATTCTGCAGACTTCCACCCTGGTGTGAACCATGCCTAACAACAGTACATTGCAATAATTCAAGAAACTGACATAAAACCAGGTATTCCCCAATGCAAGACTTACTGGAAGTGGAGACATACTATCTTTGTCTACTATACATATAGTACCTATTATGATACAATAAAGTGTGGACAGACTTTGATAAGATAGATAGAACAGTAGTATATTATTAGTCTATGACAAGAGAGAGGGCATATGACATTATGTCATAGAGCCTAGAAGAGTCTACAGTCTAGAAGAGTCTAGAGAAGTCAGAAAGAGTTTGAATAATGATGTCAAGAAGCATGTTAACTGCATTGCTATCACATGGTGTACATATGGTACACTCATGGATAATGCATGGACTTTAGGGTAGGTGTATGCAGTAAAAGCATAGTCATAGCATGGATCACATATAATAGTATATATAAGGTAGTAATACAGTAAGGATTCCTTATTAAGTTCTCTTGTGATCCCTATTTGATATTCTACTAAGAGATTTATTGTTTGTGTTGCTATTAGACTTTGTGTCTAGTGGTTGCCACAACAGTACCAAGTACTAAAAGTGTAGTAGTCCTCATAAAATCAAACACTACAAGAAAATGGCATAGTGTTACAAGACTAACTTCAAAACTAACTCTCTTAGGCTCAAAACTGTTAGGACAACTGGGCAAAAGAGCAAGACACTTCAAATCTATAAGTTTATTATCTAAGAAATTATTGAACTATACACTCATCTCTAGAAAATCCTAAGAAAATAGAATAGGAATTCCTAAAGATAACAACTACTTTATATAATAATAGATCCATTCTAATATGTCAGAATTCCAATTATATAATTAAGGAATGATGATACTTAAGTAATCAGAAACAGCTTAGAATAGAGAAATAGAAATAGAAGAGTACTAAAGTGCTTAGTAGATACTTCTGGAGTATGGAAAGATGAATATATGGATAATACTAAAAAACTTTAGAAAACCACTAGGTGTTGTAGAAGAGTAAGAGAGTATATAAAAGTGAGTTTAATAACATATTTAGATAGTTAGGAATATTGGTATGCAATCTGAAGAGATCTAGAGCATGGGAAATTAGATGAGTAGATAAGTGCAGAGGTGGAAAAGAATTACAGAACATGGATCAGCCAAAAAATACAGAAGAGAAAAGTTTCAGAAGAGCCAGTCTCCTTATAAAAACTAAGAAAGGAGAACTCTATACTTGTTTATTCAAGTATATTAACTACAAAGACTAATATTATATGAATAGCTATGATTGTCCTTTCTAGAAGCATAAATTTCACAAAGAGTAGCATGTAAAAAAATCACAAGAGCTTAGAGAAATCAGAGCTAACTTAATTCACTTGTCTATAAATAAGAGTAAACAATGATTATAAAATTCCTAAAATATTTTTCACAGAATATTTGTAAAAACAAACTTCTCACTGATACAATTTTAGAAAACAACAAAAACTTCAACATTTTACTTGTTTAAGAACTTTCTTGGTTGATTATCTAACAAATTTCAAGTTTTATATCTGAGGAAGGAGAAAATATTATAGGAGCTTCTTAATATCCTTCTTAGATTATATTTACAAGAATACTACTTATTGATAATAATCATCCAAGAGTTATCACTTATATAAACATCAAGTTATGTTATGTTTTTTATCAAGAAAGGATATTTTTAATCATCAAGATATTAACCTTATTTTTCAATTGTGGTATTATGTTTCATTCTTAATGTTTACTTAGATGAACAGAAAACTGTCTTAAA
>Ga0157364_1005946_pt1 | contig 12476 bp, 4 predicted proteins | sample AttsexASBM2_FD_111476 | JGI IMG/M metagenome (GOLD analysis project Ga0157364, IMG submission 111476) | Fungus gardens microbial communities from leaf cutter ant in Ribeirão Preto, State of São Paulo, Brazil - Atta sexdens ASBM2 | ecosystem: Host-associated > Fungi > Mycelium > Unclassified ...
CACACACACAAACACACACACACACACACACACACACACACGCACGCACGCACGCACGCTCGCACGCACGCGCGCGCGCGCACACACACACACACACACACACACACACACACACACACACACACACACACACACACAATATTGTTAAAGATACAAATTTAATCTCATTAAATTAATCTTTCAAACTTTTTCATTTAATAAAATCTTAATCTTCTAATAAAATCTTAATTTCAAGCTTCATTATCAGTACATTTTGTAATGAAAAGATAGTTTGGAGGAAAGATGGTATCTTGATAAAGTATTTTAAGCAAAGATTATCTCACGATCTTTCTTGTATATGTATCTGAAATTCCATGCAAATATGACGAGACGTTATGCGTTTATGACGGTGTAACTTTAATTTTATAAGCTTTTCCTGTATGGTTAGCAGAATGGTTAAAGATATTAACTTTAAACATTCTGAACATGCGCGCATACTCGTACGACGCGATCCAGGAATTTATATTATAGAAATTTATGTGGGTGCCCTTAAGCACAGACTTTTCAGGGTGAAATTTTATTACGGGAATCATATCCAATTATTGGATGTACGTAACGCGTCCTTCAAACGTTTTACATAACCGAGGATTTGCGATATTATAAAACATAAATTGTAATTTTATGATACGCGACAAGATTTTGGATTAAATGAGTATCGTACTATCAAACATTCCATATCTATAATCTGCATTGATGTGATACGTATACTCTAAATTCAAAATAACTGAGCATTTGACCATTCTATTCGTACAGAAGTGAGCTATTGAGTTTGATTAGTCTGAAGTATTAATACTATTACATTTTACAAATTATTCTTACGTTCGCAATCTCTCGGAATACATCGTTATTTCACATTTTTGTGCGGATAATGGACGATTCGCTAGACTTGAAAGCACCTTGCTAATTAAATATATGAAAAATTATCTCGATGATTGAATTTTCATATAATGTAGCTTATAGTGTGGTGAATAAAAGATATATAAATAAGGCTTATTAATGGACAGTTTTTGAGTTATGGTGCATCAAAGCTCTGTGAGTTCTACACCTTTGATATATCATAATTCAAAAATTATCTATTATTGAGCGTTGTGTTTATGGCATCTTTTACGACATTATAAATCACATTATATACGAAAACTAATTCCAGTACCTCGATTCTGTAACTCTTAATGACAATTCGGTATCATTATACTATCATTACGCAGTTTTTTATTATATATAATGAGAGCTATCCAACAAGCGACATTGTGTAACAGTGATCATTTTATCTTTATTTAACAACAAGAACATAATGATTCACTATATGTTACAGTGACACTATATGTATAATCTCTTGTTGGAAAAGCCCCGAAGTCTGTGACGATAACGATATTTAACTGTCGTTAAGAGTTACAGAAATCAGAGTACGATACAGGACCCAATTTTTCATATATTTAGTGTGAGATCTTTTTCTCTTTTAAATATAATTTAGAAAAATACAGTTTAGAAGCTATCTTTTTTTTAGTTAAGAATAAAAAAGAATAAGATATTTATTTTAATTTTTTGAATATTTTTTAAAACAAAATAATGATCTTAAATTAGGATTGTTTTTCTTTTATTTTTAATTATTTATTAAAAATTTTACGCATTGTAATTTTCTAAAATAAGAATAATTAAAAGTAAAAGCTTCGTGTTAATATTATTCGTGTTAATATTATTGTCTAGTTTTATCTTACTTATTTAACCAAGATAAGACTGAAATAATAATATTTATAACAGAGGCAACGGCTTTTATTAATAAGAACGAGACTATTAGCTGCGAGAGTGAGGGGAAGAGGTTGATTCTCAAGAGGATCGTGAGGAGTAGAAGGGTGAACTGGAGCGGTTGTGATTCCCTTGCCAGCTGCTCGCATCCCGATATGCACTGTATTAACAGCGTAATATGCCACACCACGCCCGTACCATCCACATCCAACATATCCGAACACGCTCTTACCAAGCTACCAACATCCCTGCATCTTTCTCGCTTCCGTCCTCTCTTGGAGCCCATCCTCTCATTCACCAACCGACACTTCACCATCGCCATCTTCCTGCAGTCTATGACGTAATTCACATCTTTCGTTCGACATGAAATATTTAAGAGTTCATTCCATGTTTTCGAACCTTTCGTATGATTTTTTTCCCCGCACGAACTCGTCAAATTATACATACATACTTACGTGGACTACATTTGCGGCGAATGGTAATGAATTTTATTTTTCACTGTGGTTTTCGTATGAACGTCTTTATATGTATCATCATCAAGTTATGCTGATAGATAATTTGAATTCATTTGTATTGTGAATATTTTTAATTTCAAAGGAACATTAGGTATTATATAAATTTGATAGCAACAATTAATTTGATAATTTACTTTATCATCACTACCGTATCTGAATTATTATATATACATATATGTATAATTACTATATATATATATGTAATAAATTTAGTATGTTTTATATTTAAATATATTTTAGCAATTTTTTATATATGAATGAAATGAATCTTCATTGAATAATTTTTTCTACTATTTTATTTTCTATTTTCTATTTTCTATTTCTATTTTTTAATACTTAAAGCACGAATTTTGCAGAAATATAATAGAATTTATTTATTAAAAAAATACATATTAATTAATTATAATTAACTTTATATCACATTAAATATATTATCGTAAGATATATATACATAGAAGAAAAACATTGCTAAGTGATGGTTATGCACGATTGAGATGTTTCATAATTTATTCGAATTGTAACACCATAAGCCGTAATAGTATAAAACGATAAGAAGTTTGCCAACATTCTTACGAAAAGCTTACGAACTTTCGCTACCGAAGCGTTAAGTCTCGCAGAAACGAGCAGTCGCGCGCGTTCGCCTTTCAGAGGGACTTTCTGCACCCTTATTTCCCCGGAGCGTTTTCTTCTCAGATTAACGTAAGTAGTTGCGCGGACAAATCTTTTAGATCCGCGATAAGGAAAAGTGAGGATAAGGACGATATCCGCATCGCTTTGCGCGGAGTTTGCGACAGAAATATACAGTGCTGCGAAGCGTCTCTAGCTGCAGGTACATTGATTTTGTCGTGAGTAAGGTGCTACGTAAATATTCATGATACTGCTGCTAGGAAGACCAAGTGCCAAGCATCAATGCCTACCGCGTTAGTAGCATACGTACATATTGAGAACAAACAAGCAATGCAAACGACTAACATTACCGTTCTAGACGCCATTGTGCAATCCCGAGTGTCACAAATGCACATCCGCTTATCACGAAATCTGTCCCGAGAATCGAGCTCCTCTAATCTATTCTGTAACGTACTAGTCAACTAGCACAATTGCATTAATAATACTGTGAAATTACTCAAAGAGAGAGTATTGTATGTCAGAACAAGAGGAAGATACAAATATCGAGCCTTGACATGGATGGGAAAAGAAATTTTTTTAATTATACAGATGTTTCAGCAGTCTTTGATGCGGTTGTTCTAATCGCACCTTCCCTTTTAAAATGAAATGATACTTTTTATTGCAGATTTAAATTATAAATAAGAAAGTTTTGTCTTAAACATTTTTTAAATTGTTTTCATTGACCTTTATCACAACAAAGTTTATTCTTTCAAGATTATTTTAAAATGAATAGAAATATTTTGATGAAAAATATTTACGACAAAAATTTTTTATTTTTTTGCGTGCAATTCGAATCCGCAATGGAAAATAACATGTTACGTAAAAAAAATAAACGTCCGGTCTGGATAATATCCCATTTCCGATCGGAACCGGAAGTTGAAAATGTTACTATTTGATAGAGCAATTTTTGATAAAAATTTTTCTCGTTTTTAAGTGGGTGGCGCGGGTGGTTTTGAACATCCTGTATATATCTATAGTGATTTAATTTTTAAATACTTTCTTAATATATTTGCCGTAAAAAGAAATTCACAATAATAATTTCTAAATTGAAAGATCGTTATTTTCTTTCACAGCAGTGCTTTAAAAATTCTCTTTTATTCTCCTCTCTCTCTCTCTCTCTCTCTCTCTCTCTCTCTCTCTTTCTGGACAATGATTCAACGCATGATTCTTTTATATACTATTGTTATTACTGTTGGAGACTGTTCTAAGATCAGAGTCGCACTTACAAACAGCTCAGCGCGATAAACTTCCGCTGATGCTTTCCCATTTTCCTCCTACGTTTGCGACCGACATGATCGTTCAGTTTCCGTCTCTACGATCACAAGTACTCGCCAGTCTACCCGTAAAGTCCGTTTTATATGGTAAGAACTGTCACGTTCCGTGCGCCATCGAAGATGCGGCGATCTGCCCTTCTGATTTATCGTGACGTGTTGGAAATTTCTTTCGTGCCGTGCGTACGTTGCCGCCCTTCCCGCTTTTTGCCTCGCGGTATCCAGTTGATTGCCGGTCGATCGTTTCGATGGAGAATCAAGGATGAGCTGTCGAGTGGATGAGACGCGCTCGCGAATGGAACACGCTAGAAAATCGTCGGCTGTTGCATCAACACGCGAGCCTGTTCCCTGCGCTGCGAACAACGCATCTGCTCTTGTTACACTCGAGGCTTATTTATATCGGCGACGTCGAAATTGCATGCGGTTAAATGGATCGATATTCACCGAGATTCATTGATACTTCAATAAGCGCGATCCGCAATAATGACTCGATAATCACGTCTATTTGACAAGTCAAAGAGTGACGAGTCCACTTGAGGCGAAATTATGATAAGATGTGTGGCCACGTGTCTTCCAGACATAATTGGCGTGCTAGGCGGTATATTTTCATCACAATATAAATTTATATTTATAGGAAAGACAACATGAATCAACGTTTAACTATTCCTTTTGATGCTCTTTAATACAATTTATGCACGAGAATGAATTTTACGAATGATACGTCGCCGAAGGATATGAATGAACAATTTTAAAGATATATTACATATCAATTATCACATAAAATAAAGATGGGTTATTTCATAGTTATAAATGTTACAAATTTTAGTTACAAACTTTAAATTACAATAATTATCTAATGAAAATATATACTTTGGTGATAAGTTAACATTTATTTTTTAATGGATATTCAACTTTTTTACTGTCAGACGATTGTATTACAAGAAAAAAAAGTGAAGTCATATGCGTCAGAATTCTCTAGTAAATTTTATGGAATTGGCAGATCCATATAGGAACAGGCGCTCTTATGCAAATTTACTTTACTTTTCTGATAAATGAGCAATCGTCGTATAGTTATACTGTAAGGTAATTTCGTTTACTAAAGTGAATATATAAATTATCATACATCTCCATAAAATTTATCGACGAATATTTTTTCCTTTAACTCTAACAAAATTTACTTTATTGCGCCGTAAAAAATACAAATGTATGTATATAAAGCCATGTGAAAGTTGTTCGTGGTCAGTCTTGAGAATAATATGAGAATAATATTTATTTTACTGTAAAGTAATAATCATTTGAATTTGGATTTATTATAATAATAATATACTTTTTATTTTATATCTCCGGTATTTTTATTTTCAGACAAATAAAATTTGTCGTAAATTCGATAAATATTTGATAAATATAAATATATCTTACAAAACTAGTATTTTTACTAGTTTTGTAAAGTAAAAATTACTGAATTATTTATTTTCATGTACAAGTAAGAAAATAAAATAAATGTTTAAATAAAAAATGTTAATCACATGTTCAATAATATATTCTTCTTCAATAATAGGATATAATATAATACGTGCGAAGTTTGCTGTTCAACGATTCTAACTGTACACTAAATATGCAGTAGAAAATTACAGCGAGAGATAAAAAGAGAAAGACAGAAAGAGAGCAAATATAGCGTTGCAGTCGCTACCTACTTGTAATGCTACAATGTAGTACTCGTCAAACCTGTTCGCGTTGATTTTTCACCGTTGAATAAAATATCATCTACGGATGTTGATGACAATGACGTAGTGATGTAAAACTTGCGATTCATATCGGTCAATCTAACAATTCGCTATTAATGTATATCTTTATAAGTCTATCTTCTTTTTGGAGCGACATAGAAGACTTACAGTTGATTCAGAAATATGTTTCAATGAATTACGGAAGTTAATTTAGTTAATAAAACATATTCATCTGTGTTTACAAAAAAATGTGAAATCATGTCAAACAATAAATCCGAAATTAAGCAATAATGAATAATTGTTTAAACCGATGTTGTCCAAGATTTGTAATTTTGATGAGTAGTTTGATGTGTATCGGCGTTTACGTTTATTCTTGTCTTCTTTTTTCTTAATATAGATAAAAAAAAGAAAATAATAAACTGAATACACATCAAAATAATGCAGAATTAGGATATGAGCATAGAGGAAATATGTTTTTTGCTTTCCATCAAGTTTCCTGTTTTAACACATGTCTATTGTATTTTTTTCGTCCGTATCAATCGGCGCTGGTTGTCAGAAAACAGAAAATCTGCTTTCTTTGTGCTTATATCTTTACAAATATTGGACAGCACAGGTTTAAAGTAACCGATAAGAAATTATTTTATTGTATAACAGGTGTCCTTTGGTCTATTTTTTTAGATATTATCGATATTAATGATTTTCACAAAGGAATATCGTATGATTTATTATACGGAGAGAATTTTGTTTTAAAATTTACCTTGAAAATATAGTAGTTGTAATACAATACAATATTTTAAAGATTTTTATCACTTCAGTAAAATTAATCAAACTTATTTTATACTTTATTAGTAATGTAATTTTATTAAGGAATGAGGGAGATATATATTAAAATTCTTGGAAATTGTCCTACGATTATCATATTTGCAGGGTAAACTCTAAGAAAAAATTTTCCATATAGATATATAGCCTATTAAAGTATTAATTATATAATCTGTATATCATTGATGACCTATTTCTTGATATCAGGCCTAATATTATAATAGGTGGATTTCAATGGAGGGAAGATTCATTAACGTAACAATAAATGCAACTACAGCCACTGAATATGTAAATATCGTTACTGATTAAATAGCCAACGAAATAAATACATTTCTTGCCTTTTTCCCTTCATTTTTGGAAAATCAAAAGTAGTAAAAAGTGCTATCTAATCCAATGTGCACGATCATAAAGATTTTCGTTGTTTTCGTGCGAACTATTTGTATTTCTTTCACGATATATGCGGGACCACTTCTCAGCATAATCTCTTGGAGCTTAGATCGAAGGGTCGAGTTGAGAAGTAAACTCTGAGGAAAACCGTTTTCTGCGTACGTAGCTCGTGTGCTCTAGACTAGTCTCATCTTGTTACTGTCTGTAAACCAAAAGTATCTGCACAGTCGGTGTTTTCGCTACGACTGGGGAATGTCAACGAAAACGTGAGCTCTCGCGTAAACATAATATGAAATATTCCGGCACTTTACGCTACGTTGTTCAGTATTTTATCGAGATTCTATCGATCTTCATTGTTGTTCTATGATCTCGCAAGTCACATATTTTCGATTTTTGGTTTAATATACATCAGATTTTATTTATAATCATTTCGAGCGTGTCGTCTTATTTTCCCTCGAGCAACCGACATTAAATACATAAAGGACTAACTGCTGACTGACTGACGCTATGTATAAATTAATTTTGCACGCAATTTGCTTTAATTTTATTGCCCGTCCTTTTTATCAAAGCCGCAACTCGAATAAGTGACTTCCCTCTGCTTCTCCGTTATTCCCAAACAAGCATCTCTATATTTTTAATCTATTTAGAGGGAGACTATTCCTTCGAGAAGTGGCTTGTGTTGTTCATAAAATTACGAAACATTTAATGAGCAGAGCGATTCAGGTACACAATATTTTTTGTGTGCCAAACCGGTCTTAATTTTATCGTTATTTTATTTCAGTATCAACATGTATAATCATAAATAGAATTTTTTTTTAATTGCATTCGAGTGGTTGTATGAGCAATAATAACAATATTGTTATAATGTTATATTCTTGTTGCTATCTAATTTTATTTTGACATTGAATGCAAAATTCAATATATTATCCTTAACTAACGTATTAGGGAGTTACATACTGCATACAGTGTACTTTGAAAGTTTATTCAATTAATGTGAAAATACAGCTGTTTCGTCGTGAAATAGCTTTATCGGAATTATCGCCGAAATTCTAAAAGTTACCGTTATCAACCAGTAGAAAGTGGTATGTATACGCCGGCTGAGGAAGGGAATCGTTAGTCATCCTATTTCCATAACCTGAACCAGCGTTGCCTAGAGCGCGAAAAAATGGAATGGAGGTAGAGGCTGCGCGTAGGGGCGTATATGCTACGTGAAAAACGACCGGTTGCGTGGCAGAACCGGACGGTGGCACGTCCACTCACGATAAACTCATTCAAGGTACAATGACATGTCCGCCCGTCCGACGCTCCCATGCCTCTGTGCGTGCGAGTTAATATATGCGACAATCGTTTTCTCCGAGAGTAATTCAGTCGTGTCGTTTATGGTGTTACGCTTCGATTTTTTTCAAATCTCGTTCCGGACCGCGTTCGCGTATAGGAACGCTAGCTAGTTCCCGACTGCGCAATGTATCCAAGATCATCCACCTTCGTGAATGTCAATCAATTTGCACGCATCTCACTCTTCCTTGAATCGAATCATAAATATAATTATAAATCGATACGTAATAACGAGAGATCTCGCAAAGATTATCTCGTTAATTTGTTGCGATAATTTGTGTAGGTTACGAAGATTTCCGGTACTTTTGAGATTAATGAACGACTAGTGATTTTCGTGACTGCTCATGAATAATTCCATGATCTACGTAATTTGTCCTCGACAGAAACTCCGATGAGCGTTTTCGCGTTGTTATCGCAAATACCTTCCACCGTGAGTATGCGCAAGTTAATATCTATGGTAGAAGCTCTGTCATTGCGAATTTTAGTTGGACATGGACAAAGAAGTCATTACGATGTTTAGTTACAATACGGTTACAATATGGTGATAAAGATATCATTTGAACATAAATGTGTCCCTTCGTGAACATGTTATCGTTCGCTACCATTTAGAGAGAAAGCTGCTCTATCTTGTAGATATTAAATTACTCTTTTGCCATGCAAATTTTGTATATACCGAATCTTCTCAACTGCATGAACTATTACAGCTATGAATACTAAATCTTCCATTTCAGGAAGACATCTTCTTGAAGTCATATTTTGCAGTAATAATATTAAAATGCAGAATAGAATAGAATTTATTTCTCTTTAGCATATTAAATTTTAAAATGTATTATAAATAAAATATAACTGGTGAAATTTATGAATAATTTTTCATATGCTATATGTTTATTTTAATATACTTCCAATTTAATAATTATTTGAAAAATGCCGTTTTATTTTTTATAATATACAAGGTTAAGCATATTTTTATGAATCTCAGCATATTTTTGAATGATCATCTATTTTGAAAATATATTGAAATTAGTCCAAAAGTGCATTTATTCATTCAAGATCATTAATCATCCAAGCTCGTTATAAGTCGTTCTTTTCTTCTTAATGACTAGCTACAACATCGAGTTAATGAATATCTATGATCCTATTTAAAACATAATTAATGATCTTGACATTGTGAAAAATCCTTGAAGGAAATTGTCTTCTTATCTCTTATCTTTGTTAGTTTGTTTCTCAGATATCTTCTCATTAAAAAGTTTTATTATTAAAATATAACGCAATAAAATCAGAGTTTTTAATTATGAATTTAACATATATACATATATATAAATTTAATAATGTAACAATTTAGTCTGATTTTCATAAAAGCGAAAACTCAACTCTGGTTTTCTGGTTCTCATAAAAGCGAAAACTCAACTCAGCCATTATTCTGTCGTGAAAAAAAATCTAATTTACTCGTAACTAATTATTGTCCCGTCCTGATTAATTGAAACCACATTAAAAAATCTTGCCCGATGAATTCCCGTAAGTCGGGTACGTCCCCCGCATTTAAACTTTAATAAAGGCGGTGAAAATTATATATCAGTACTGGTAGTAAATATGTAATTATTAATGGCCATCAAGCACACGCATAATTATAACGAAAGCTTCGATAACGCTTTAATTGGAATCCTAATTGCGAAGACGAGTAAATGAAACCAGATATATACGAACTGAACGCAGTTCGCTCGTCGATGACGACGTGGGGTCTATTTCTCGTGACGCCGTGAGGCAAAGTAGTCAGTACCGACGGGCAAGTAGTCAGTATATATCTACCCTAGACACACGTTATCTGCGCGATGGTTTGCGCGTGTTAATTTTAATCTATGAAATATAATACACTGATCGCTCTCGGGTAAGCATAAGAGTCGGCTGTAACGACTGCTACTGCCTGCCTAAAATGTCGTTACTCGTTATCTATCGAACGGACATGGTATGCCGGCAGTCGTTCGTAGAATTACTAACCGGATGCCAGTGCTAGTTGCTGGCGAGACAGCGGGGAAAGAGCGCCAGGGAGGAATTTCTCGCGCGAGATTCCTTGGACGAGAGGCAAAACCGTAGCAAAGCGACTAAGACTCTTCTTTTTTTCCGTCTAGTTTTTTCTTCTTCCGTCTATCTGTTTATTCGTTCGTTTGTTTATTCATTCGTTCGCTCGTTCGTCTCACGCTCTTCAAAGCGTAGATTCTTATGAATGCTGCGAGTAAAGAAGATTAACCCGGTGGGAGCAGTGGGATGGATACACCCCGAGAGTCGATCGTTTCTCTCATGTTTGAGTGTTTGCACAGTAATTTCCGAAAGGGCTCTTTCACGGCGGTCGGGTAATATATCTTATGAAGATACTCGCATAGTCTAACCAGTGATGGGCACAGCGGTTGCACCGTTCTTCCATGCCGGTATTGCGCGCGTATTCGCACGAGCAAGCGAGCGATTTTCGCCAGCTCGGCTCCGCTCAGCACGGCGCGATACGCCGCGGATGAGCGTCGCAACTGAAGAGCACCGATATATATTCCGGACGAAGTTAACGCGAGTAGGCGTCCTTCGCTGATCATCCTCATGGAAACGTGCACCTCGCTTGATTTATATGCTTGATTTAGAGTGCTAATTAACGTGCCGACGGCAGCGACGTACAACATGCGCCGAGCGCTTCGTGCGCACATCTGATCGGTTCGTTTGATGCTGTACAATATTAGACAAAAGTTTCGATGGCAAATTTGCTTACGACCTCAGAAAAAAAAACATGATTCAATTTGTGATTCAATATTTGCGTGTCAATATTTGGAAGACAAAATTTTTCTTTGACCATTTTACAGTTTTATATATCAAATACATGATTGTTTTATACAAATATAAAGCAAAAAAGATGAACATTTTTTATAAGAAGAAAGTAAAAAAAAATAATCTATTCTCTAAGAATATGTCAAAATTGCATGAAATATATAAAAATAAAACTTATACGTCATCTTCTGAATAAAATTTAATGGTAACAGTATTTTTATTATTTTATATACACGCACGTACGCACGCATACATACTTACAAACATTATCTTCCCATTTTAATAGATTTTATTCTTTTTATCAATTTATATGAGGTACACGTTTCTAAAGAAATAGTATCATGTTGCAATGTTGCTCTCATTCTATATCTTGTTGCTTTGGTATTCTTACCTTACTCCAGTTTGCTCGGTGAACGAGGAGGAAACAGCTTGCCTCACTTTTGTGAAGATTTGCTTTTTCTTACTGGCGCCGTAGAAAATGACCGCGCTTCCTCTTCTTTCATCATTCTCTTTTTCTTGCCGCCTCCTCGATGTTTCAGCGTGGGAATAGAAGACTAGTTACCCTCACTTTCATACAAACATTAATCTTCATGACTTTCACTCTATGCGAAGGAATTTTTAGTTAAAAGAACAGCATATAAAATAAAGCGAGATATATGATCTGTATTATCTGAAAATTTGATCAAATCGTATTTTTATAAATCGTATAGATATGATTGACTTGAAAAATACAAAAATTTTAATTTGAATGTTAATTTTTTAGCTTTTGTCCAAAATTTCATTTTTTCAGTAGAGATGTGTTCAATGTTGAATGACTTACATTATAAGTTATTCTGAGATGTTCAGAAAGCATTTATATATATATATAGATATTTCAAAGTGCATTATGTTTTTCAACGAGAAATAAATAAAATGCTTTTGTTTAACATTTTTAGCAATTGTTAAGCAATTTTGTTTAATATTTCACATCCTACTAATTGACATATTATTTTTTGTAAAATGCATAATTTTTTTGTGTTCTTTCGTTTTCTGAAAACAAATTTTACAAATTTTAGACAAACCATATTTTCAAAATCTGCTCCTCATATATATAGTATGTTTACACACACACACACACACACACACACACACACACACACACACACACACACACACACACACACACTAAAAAA
>Ga0157364_1005947_pt1 | contig 12476 bp, 6 predicted proteins | sample AttsexASBM2_FD_111476 | JGI IMG/M metagenome (GOLD analysis project Ga0157364, IMG submission 111476) | Fungus gardens microbial communities from leaf cutter ant in Ribeirão Preto, State of São Paulo, Brazil - Atta sexdens ASBM2 | ecosystem: Host-associated > Fungi > Mycelium > Unclassified ...
AGTCATTCTCCATCCATCTAGTCATATCTATTCTCTCTCTCTAATCCTATCAATTATTTCCTTTGCTTTTTCGTCGTCTCCACCCCCGCTCTTGAATGCCCGATGAAGCACGCACCGTCATTCGGACGCTTTGTTTTCGCCTCGATGCAGCCGTGACTCCGACGACCGCCCATCCATTAAGTCTAACAACATTTCGATGAATGCGCGCGCTGCGGTTGTTATTAGGTATGCATTTGCATAAACGCTAGAGCAATTATTTTGCGAGGCGCGATTATGATGTGCCGTCCCCTTTCCTCTCGTCACATGCCATCCGCCACATTATAGCTATTCGATTTTATAACACGCGCGACCTGTTATTATAATCACCACGTATAGCAGAAATTCGTGCTTGCGGAGCAATTAAAGCGCGTATTAATTGGATTCGCGATTTTGCACGAATATCGGTCGCTGGCATGGGTCTTGCGACCAAAATTGATATTTTTCTGCTTGACGATGAAGAGCATAGTCGAATTATTGTCAACAGTGCGAAATTATCGCAGTAAACGGTACAGAAATGGCATTGTACAAAATTCTAGCTAGAAAAGGATCGAGTTCCCTGATAGCAAGCTAAATCCCTGCGCGAAACTTGAGACATTTTCCAGATACCTTCCGACTCTTCTGACATGGTTTAGGATATGCTATAGTATGTCGCTTCGAGCAGTCTTAGTTAAAGCTTGTTGTTAAATTCTGTTATGACGAGCAATGCGCGAGCGCTTTACCACGACGAAACTCGATAAAATCGATTGGAAAATTTAATTGGTTGCCACTGCATTTTACTTCCAATATAATTGTTACGAAAAATCAGCACTGAATGTAAATTTTTCGTTCAAACGCTCTCCCAAGAGAAATTAATTGGTAATTATCACGCGGCATGTCGACGTGATCGAGAGTTACGTGTATTTATCGCACAAATTAATCACGTTGCGGTATTCATGCATGTTTATGTCGTCACGTCTATCAACCGTTAAAATCCAAGGAATAACTTGACTGCGCCGCGTATACTAAGAGAGATGTTTGATACGTAATCATTTATTTTGTTAATATGTGACTACTAAAAATTTCTTATTTTTTTCAAAAAATCATGTCTAACTAAATTTTTATTAGAACAACACAGTTTTTAAATGAAAAAGTAAGAAAATTCTTTTATTCAACAAAATAAATGATTATGCATATCAAAACATTTCTCTCAGTGTATGAACAATAAATATCTTGTCTATTTCTTTTTTTTTTAATATTGAGAATGTAAAATATGATTTCCTACATAATTTTCTTAATCCCGTGATGTTTTAACGTGTGTTAAAATAATAATTGAAATCCAGGAAAAGATTTTTACTGCAGCATTTTTTTTCAATTTGCTATATATTTCTTATATATTTTTTTACATTAATGCAAGAGACGCTACTCTTGATAGATAGATAGAAAGAGAAAGAGAGAGAGAGAGAGAGAGAGAGAGAGAGAGAGAGAGAGAGAGAGACCTTGCAATCATTTAATTTAGTGTGTGTGTGTGTGTGTGTGTGTGTGTGTCCTCGTACACTAAAATAAAATATATAATAATACAAAATTGCTTAAAAATTGAAATCACTTATCATGGCTCTCTGTAATTCAAGCCACTAGGAGATTTAAACTGATATAGAAAATGGACAGAATTTTTAAAAGCTTTGCATATTCTAGCAGTTAAACCTCCTAATAACCATTGAAGATCTCAAAATCGCTTACTCGTAAAATTTTCATGTCGATAACATTCTAAAGTTAATAATGCAATAAGATTGTAATGAGTAACTGATTAATATTTGTTACCTGATGTTTCAACAAATTAATATAATCTCTTTCTGATTACCAGTTATATATTATCACTTATTTCATGATTTCATTCCTTGTGTATCTCTATATATTATATTATAATTATCTCGTGTATTATTTATGCGAAGTATATCTGTATTTATAATTTATCATTACTATTATTTATCATTATAATTTTATTTATTTTAATTATATCAAAGGTGTAAACTAATGAATAGTATCATTACTTAAGGAGGTAAATAATACCTCTTTAAGTTACCTTACCTCCTTAAGATACTACTCTTTATTCGCCTTTATATATAACATCTCATATCTTCTGCAGGTCAATAAAGTTATTATTATTATATTTTGCAATACAAGAGACAAATACGAGCAATATATTTTGCAATGCTAGCAACACAATGCAAACGCGCACACGTTTATTTTACTAGAAAACAACTCAGAAAGTATTATAACAAAAATAGCTTCAATAAAATTGATGGCTTCAGCACTTTAATATTAGAATTATTTATTCCTTCGATAAATAATGTAATTTTATATAGTGTCATAAGAGGCACATTCTTATATATGTAAGTTTTAAATATGAGTAATTTAGGCTGTTAGACACTTATCTAGTTACAAAATGAATTTTAAGAAATTAGATCAGTTTTATTAAAACACACATTTACGTCGATAAAACGAACTCAACAAAATTGCCACTTTAGCGATTTTACTAATTTTAATTATAAATAAAAGATCTATCAGTCTTTTCTATCATAACATAATCTTATATAATATTACTATCTATTTCTACACATATGCATCCGATAATATGCATATATATTCTTCGTAAATGATCTCTCTTCTTCTAATTTCGCTCTATCCATCGCACGACCATTTTATCCTTCTCACCGTCAGCGGTCCGTCCCCGGTATCGATTTCAATCCGCGTTGCATCCGTCCTGTATTTTCCCCCCCGTCATCCGCCATTTCCGTCCGTCTGTTTCGCGGAAGCGACTCTTTTACATTTCCCGTTGACTCGATGAGGAAACTCCCAGCGAGCTTGTACGGATTGTTTGGCGCGGAGCCATCTTGAATCGCACTTACTCAGAATTCTTTGCACTTCCTTCACGAGAAACCATCGTGTCCTAGGAGCGTTTTCCGCGCCCGTTGTATACGATTATCGGCTGGTGGAAAACAATGCGCGCGATCTGGCAAATGTACGCGAGCCTTGGCGATTCGCCTCGCGAATTATGTTAAGCACCACGTACGCGTTACGCTCGGCTACCTCGGCGAAATTGTGTCGCGAGTTTTATTGCGGCCCATCCCGTTATACAAGATAAATCGAGTAGTTCGTAAAAGAGGTTCACCCTATGCATCGCGAAATCGGAAGTTTCGCTATCGCTTCCTGCTTTATGCCATTGTTTCTTGAACGCGAGGGGATTACTCGTCTCATAGCGCGCTTAACTGTAGCAATACCACGGCTCCAAAGTCTCGAAAGGCCAAATTGTACGTTATTGCGTTTTTCCATGGTAGAGAAGTTATTACCAACGTAGCAGACTAGTATAAATTTGTCGGAGAGACCAGTATTCATCGGAGTGTATTTCGGAAGAGGGAATAGAATTATACTACAAAAATATAAAATCATAAAGTCGGTAGAAAAAAAAGACTTGTTTAATTTTTAATTTAATATAAATGTACGTTACACTGGTAAGTCTCAAAGGATCGCGACTCAGTAATGCACGGATAAAAATATCTTGATATTGTTACGGCAAGAGGATGTCCGCTGCATAAAAAGATATCAAGTGTCAGGAATATTTCATGCTTTATTTCGTTTTCTTTCTGCCCATTTTATTTACTTTGTGCTTTACGTAGCTATATTTCAAAACACGATTGCCACGCGTTCTCGTTTATTACTCGAAGTAGGCCACGGCTGTTCTTGTCGCGCTCGTCTAATTTCTTATCACTGCTACGCGCACGCAATATCAGCATCGTGGGAATAAGAGGAGTGTAACAGCGAAGGTAGGCTATATTTGCACAACTTTTGTTTCGCGGAAAAATCGTAATGCGCATCTAACATCAGAGAGCAAGAGACGTTGTGAATTTATTCTCTTGAGACCATTATTTCATTATAATTATAATATCCTAATATATAGTAATTCCATTTTGCAAAAAGCATCAATTATTTAACAGTATTTAGTTGTTATAAAATCTGTTATATAAAATAAAAGTAAAATTTAAAATAAAACGTTATTATGTTATTACGTTGTTAAAATGTTATATAAAATATTAGTAAATACGAATATGCGCAATTTCGCAGATTATCGTTGCAATTTATTGTGCAAGTGTATTGCTTATGAAATTAATTGAAGATAATAAATAGAAAACTTCATAACAAGAGACCCCGAGAATTAACATTTTTCTTCAATAACAATTGCTATTATTCTTTTCCTCACTTTTTCCCTTTCTTTTAAATAAACGAAAAAATTTTTCCTCCTCTCGTTTTATAATATCAATTGATAATTCAAAGCATTAATATGCAGCGTTCACAATTCTGTCCAATTAAAGATTGAATTAGCTGAAACAAAGCGTCAAACTTTTCTTCATATTTATGAAGCTCGCTCGTTATTATCCGACGAATAATTTCCAGAACACTTTTCCACATTACATCGCATCGTAATTGAGAATTTCGCTCCGGTATTGCTACTTTTTTCTCTTTTTTCCTTAATAACTTCATTCAGAAACAAGCACTCGCATTTGCGACAAGTAATAACAGATACCGATATCGCTGTCGGATCGATAAATTACGCGGCTATATAAAATCGAATGTTACACAGTTCAATAATCTGTGCGCGTAGATTGTAGATTTGTCGATTGGTGACGCAAGTGCATGCCGCTTATTCGAAAATCAGAGTTCGTACCAAACAATCGATTAAAAGGGTGAAAAAAACATTCCAATAGAGAAATGGGTATTTCACAAAAGCACCGAGATCGGCACAGTCAACCTTGTTCCGCCCTAAAAAGATCGATTGATTGGAATTTCAAAGGTCTACATCTTTAACGCTTGGAAAAACAAGATCCGACCGATGTCATCTATTGATTTGGTAAATGGTTCAATTATCGAAATGTAAAAAAAAGGGAGAAGGGACAAAGGGCGTGGCAGAGGAGAAAACCAAAAGGGAGAGCAATTGTGTGAGTCACAAGCTGCTTCCGGAATTTTCATTGAATTTCGCGCGACGCCTCATAACGAATATTGAAACGGCGAATCGCCTATCGATCGACAGCAAAAAAAAAGCTTTCATATTAGGCGATCATCTGGAAATCCGGGCAGATAAGGGCGCCTTTGAAAACTCATTCAGTTGTAACACGACGATCACGACCGCGTCGGTTAAAAGGCTAATTCAAGGATTCTGCGAGCGGAAAAAAAGTGCATTGAAAAATTACGAAATGCAAAGTCATAAAATGTGTAAGGAAAAGGAAAGACTTTCCTGGCTCGTTAGCGTCAGAAAACATAAAAATCAATCAAAGTGATCGAGTTTCGAACCACTTTATCCCCGCAACTTTCAAGAGGTTTACAAGGACTTAATTAAAGCAAATGGTCTCGTGAGTAATAAAAGTTTTCGCGTATAATGAACTCGCTTAATTCCAGGCTTAAAACTGAATTATCCAAAATTTACATTCGAGAAAATTTACGTCACGTGGAAGGAACAAAATGGCGAAGGACGTGTAAGACAAAAACTCTTTTAACGAGCGGCGTCTCCCGCGAGATTGCTTAAGTTAGATATTGAAGTTTATAAATGTGATGACATCGAATAATAAATTTGTTAATCTATTAACGATACGATATAAATAATTATTGAATTTGGTATGTATAATAATTCTAGAAATTTTTTCATCTTGAAACTATTGAGCCCTCACATTCTTGAAGATTGAATAAAACTGCGATCATAAAGAATGTCTTTGCGAGTAATTACAAGAGTTCCGCCTTTAATGAACTCACTTAATGCTGTACTTAAAATTGAATTATCTGAAATTTGCATTTGGGTGAGATATCGCGACGGCCAGGAGACGGAGGTTATAGGCGAAAATTCTTTCGGTGAGTAACATCTCCCGTGGGATCAATGCTCCAAGCTTCCACCCGTTAACCGTCTCAGTAACGAATAACGGCGTCGTTTCAATTTGCTTGCAAGCAGCGTCGCGAAACCTTCAGAATACGGTGTATAAAGCCGGCTCGTGGTTTCCAAGTAGATCACCGTCTAAAGGCAAAGGACTTGCATATACACTGACTAATTGAAGCGTACCTCGCCTTCAAGAAGGCTATTTCATCCCTATTTTCCATCCCTCGAACTTTCGTCGTTAAAAGATAGGATGATTCTCCACTTCGTAATTAACCACGTCGTGGAATCGATTATATTCTCTATACGGTGCTACTATTCGCTTCTTTGTAAGCAAGCTTTGTAGAACGCAGCGAATTTTTTATTGATGTTCCTATCATCGGGTTTCAAGATCTTCTGTTATTAAGAATATTTTAACTTATATTTGCGTTCCGATATTTGCTGTCAGTACTGAATATCTACAGTTTACGTTATGTGCACTATAATTTATTGGCAATGAATATCGAAACGCAGCTACTATCAGCTAAAAGTATCAATAAAAAAAAACTAATATCAGCCAATAGCATTCAAAAAATTTTGATCATATTGTGAATATACCTTGAAATTAACTGCAAAAAACGAAACAAATAATTTGACATAATTAATTTTATGCAGCAAAATAATCATATTTTGTTGTAATTTTAGATCAATAACTTTCAAATGAGATAAGTGGATCCAAATAAATTTTTATTTAAATCTTAATGTTACTTTCTCATCAAATTTATAAATACAGAATTACAGAACGTGATTTTACGTAAGAATAAAGTTATACGGAAAATTAAATGACTTTTAAATCAATAAGAAAATTATGCCCAAATCTTACAGAGATATTTAGATACAATAATAAAACAATCTATAACATTTTTATATTTTTGATATTGTTTCTATGGCATACATCATAATATTTTACATCATTTGACTGATTGCGTGTGAATCGTATATTAACTTAACAGTTGCCATGTGCAGGATACCTCGTTTTCGCGTAAAATCACGCACGTCGTCCGTCTGGTTTCGCTTACAAACCGATTCTCTGCGATTTATGTACCGACGACGATGCGTCAGGAATTATGCGGCACGTAGCTTTCCCGCATGCGCTTCCTCGTTACAACGGCAAACCAAACAGCGTCAAAATACGATAGGCCACTACGCTCACAGGTTAATTTTACATTATCTTGTACTGTACTGCCATAGTTTCGAATTAGCAGTAACAGAGTAGAATACACGCTGTGTGTACCATGCATAAGTGCCCTCGCTGCGTTTACATCATCACTGCCCATTCGTGTGCATATGCATTTTACAAGCACGAACAGAGAATGCGGCACTCAACCGGTCGCTACTAACAACTTTAAAAGTCCCGGTTAAACGAGAAATTCGATTAAATTCTGTTCCAACCGGTGAGCTTTTCGGTCGAGCGAAGACTCGTTATGTTTATATCACACATTTGAGTATAAATACATGTGCTTTATTGAAGTCATCGCGGTGTGTCTATCCAATAACTGAATTAGCACATGCTATTTGCGAGTTTGCTCGACTATAACAATAAGGTACATTATTACATGCCATACTAGATATTCCATTTGATAAGAAGTAACGTAATAGAATGTGAAAATAACTGCGAGCCATCATCGAGGTAGATGCATCATTTTCTCGGGTCGCAAGGTATAATCCAAAGTGCATTTTTTTCTGTTTTCGGTAGGTAATACAGTTATGAACAAAAGCGATCTCGCCACGTCAAACAAAACTCTCTCATCTCGGATATGTGTATGTTTAGATAAGCTCGTTCTCTCTCTCTCACACACACCACACACACACACACACACACACACACACACACACACACGCGCGCGCGCGCGCGCGCGCACATACACGCAAACGCGTACAGTAATACGCACACAGTAATATCAGTTAATAGACGAAGATAATATCGACCGCCGATTCATCTTATCGTCGCAATAATGCTCTAATGGACGTCAAACTTCGTCGAACTGGCATGCTCGGGCAACTTTACTTAATCTTGCATAAGTTACAGCCCCCGAACTAATAGTAATAGAGTAGAATACGTTTGGCGTGCTGTGCCATAAGTGCTCCAGCTGCATGTACGCTCGGTACCAGCACACTTTCGAGATCGCGTACGCGCGCACACACATATGAACGCAGAGAACATGAAGAGGATGAGCGTAAGAGGGTGCTGGCCGAGGGGAGGAAGAGGATGGGACATGCGGCCAGTCCTCGTTAACAGCTTTGAAAGTTCGGATTAAACGCAGAATTGCGTTAAATTCCGCCCGGACAGCCCTGACCATCCGACGTACTTGCTCTCAACGAAGCACGATAAAAATTAGATCAAAATGCGATAAAGATGGGAAAACATATTTCTTAATAACAACCAACTCAGTCACCCCTCGAAAATGAAATAGATATAAATAGATATTCATCGAATATGTTACGTTAAACTGCGTTGATGGCAAATACGGAAATACGATGTCGAGATTTTTTATAATTTCTGACTACTTAATCTTGCATAAATTACTGAATCCAAATTAGAGTAGTAAAAATCAGATAATTTTATGACAAAGAAATAATATTTAAAAATGCAATAACGTAAATATGACCGCAAGTACATCGATATAGCAGAGTATAATATTGAATATTTGCTGAATTTATGAGGAAATGTAAACAACGAGTGAGTTACATTTTAAATTGTTTTGTATTTAAAACGGTTTTTGTATATTCCCTTTTGTGTCCCGCGTTCATGCAGAATTACCTCTGTGTCTGTATTATAAATTTCTCGTGTTAACAAATCTGATTTTTTTTTTTTTTTTTATTATACATACTTTTTCTTTGTTAAAGTAATACATGGAAAAATACATCAAAGGAAGCATGGATTAACGATACGTAGCTTTAAAATACCGCCACGTATAAAGTTCAGCATGTCGCGCAGGTGAAAATACCGCTTAATACCTAATCCGATTACCAGTTTAAAGTGTATAGTGTGACTCGCCATCAGCACATTAATCTTCACCAGGATATTTTTCGGCTGATTGAGAATTAATATCCGCCAAAAATATTGTAGAACAATCAACATTTGCTATATAAAGTTTTCATTTTTCAGAATTAAAAATATCTTTGTAACTAATCCTCTAAATCCATTAAAAAAAAATTAAATAAATTAGAAATTAAATAAACAATAAAATTCTATCATTATTAATAGTTCTATTATTCAATTTATTAAGAATTATTCGGTTTACGATAAGCGCTTCGGTATTTTCACACTATGTTCAATGAAAGAGAATATCGTTAAAGGTTAATGAGGATCTCTTGCGGACATTCTGTATAACACGTACATAGCTTCACATACACGTTTTTAATCCGCGCTCGTGTCCGAACCACGGTGGATCGTGTGATTCACGCTGGCGAGAGCGAATAATCCTCCCGACGTATTGCATTATCCGCAATCGCTCTGCTTCTCGCGAGGAGAATGAATTTTGATCCACAGTAGCAGTGAAAAAGTGGGATTTACCGGCACCGCGCGGTGGTGCGCGAATTGCCCCGATGTTAACCGCCAAGCAGGTATTTTCACTCGACTGCGCAGCGACAGTGGAGAGAGTACGGGAGAAATGAGGAAAGCAGCTGGCGGCGAAGAAGTTAAAAAGAGAGACTGAACCTGAATGAAAACCGTCGGAGACCCGAGTCGTTAAAAGTTGAGGATATTACCCCACTGAAACCATAGGGAGGCGTAAAGCAGGCGGAGTTAATGTTTAAGGGTCAATTTGTGCACCACACCCGGATGTAAAGGTGACGTGACCTACTTTCGCATATCAGCCCCTATAACCCATACCAAGTTTTCCACGCCAGATATATCTCTCCGATGATTCCGCACCCGTGCTCTCCCTACCCCAGAAGTATGTTGTGTACGTTACGTACATAGGACCTAACATCTTGCGCGGGAGTGATATAACTTTTGCAGCATGTACGCGCGCGACTTGTGAATGCCGCCATGACGACGGAGAGAATTTCATTTGTTATTATTACTCGTGACTTTTTACCTTTTTCCTCTATGTGTATCTGCGATGTAACATTTCTGCGTTAGCGCGCCTTGACACCAGCGCGGCGTATCAAGGGTGCAATCTGCTCCATTCCGGCCGCATATCCCCCCGACGTTTTTGCGATTATGCGTTTATCACGCATAATCTATTGATGTGTGTGCCGACTGTTTATTTCAACGGCTTATACTGTATAATTTACAATATCATAATTTCGTAATATTGCAATTATAATTCATGAGCATATTAAAGCAATAATTTGATTATTCGTAAATCTGTAATACAAATTTAGTCCATCGATCTATTCGCGGTATCGCGGTTTTACTTCTTGAACTTGCGACAAATATCCAATAAATCCAATTCTTTACGTCCCTCTCTGAGGCCGAATAATTTCCTGATTTACGTCCAGTCCTATTTTACGCGTTACCGAGTATCTTCTGGCCGCTACAACGTGCGGTAATAATGGAACGTTTTAGGTAAATCGCACAATTTGGGATGCAGAAGCGATGCAGCCTCGCCCCCGTGTCGCGCAGCTCGCATACGAGAATAACATTTGCCATAGCAGTAATTTAACTTTCTAATTATATGTGGGCGTATGCCTCTTGATTCTGCTCGTGACGCGTTTTGGAGGATTGAAATTGTTATAAAACAACGCGAACTTCCTGTGGAGACCTCGCTCGCTTAGAACCGCCATCGTGACATCTCAGGAATGTTAAATTGGTAAAAAAAGAAGACAAGATTTCTACATTAATCTCACTATTTTTAAAATCTAAAATTATGCATGTTCACGTGATATTATCCTAAAGTAGACTTTGCATTTGATATTCGCAGTAATCTTTTTAATTTTCTTAAATTACATGGAGATTTAAAATCTCAGACAATTTTTCAATTTGGAATTTTTTTCTTTTTTTTTTGCCGATTTTGTCTCAAAGGAAAGAATCTTTTTTATGACCGTTTGGAAATAATTTTATTTTTACGTTTTCTTATGCATTTTTTTAAATAAAAACTAAAAATTATCATAATAATGACGCTACACTCAAGGAAAAATTAGTACAAAAAGTTATTGTAATAAAATCTTCATTATTTATGTTTCAATTATTTAAAAATTAATTCAAAGGATTTTTTCCTAAGTATATCATCCTAAGCGTTATTATTGGTGCATTATAATAATTTTACATGATAATTTTTGGAATCCATGAAGAAAAATACATTAAAAAATGTAAAAATAAAATGATCCTCGCATGATCAAAAAAAAATAAAAATTGTATTGTACTTTCTTTGAACACGTAAAAAAATATAAAATATTTTACGTCATATAATTGTACAATCGTCTTCCTAAATATTGAAAGAGTATATCGAATTAAAAAAAAATTTGTTAAAGATTAAAATCTTTGAAAAATCTCTCTCAGCAATTCAAGTGATCTGTAGATTACTCTCAAAAATTCTTCAAGTTTTATATGCACATAGAATTACTAAGTATTCTTACTGACACGTAACGAACCGGGAATATAATAATTTTAAGAATAGTTCTTAGAACTAGAAAAAGTTAAAGAGTAGGTTGAACCGAGTTAATCTATTAGTAGAAACGGCCATAAATGATGAAATTCAGAATAGTCTGCGAAGGATTAATTTTCCTGTTCTATGCAAATTGTAGACATACGTTATTGTCTCGTTAATTCTTTCTTTTTATATTTCTATTTCAATTTACCGCTTCGACTTCGTTTTAACTCTTTTATAGCCCGATTATCGTGCTGTTTGCTGCACAACTTTATTTCGGTAATATTAAAGTTGTGCAGTTAAGTTGGAAAGTTAAGGCCAAAGCGAAACTTGTCCACGCGAGCCGCAGCCCCACGTTATTCTGGAATTTCGCACTGATTTGTTAGCAACTTTGTTGCTGGAAACATATTATATGCGAACGAACGCGAGCGTAACTTCTCACGTGGAAGTAATTTAACTTCGCAATTACACGTGCCCTTGAGTCTATTCGGCTAATCGAACTTTATTTCATTCAATTTAAATTACGCGAGCGAGTATAGATTTACGTGATCGCAACTATTTTCCCTCTCTCCCCTGATTTGTTACGTCTCAGTTAGATTACTTAAACAGAAGTTTGGCAAATGTAAAATAAAAAAATCTGACTTTGCATAAATTTAGAGTAAAGGGATCTAATTGTAAAAAAAAATTTTTTAACTATTATAATTCTGTTTTAGAGATACAGCATCCTCTTGAATAAAATCAGTTTTTAGGTTTTTTTTTTAAATGAATATTTCAGAAACAATTGGAAATACAAAAAAATGTTTCGAATAAAAGTGGTTACATTTTTGAAAAATATTAAATTTAAAAAAATATCCTTACCACTAATTCCTTTTTCTTAAATTTTCAAATTTTTTTTGAAACTGAATTAAAGTTTATTCCATAAAGTAAATTTAACCATATGTGAAAAAGTTGTGTTCTGTAAACATGTG
>Ga0157364_1005948_pt1 | contig 12475 bp, 9 predicted proteins | sample AttsexASBM2_FD_111476 | JGI IMG/M metagenome (GOLD analysis project Ga0157364, IMG submission 111476) | Fungus gardens microbial communities from leaf cutter ant in Ribeirão Preto, State of São Paulo, Brazil - Atta sexdens ASBM2 | ecosystem: Host-associated > Fungi > Mycelium > Unclassified ...
AGTCCGACTGAATATCCGTATAGCTCCTTTGTCCTCGCGATTCGTTTTCGCGCTCGGTAGATCTGCAACGTTGTTCTCGAATGCGAAAGGGCACCGCTAATTGCTAATTACTTCAATTCATTTTGCTGATAGCTGCAAAAAATTAATGGATTTCATTTTCTTTTTTTTTTCCAGGTATGTAACGGATTGGATTCATTTCTCTACTGCATGTGGGAGCGACGTTTCGAGAGCAAGGAAGGTGAATGAAAAACGTGAGGATTATGATACCGCTATAAATTATATAGAACTCATCGTTTTCTTTTTAATCGTTACTCTATGTTATTAGATAAGATATATATTGCTTAGTATACATTGCGTTTCGCACGTCAGTTATTTCTTGCTGCGGCAACATACATATGTTTTCCATTCCGAGGGAAAGGCTCGACAAAGAGCGAGTTATCACATTGTCGAAGCTAGAGACAATCTTGTCGTAAAACGCGTCCGTCCCCCTATACGTGCAATCATCTAAATTATTCCATAAGACTGGTGTAGCTACTGAACAGCGTGCGTATAAAGGAATCCGGCTATATGGGCAAGCCGGAAGCGAGCGACCAGAACCATGAGCTCCACAGTAACGTAAGAGAGACAGAGAGAAATAGAATGGGATGCCAGGCATGGGGGGAAGAAGAGTACGCGTTTACTGCTTCATAACTTGGCCCGAGCATGGACAATCGGCCGTTATGATTTCGGATGCTATTTTGAATACTCTACTCGCTCACCGTGGGTGGCCCGGCCAAACGCGCAGAACAGAACCAGAAATATGCTACCTCGTAAAAGCAGGAGACCCTTTATCCTAACACGTTGCTACTAACCGCCGCGCGTTTGTTAAATCTCTATCAGATGTTTACGTATATACCGTCGACAACCATTTCATCTCGGATTCTATCGAGGATGCTTGCGTCGCGAAATCATCACGAGAATCGTCAAAATATCAACTACCTTCGCCTTCTGCTTTCCAAAGTTATAAAAATATTACTTCAATATTTCAAACTGACCTTTTCAGTTAAAAAAATTATAGAAAATCGCAGGATCGAGGAGGAAGGAAGGGTCGATCGATCGTTCCATTTCCTAAAGAGTGTCGGAGTTTTTGTAGCGAGCGTTCACAGACTTCCAAACCGAATTCGTTTGGCAACGCGGAATATAACTCAAGGCGAACGTACAATACATCGATCTTCCTTTCATATTCTCTTTTTTCTTCTGTTTTTTCGATATTTTCTTTTCTCGTTTATGCATAAATATCGCGTCCCGCACTCAGAAATATGGAAGACGAGGAACGCTTTTAATTTCGCCCGCTCGTGCCGCGTTAAGGAGCGGGTCGGTACGTCGTAATATCGAGGTTTTAACACGACTGTCAATATCGCGAAATAACGCCCGCAGTAAACGACATTAAAATCGTTTCGCCTCGGGCCACGATCCTTAGATCCGCGCGCGTACACATGACGCCGGTAAATCACTAGTTAACGTTTCCCTATAATACCACGGCGAGAGCCGGAGACACGCCTCGACCATAAAAGACGACCCACGATACTCTCTGTATTTCGCGAGAGGTGGACTGGCACCAAGGGTACCACATTCGCGACACTTTGTCCATGGTTTAATAGCAGTCGGCGCGATCAAAATCGCTGTACAATCAGCCACGGAATCGCAAATCCTTCCGCCGAGTTTCAAGGGGGATTTAATTTTATATAGAACTATATAAAGAATATAAAGAGTATATATAAAGAATCTCTTCGTTATTCCCGCCAATTCTTGAATTTCGTTTGATCTCAACTTGCAAAACAGAAATGATTAAAATCGAGAATAATTCAAATCACGTGAAATTACTTTTCGGATACAATTAATTTAATGCTATTTCCAATGTTGTTATCGTTCAATCCATCGCTGCATTTATGCCGCTACAATTCGTGACGATCGGTATTTGCAAATATCAAAATCATATATCGGGATTACATACATGTAATGTAAATATCGTTACAACCGCGCGTTATTCCGATATGTTCTTGAATTTCGTTCGACGGCGCGCAAAGTGACGCGTGAAAATATCCGCGTACATTAATAATAATTTGTGTACTTTGCGAATTGCATTTGAATAACTTATGGCCTGCTTGATAATTCAATGCCGCAAGAGACACGTCTCGCGTTAAATTCAACGCAAAATATAATTTGTCGAACAAAACGTGTTGCGCGCCCTGCTATTTCGTCGTATTTAACAACAACCGCGTTTAATCGAACGGTTTATTTTATTACGAGTAATTATCGCCCTTATTTGTACTGCGTGTTAATATTGTGGAACATATTAAACCGCATATAATTCGCACACATGATTAATACCTAGGCGTATCACGGGACTTGGTTGCGTTTTCTCAAATTTTTTATTCTCGTGAGGCTGCGCGATCTCTTCTTTTTCCATGTCGTTCCGCGAAATCACTCACACGAGACAACGCGGTTGCGTCTCTTCTCGACTCTCGAAGAAATATAACTGTGATGTACTTCGAGAGGGATGAGCAGTATGGGTTGGAAGAAATAATGTTAACATAAGCTTTATCTAAATGTTAATACGCGGGCCATCGTATCGACTTGCCTACAAATATCATGTACATCGAGAATTCCCAAAGTATTTGAAACGTAACCTTTCAGTGGGGATAGATACGCGGATCGTTTCTCTTTACTCGTTCTCGCAAACCCCTGTGTACGTCTATCTTCTTTGGTTAAAAGATAGAGGAAGAGAGAGAGAGAGAGAGAGAGAGAGAGAGAGAAAGCAAAACGTAGAGAAAAAGAGCCATTGGGGGATGGATAAGCTCTCTCGCCGCGGGCTCGGAAGCGAACGCTTAAAAATGTAATAGCGAGGAGCTCTGAACACATCCAACGCGAAACCGTCGACGGCGCTGAGCCTCTTTATTTTCTCCATTATTCAAATATAAATGTAAATGTTGATACAAACGGATAGGTAAATGGAAAGAGAGAATTCAATTGTTCGGCGCCGTCCGTCCTGGGGAGGCGGGAAATTAGTTTATAAGGAAGCGGCGCGGCTAAAAATGTAAAGAGAAAGAGATAGAGAGAAAAAGAGAGAAAGAAAGAGAAAGAGAATGAGGGGAGGGAAAGGGGGTGGGAAAAAGAGCAATAGATAGAGACGCTTGAATGGAGGGAAACCGGATCGACGTAGCGCGGAATGAAGGACGAATGCATCAAAAAATAAGAGACTGTCTCCATTCGAGTGTGATAAATTTTTAATTCGTCATTTTGGGAAATTCTCTTCTGCCGGAAGACCTTCGCTTGACTCTTCTTGTTTTCGGAAAACAACGACATTCCCGTGTGCGTGCTGGCTCGTTTCGTGGACACGCACACGGGAAGTTTCTCGGACGGAGCTTCGGAGAGGGTCGAGTAATATCATCCGATACGTGTGTTCTCGTGTTTCCCCACATCGGCGCATTGTTCTCGCCCTTCTCGGGCGGTATTGTAACGAAGGGCATGCCTCACGGCACTGGGTCTGGCCTGGGCATGGCAGGGGTTGCAACCGATGCAGAGTGCATATGCGCTGATAGCCCCGTAATGCCATCTCTAATTCCATGCGCGCGAGCTGATTCGATTTCGGCATTAAGATAAAGCGACTCTCTCTTCGATCTTTCATCCTGCTCCGTCGTACTCGGCACTGCTTCTCTCGCGAATGAATGCTCTTCGAAATGACGCCGGGGAATCGAAATGCGATAGCAATAACTGTAATAACAACGTTACCGCCCTTAAACCCTTCGGGACCCAACGTGCCATTGCGCGATACATACGCTCTGATGAGGAGCTACGATGAACGAAAGCTTTATTAAGAGACGCATGCTTGCATCTCTACGAGATAATATTTTAAACGAAAATGAGATATTTTAACGACAAGACAAATTACTCTTTTAAAACTTTTAGAGTGAATTGTCACACTCTGAAGAGTGAAATTTCATTATTAAAGATTGAAAATTTTCAGAGTTTTTTAAGGACTGACTTAACAGTGAGATTTCATTCCAAAGAATTTAGAGGGTTCCAAAGATTTTGAAATATTATGAATTATTTATTTTTAATAAAAAAGAAACGGATGGAGAGCTATTTGATGAAACTTACTGAATATAACAAGCAATCACGTCTCAATCGCATTAACCGATTATCCGATATTATCCCACGCGTTTCTTCCAACGATCTTAATGCTTCTCGAAGTATGCGTGAGCGATGTTAATGTCCAATTCAAAATCGAAACCGACTAAATCGGTACAGTCGAGTGAATGTCTCGACAAGAGACAAGAGACTCGAGGGCGCTGAATAGGTGGCAGGAAGTTTCAGTCATTTTATCCGGATGATTCGTCTATACGATGGTTGACGGCGACGATTATTTGTATAACGAATAACGAGGCTGACGAATCGCCCGGCTAATCTTTCGCGACTGGTCGCTTCGACAGGGTGCGAAACTCGCTCTCGCAAACGATTGCTCTTAAAATGATTTACGCCTGACTTCTTTGGGCGAGAACGCTGTTCATAATCAAAACGGATTATAATTGACAAAGATATTGCTGTTATTTTCATAGATAAGTCTATTTTTAGTAATCTTTAAGTTTTCCTTCAATTAGATTTTTTCAGATTTTTTTCTATCTCTTATAAAATTTATTTTTATATATTATATATTATATATGATATATATTATATACCTTCTCGGAATATTTTTATAGCTAAGTCTTATAATAAGTCTTATAATAATCTTTAAGTTTTTATATATTTCTTTAATTAGTCAGATTCTTCTTGCCTCTTATAAAATTTATTTTTGTAAATTTTCTGGTATATATGTTGCCTTCTCGATATAATAAATATACTGTTATTACAAAATTAGTTATAACACAATCAGCAACATTATGCGTAAACATATGCGTAAACATATATATATATATAAACACATATATATATATATATATATATATATGTGCGGATAAACACATATGCGCGATTTTTACGCGCACTCGAATGCACTCGAAACACGAGCGCGATCGACGTTTCCAATCACATAGCCGTCAATTTGATTCGCTGGTGGACAAAATCAGTTATAATTACCGATAATGTCTTCTCTGAAATTTTATACGCGAGTGAATTTTAATATCGCGATAATTAATTTGAAAATTATTTATAATTTTTTTTTAAATATGATCAACATGACACATGAGGACTGCATAATATGTTGACACTTCACATTTACGATCGCTCTTTTCATAATTTGTTAACGTGCGATAGACATCGAGATATTTTCCAAATTAACGATGACAATTTTAAGAAACATTTACATCTTAACGCATGTTATCTTCTAATCGATTTTTATAAGACACCTGCGTGCGTTTAACATCAAAAGCGAGATAAGTAAACAGGATGGTGCCTTTGGCTGTATATTGGTTAGTTTTGGAATTTGCTTACATGTGTTTACGGTCGATGACAGTAGGCCCGGGACATCCTTAAATGTCGAGAATCAGGGACCACCAGGGGATTCTTAGATCTCGCGCGGACATTGTTACGGGCCCTGTGGGTAGCCCGGGTGTGTCGGCATGGTTGCGACCGCAGAGGTATCGGAGTGTGGTACGGCACGGGTCAACCGCAAACCGACAACCGTCCACGCGTGCGCTCTCTCTCTCGGCTTCTCTCCGACTGGGCACTGGCTGTCACGTGTACTTGTAACAACGCGCGCGCGCGCACACACTCGCTGTTCGCCGCTACGACGTCGCCGTAAATCTAATTCTCTCGCGATGGACACGTGCTAATAAGAAATGAGAACGATAAGAACGCGGCAACGCAAGATACAGAACCACTGTTCGCCGGAGACAACTTCGTTTCCGTCTTATCGCGATGTCGAATCAATCGCGCGCATCCGCATCACAGCTTTTGCTCCGCGGAAAAACGACTGCTCGCGGAGAATCTCGAGGTGAGCTGTCTTCTAATTATGAAACCATTTGCGTTATCATCTTATACATTTATTTTTGAGAAATGTAAAATATGTTATTTATATTGGAATCAAATTAACAATATTGTAATAATTTCATCGGAATTATTGGAATAATTACATCGTTTGTTATTGTAAACGAGAGTTGTTGAATATATGTTATTTAAGTTATATGTTTAAGTTATATGTTTTTTTTTTGTTTTTCATTTGATATTGATTTATATGCAAAGGGATTTGAATTGGAAATGTGTAGTTTGATGTTTCGGACACTTATTATATTACATGTTTGACTTTTTACTAATAACAAATTAGTTTCTTATAAATCTTTTTGAAAACACATGCTGTAAAAAGTACAATTTAGGCAATAAAAATATAGGATTAATAAAAGAAATCATTAATTAATATCTAATTTTTATAATTTAAAAGAAAGATTTAATATTTAATAATTATTAAATAATAATAAAAAGACAAGAACGTCAAAGTAAAACTGGTTTGAATTTGAATTTGTTTTTGCAGAGACATTTATATTTATTATTGTCAATTATTTTTATCTTGTAGTGGAACAATTTAAGAAACTTGATAGATTTTATAAAAATATTAATTTAATCTTTATAATAATTGCAAATATGAACGTAAAATATTCTACAATGAACCTTCTTTTATGAAAATGTAAAAATTCCAAATAAAATTATATATCATTATTAATATAAATTATATTACGTTATTATTAACATAGATTGATCAAGAATTATAAATGATCCGATGTACCTGATTTTTTTTAAAACATCACTAATACAAAGACGTAACTTATTAAATCTTATTACTCATTTCTTATTTATTTTATATATTTATTACTAAATGTTGCTTGTTTTAAATAATATAATATAAAATACTCTAGTCAGTTGAAAGTTAGCGACACATTCGTAATGGCCATGCACCTTTTATTGGCAATAATTTTTCTCTCGAAGAAATATCTTACGATCGATCCCAGATATCAAGTCCGAAATTTATCGTCGAAGAACGTTCCCTTTGGAAACGGGTGATTACTAATGCGCTGCAAAGTCGACGAGAGAAGGAAATGCGAGCAGGTGCGGCGCGGTAATTGCAAACGTTTGATATTTAATTACAATTTACCCGCGCGTGCTAGCAACGAAGCCTCTCGACGTCCGATGGGATCTCCCTTTAGAAACAAAATATAATTCCCCAATTACTTCAGTGGTTCGCGAACGCGACGTCCTTTGAATTATGGACCTCGACTTAATTACGTTATTAATTATCGCGGTTAAATGCGGAAGACCGCTCGAAATCGGCGGACATTTCACGCACAGTCCGCGCACTGTCGAAGCCGATTAAGCGGCTTGCGAGCAAACTCGGATCCATTTATGCAGTGCAGTGAGAAAAATCCTAAAAGGAGGTGATTTTTCGTTATAAAATGTGTGCCCGCGGGTGCGTTTTATTGCGCAATAAAATCAATTGCGTTACGCGATAACGCGCATATAATTCACTCGGGATATCCGTGCTCTGCGTGCGCGTACTAATAGTCGTCGCTCGATTTCCATGCGGAAGAAGAGGTTTATGCCGACGTGTACCGGCAATTTTCTCTTTTACGCAAATATTGGATCACCGAAGAACATACGACTACCGATACAACGATAATAGATGTGCGTCTGCCGTTAATTGATGGTAATTAAGGACTATCTCGTGGATGAAACTATCGCGCGCAACGACTATTCGATCCGAATATGTGCTCCGAGTCGACAACAATTTTGCGATTTAACGACTTAATAAAGCCGCACGAATAACGGGGCGGGAGGAAAAAGAGGATCAGCCTGGGGGAAAGATCGGGTCTCTTCGCCGGTACGAATCTGCCATAAGTCGGCGTGAATTTATGCTAGCGTAGAGGTATGCCTTTTTTCCTCCTCGCTGACGACTATCCTCCTTCCATCTTATTATTTGAATCTGACACTCGGACATACTTGTAGTGGTCATAAAAGCCAGACTAGAGCAGCGAAGGAGCGCAGGAAGGAGGAGGGAGAGAAAGAAGGATCCAAAGACGAGAATCGGCACATCGCAAGGTGTATTGGTTGCATCGTGTTAGTATGAGAGCTACGACCGTGCGGGCCCGCTTTATTATTTATTCCGTAGAGACTCGTAAAAAAGCCTAGGATGCGGATTTATCGTGGATTTATCATGAAAATATTGAAATGAGAGACACTGGGACCAGGAGTCTCATCATGAGAGAGAGAGAAAGAGAGACCGCAGCCACCTTTCCCTTTCACCCTATGTCAACATACACACGAGTCACTCACCCCCGCACTCAGCCCCACTCACACTCGATCTGCCGCACGCCCGCCGTCCGACAAAAAGCTGACCACCGTAGTCGCTTTACGAGTCGATATATTTTATTCGAGGTAAGCACCGTCCTCTCTGGCACTTACACCTTCACCCTCCCCCCTGTCTGCCCTGCCCTGCCCGCACCTACCTTCTCTTCGTTCTAAGCCAGTCACGATCCTTCGCATTTGCGAAACTGATATAACAACCAGATGGTTTTAGATCGAAGTTTTGATCCGGATTGTAATGTCGTTGATCAATAAATTGAGATTTTATCGTGGATTATTCGAAAAGTTCGACTATTCTGGTATAGTCCACGATTTTGTGATGACGATTTGTAACGTGTTTGTATACGTCGTCTAAGTTAAGAAGGAGCGAAATTAAATTCCGACGACACGTGAAGATTTTGATTGTTATTTTGCCGAAATCGAATCAAAGTTTCTCAACGCGGACGCAACGTTGTTGCCCTCTCCTTCGGGGATAATCCGCGGCCCAAATTGGCAGGATTACGCTCGCCGAAGACTGGGCCACGTCCTCGAGATTGCCGGGATTACGCAGCTGTAACGCACGTCGCACGGGTGAGGTCTGTCGCGCCCACCACGTGCAAATACAGGTATTATCGGGTATTACGCCGAGTGCGTGTCGTGTGCGTGAAGGAATAACGTCGTAGTCGTCCTCATCGTCATCTCACGGATCGCGCCGAGTGGATTTACTGAAATCGTTCTGGGAAAGAAAGAAAGAAAACCGTCCCTCGCGTCGATATTAAAGGAAAGATAATTCGATCTACAAGAAATAATTCGAAGAGTAAAAGTAATTTACTCGGAGTCAAATTCGCGCCCTATTTCGGGGATGACGGGATCCGTAACCTTTAGTAATATAGATCATATTTTTAGGGTCGCCTTTTGTTCTTCATTCCCAGGAATGATCATCGCGTGTCTTCTGAAGAAAAAATTATATTTCTGTCAGTGTCAGTAATAGAAATATTTTATACCTTTGCGGGGGTCCCCGAAATTGAAGTCGGTTTACTTCGAACTATGCGTGCAGACTCTCGGAGATAGATATATAATCGCGTTCATCTCTATCGACGTCGATGGATGGCCATAGTTTCCCACAATTTTTTTTATCTTCATCATATATATGTACATTAATCAAATTCTATATACTGAGCAAACGTAATATGTGTACATTTCGAGTCTAAATATAAAACGTTCAGCTAAAAAAAAATTATAAAACAGCTGAAACAAAAGTTATTGCGATGTCTCACGTGATAATATAACGAGTATTTTTAAATCACTTTTGGTACTATTCGCAATCTATTTTGTAATAAAATAATTTTTTATTTGACACAGGAAAATGTAGGTATTATCTCTTTAATTCGTGTTACGCGGCTCTTTACCGAAAATATAACTGACGATCATTTCGCGAGATCTTAAAACGCAAGTAGGCCACGTCGAAATCGTAATGTTCCCCAACGCGGCATGACATAAAAATTAAAATTAGAACCCGAGAAAAGGAGAGAGAAAGAGGAGAAGATGCTCGCGCACCCCAGCGAATATTATGCAAAGCTACGAGCAATAAAAATAACATATTGCAACCGAGAGAGGTATAAGTTTTAATCCAATATTACTAAGATAAGTCTCCGAACCCCCGTTCGGGAGAGAAAAAGATTTCTTTTGTGTAACGCACCCCAGCGTTACATTGTGGTTATTAGAAAGTGTTCTTTCTCTCTTTCTCTCTCTCTTTATGCGGCATAATGTCGAGGGGAGAGACTTCCTTCGTTATTCCTCTTCCGTGTAACGGCACAAGGATGCATAAAATCATCCGCGAACCATATCATATGCGAATGCCTTTTTATTTCCGCACTTGTCTTTCTATCTTACTGAGAAATTCTTGGATTTGAATGCTTACGCTCGCATGGTAATTGGCGAGCGTGGAGGATTGATAGCGGTATATTTCATTACGTTATCTGACCATGAATCGCGACGTGCAACGGGTCTTCGTTAATATTGTTCTGCTATGTCTATAATCAATTAATTTTTTCCCAATTAAACGATAAATCATTATTAAATCGAAATTAGAAATTATAAACGCGATATAATATTACATGCAATCTTCATATCGTATATGATGTACAATATATAAGAGTACATACGAGGAGTATATCTATCTTGGAGTATTCCCTTTTGCCTTTTTCCTGCTCAATGCACAAAATCGGACAAATCCAATCTGACTAACGGTATCGCGCGGGGAAAGCGAGCGAATAGGGAAGAAACATCAGCGGAAACGAAGAGATAGGCACGTGAAATCGGAGGGCGAGTATTACGCGCGTCAGTCATAAAAATTTATAATTTGGAAAATATCGCGCGGTAACGGCGATGGCGCTGGTGGCTGCCGATTTTCGTCCGGTATAGGACGACCGGGTTTATAAAGCGGCAAATCGAAGGACCAAATCGTGGGAGGCGACGGGGTGAGAAGGGAGGGAGAGGGAGAGGGGGGGAGCGACGGCGACAACGATAACGGCGAAAGACTTTTGACGAAAATTGAAGTCGTTGTTATGACGGGAATTGCACGCGACGAGGCTTTACGAGGGGACGCTCTCGCCGACGCTTTCGCAAAGTTCCGAAAAAAAGACAGAGCGCGAGAGGATAAGAGAAAGAGAGTGTGATGGAAAGAGAGGACTCGGGGAAACGACAAGAATGGCGAACGAGGGCAGGGACACGCGGAAGAGAACCGGAGAGCGCGCGAAACACGATAATTCGGAAACAGAATGGTTGCTTGTATCATAATATCGGCAGTGGTTCTCAAAATTATGATCATTCTCAGGAAATTGAGATATTTCTTAAAGTTGGCGTAAACGGATATTTAAAAAAAGTTATAAAAGTGACTCGTGCGAAGTGAATAAATTTTTTCACGCGAATTTTAATATTTTGCAGCGATGATACAGAAAAATGTAAGATGTAAACACTAAGCGAATCAATAAAGACCACTAAATCACATAAAGACCATAGGCAATAAGTAGTAGCAAATAAAAATGTTGATTTACTTACTATTTACTTACTATTTACAATTTTTTTATATCGTAACTTTTATTCTTCTTAACACTAGCCGAGAATTTATCTCTATTGTCATTTTTATAAAAGCTACCAGTCATAAAAGCCAATTATGTAGCTGAGTTCCCCTAATAATACGCCGTTGACAACCACCGACACAGTTACCAGCAGAATGTAAACGCTCTTAATGTCTGATGACTGTATCGCTTCAAACCAGATGTAAGGTCACACGAAACCTGACTCCGCAATATAGATCAAATACGGGGAATAGTACGGAAAAACCGGGGTGAAACTCTATGAGCCATGACTGAATCGGTGCTTTTGTGACGTGTAAGGTCACGTGGCAAAGCGTAAAAGAGCAAGCAGCTCTCATCGAACCTAAATTCGAAACTCATTCGAGTCTCACTGATTCTACTTTGACTATAGTCGCATATTCGGAGAGATTCGACTTGTAAAGACTAGACAAAAATCAACAAAGATCTCGTAAGAGACTCCGTGAGCTCTCTCGAATCCTCGAGTAGTCTACTCGAGTTATTTTCCCATAACCCAATGCGGATGGCCCTTGTTTTCGGGACGCCTCGGAGTATTTGGACAGCGCAAGACGGTAGCGGCAGGATGCGATAAGACAACGGCGCCGTAATTCAAAGATAGTGTCGTGTTTGACTTCGGTATAGTGGGTCCTTTGTAGCTTTGTAGCCAGTCTCGCGAGAGACAAGGCGCGATATTTGCGCTTGAGTCGTGGCTGGAAACAGGAAACCGACAGCGGGGACACATAAAACCAGTGTAGTTTCGAAATGCCGGTTTCGCGTGCCGGTATTCAAAAATCCATAAAGAAGGAGAGAGAGAGAGAGAGAGATTGACTCTTCTACATATTTAAATATTTCTTTAAAAAAAAAAAAAGTCTGGACGTCTCGGTATTGTAAAAAAATCACAAAAGGAACTTATGAAAGTGAAAATAATCATAACATTCTACAAATAAACTTATATCGGAAAAAAATATAATTAGAGTGGAAATGTTAATTTCATTCTCGCAGTTTCGCGCATAGGACGATATTCATCGTTTTCCAAACATTCCATGTACACGGACGTTAGACGTATATGAGAG
>Ga0157364_1005951_pt1 | contig 12474 bp, 11 predicted proteins | sample AttsexASBM2_FD_111476 | JGI IMG/M metagenome (GOLD analysis project Ga0157364, IMG submission 111476) | Fungus gardens microbial communities from leaf cutter ant in Ribeirão Preto, State of São Paulo, Brazil - Atta sexdens ASBM2 | ecosystem: Host-associated > Fungi > Mycelium > Unclassified ...
ATTAAAGGAAGAGTTAAGTAATATAGAGTTAAGTGATATAGAACTGAGTAGAAGGTGAAAGATAGATATATATTTAGTTCATTAACTTAATATTTTATCTTATAATCTTTAAATTCTGCCTTATATATTAATTAATTGCACAATTAATTAATCGTGACTTTTTTTTCTATTTTACTTCTGTATCTTTTTCATGATGTTTTTACTAATCAAGAAATCGTTTGTGTTTTCAGATGTGAATATGGTAGCCGAGCCAAAGCCTCATCAAACTGGACGCAAGCGACAGAACGTCTCCAAAACTGGCAACGACTGGTAAGTTACAAGTTTTTACATTTTTATATAAATATTTCTTCTATGAAATAATGAAGCAGCCTCGTGTCCCTTCTCATATTACATATCTATTGCATATTGAAAGAATATTTTTACATATCCTTACGTATGTTGCTGAAGATTACATTTCTGCGGGAAATTGAACTTTTCTAAGCACTGATACGCTATAAATTCATTATGTAGGTATATACATGACGTTGTATGCAAGGTCTGGCACTACGAAGCTATCTCACGTATTTGTACAAATTTGCAGACAATCTACTCAAAGTAGATCACGGTGTTCTTTGGCACGTAGTTGCACCATCTTATCTTATCTACTCGATTTTTCCCAGCACAGCGCGTATAAATCTTCCAGTGAGAGGAGTTTCATTCAAAGGACCGCTTTATCCCAGCCTTAAGGTGCCGACGAACCCTAAACTCGATGTATAAACCCGCAAGCACCGAGAACGTATTTTACGCGCGGAACGTGACCGTGAATTCACGAGCGGTCGCATGTTTGCGGAAGTTAACTTGCGCGAGATACATACACGGAATAAAAAGAAACCCGTAATTGCATCGTATTGCGCACGTAGAGGTTTCTTGTGCTTTGATGGGCAATTTTAAGAGTCACGTGTTGCAATTCCATATGATAATAATAATATAACAGTAAACTAACATGAATCAACAAGGAAAATGGAAAACTATTGTATATAATGTTTTATGGGATTGTTATGTACACAAAAATATAGGATGTTTCAGACACGAATTATTTAAAAAAGAGCTGTATTTTAATGTATCGAAGGAATTATTGAATATATATAGATTTTTAGTAGTACACATTAAATTAAAGAAAATTAGCTCCAAATGCAATTTTTATCTCTTCTTAGATAATCAATTTTATATTAAAACATTAATAACATCATTGAAACGTATTTTATTTCAACGGACATTGATTAAGAATTTGATTGAGGCTATATTTTCAGTAATCTGGTACATGCTCAACACGAGAAGTATTTCACTGCGAGAAAAAAAGGACTGGCGGAGACATTCTCTAGCAGCTGATGCATTATCCACGACAGATAGCATCATGGCAAACGTCGATACCTTTTCACGAACTAAGTCGCGTATCTACTCTTTTCTCCTTTTGCCAGCGCTCTCACCATCTCTTCTTTCGCTTTTTTCCTATTCCGGTTGGAATAGAAAAAAAGAAGTCGATATTTTTCGAATGTGCCAATTTAATTGATGTCAATTTTCGTCCAAAACGTAGTTGAAAAGTTTTAAGATCGCAATAAAGATGATTTTGATGAAATAATACAAATTTTGATATAACTATTGTACAAATGAAGAGCAGACTTTCAAAATGCATTTTGTTCAAAATATCATTTTTTTAGTTAGAGATGATGTAGTACTCAATAATAAAAAAACACATATTATAAACTACTTTGAAATGTTCAGAAAGTATTTTTTTTAGCAAATTTATATTAAAATTAAAGAATTTAGGCACTTGATGTGTGTTATGTTTTTTAATTAGAGACAAACAGAATATATTTGTTTAACATTATTATTAGAAATTGTTTAGTAATTTTGTTCAACATTTTACATTTTACTGATTGGCAAATTGTTATTTTCTGTAAGACGCGTGATTGCCTCGTGGTTTTTTTTTCTTGTTTTCTGAATATTATAAATTTTTGATAAAACGCATTTTAAAATGTCTGCTCTTCAAATGTCAAAAATCTTAAATATAATTAAACTTAACTTCATAACTAAAATTTAATTGTCGCTTCTTATTAATTAAAAAATTGATCTTAAAATAAATTATCTTGAAGAAATAATATTTAATTCACACTAAAGTTTATTTTAACTTTGTAAAGGTTGCGTAATTGAAAAGGGAGAAATAATTAATAATAGATATAATTCATATTAAAATCAATTTATAAATAATAAAATATTCAATATTGAAATTAATTTTCAAGCAAACTTTGAATATAACAAACATGAAACAGTTTCACAGATTAGTTAAACTTCGTTTTGTACAGTAAACGCTACGTAAGCATAAATTTACGTAGAACAAGGGTTAGCAGTCTAAACATGAAAATGATTCTATAGATATTGCTAAAATTAAAATTAATAGAGATATTGTTTTGTAACATTATTATTTTTAAATATACTTTTTATATTTATTGAAAAAAGATGAAAAAATTTCAGAGCAAATATAATACGTAATTACTTTATTCGTAAGTTGTTAAAAAATAAGAAGACATTTCGTAAATCTTTGAGATGAATAGAAAAATATTACGTATACACAAACTGAAATTGAAGACACGCTCGTAAGAAGGATCGAGTCGTCAAAGCTCAAGAAATTGAGTGGAATGCTGCCATGAATTAACCATTTCACGTATGTTATATATATGTAGCGAAATGGTTTAACATCAAGATAGCTTCTTTTGAAGAAATACGGAACCTGAGAGATGTTATGTTCTATCAAGCCAGACCAGCAACCTTTGATAGTGTAAAAAATGGGTCAAAACCGTCAATGCATACTATATGTGTATTATGATATACATGAGGTTTTTATTGGACATATGTCCACAGAAAAAATTTTATAAAAATTGTAGCAGAACAGCGCTAAAATCGCTCGTGTCGAACATGTATATTGGACATACATCTAAGATAAACTCTCGTTCGTGCGATCGAATCAAATTTTGGAACGTAAAGTCTCGCGGAATACGATAGAAAAACATGACATCTCGAGAACGCCGAGTAATATCTGCGCGTTGGATTTTTCAGATCCTTCGCCTGTCGCCCTTTTAATGCAGCCGTCAATCTCTCGCGTCCTCGTCCTGACCAGAATTCCAACCTATGTGAGGTCTTCCCACCGAATATCATGCGTCAAAAGCCACTTTTAACGTAAAAAAACCGGAGACTTGAGAGAATGCGAGACGCAGAATACGCACAATACTGAAATTCATTCTACATTTTGCTTTACTTATTATTTTATCGATATATATCTCTCAACTTGTCTTCAAAAACATCATAAATTCAAAAATGGTTTTTTGAAATGTGTGTATTGTAATTTCGGTTCAGTTTAAATTTTATCCGTTAAAATGCAATATGTAAAATTGCAAAAATAATCACAGTGCTTTTGTAGATGGAAATTCAGGCATTTTGTGCTACACAATAATCATGTTTGAGATTAAAAAAATTTTTTTTTTTTAGTTCAAAGGAGATACAATGCATTGAAACCTTTTTTAAATAAATAACGTAGCTTATGGAATATTTATATACAAACTGCTATTAAGCATACCTTTCCGTTTATAAATATAACCGACGAATGCTCATCCATGCGCTGGTCTTTTCTAGCAAAATCTGATTATACATCTTGTTTCGCAAATTTTTCATTACCAACATGAAATATTCTAACAATAAAGTCTCAACTCTCTGTGAATTTACATTCCGTTTTCGATATTTACAACTGTTCCAGTTCTGTGAAACATACTTATTATACACGGACACGGATATTATGCGTTGACCGATTTTTATAATAATGTTAGGACAAAATAGGATGAATTGTAAATAGATAGTTTTATGCGGAAATGAGAGGCCGGCTCACAAAAGTAGAAAATATCAATTACACATACATGTAAATCGGCTGAACTCCTATATTAAAAGGGTGATTGAAATAACATTCAAAATTGCATGCCATTCAGAGACGAAAATGGCAATTCAGTTTCAACAAACAGATCATTTAGCTCAACATAAAAACCAATCAAGCTTCCCGTTCATGTCCATTTATTAGACTATTATTCCGATGTATTTCTAACTTGACAAATGTTTGTATTTAAAAAAATTTTTACGTCTACACCTATGTATTTGTTATTTGATATATTGTATTAAAATATCTCGGAAAACTCGAAAACTCAATATTTATTTCAATTTTAAAACGCTTATTCGGTTAAAAAGGATCTTGTTGTCTACTAATATTTTTTATATAAATTTCACAATTTCCAGTTCAAGCAATCGACGCGCAATTTGTCCAAGACTCACTTTGACAAATTAGGCATTTTTATTTGTGTTTTATAAGAAAATATTTAATATTTTGAAGCGAAACGCATATTCTTCATATTTTGAAAGAATATAATAACCGCCACGCAGTATGTCTTTCAATTTAACTTTTCAACTTAATTCATTCGAAAATATTATTCGGTGAGTTAATTCATTTTCTGTGTAAGATTTATTCTCTGCGTAATATTTTACGAGCTAAAGCATGTATATCGTTCGGCGTTGATAACACCACCGTCTTGTCGCCCATTTATTTCTATTTATCAAGCCGATTTAATTATGAATTCACTAGAGCCCGTTTATTTAAACAGAGACGCGTATGCGAATAAACGCACGTGTGTAGCACCGATGTCGATAATCCGCCGGGTCGGCAAAGCCGCGAAAAATATTCTGCCGGCGTTTCCGGGATTCGCGCAGGGTATTCGGGACAATTTCAGGATATCCGCGCGGGATTCCCAGCTATCCCTGCGCCTTCCCGGGGCTCCCGGCGTACGTGTTACGGAAGCAAACAGGTCGCTTAACAAGCCGGAAGAACAATAAAAATGCGTCACCTCATTAACCGCTCCCAATTAGTCGCAGAGTAGCGTCGCACAGCGCTTAATGCAACGTGTACCGGGTGTTCCACAGAGTTCAGATGACATTATAAACATAGATTGTGAATCTTCTTTTATTTTTTTCCACTATATTATCACAGGATTAATGATTTGATTCTCTCTACATTCCGCAGCGCATATAACTTCTTTTTAAAATCTTCTTTTAAATAATTAACATAAAAATTCTGTGATATTTAGAGGCGGTATTGTTTCTCTTTGATTTGCGCCATATATAAAATATCGTGTTGAGAGATTAGAATTATAGATTACACGTCATCACCAAAAATTATATCTATCTTTCTATTCTCCTTTCAAGGTAATATAATAACATAACAATTTAATAATTATATGTTATAAAAGGAGATGAAATGTAGAATAGACGTTTATTATTTTGCAAAATGTAATGTGAATCGAATTCCCCACGATTTGAATCGTGCTGAGTGCCTTGAGTAAGATCTTTGAAACGGGTAGGAAAGCCAAATCCGACCTCGTCGAGACGGAAATCGCAGTGAAACGCGAATATCGCAGTTACGAGAATTACGCGTGAATTGTTCGGCTCGGTTTCGAGTGCGCTTCAGCACGCCATTCAAGCAGGATCGCCCGTTCATTGTCCGTCCGTTAATCCTCTTCCCGCACTCCCCCATCGAGATCACGTGATTGCAGATTTTTAGCGAATCATGCGGCAAGCGCCGCGAAGTTTTAACAACCCATGTTTTTTTCGTCCCTGTCAAATTCAGTTAGTTACGTCTGTTTATTTTGATATACATCTATCAGTTTCCATGCGCTTTGTTTATTTATTCATTATACTGCTTTTCAATTATAAATTTTTGTATTTCGCCTTTCTCTTTTGTATAGCGAATATTTAAAAGCAGGCTATCGTTTGTCGTAATTGTGGAAAGTTTAATTGACGCGCGCGCCCGTTCGGGTTATTAAGTTACACGCCGAGAAAATTTCACATAAAATTAGTTGAAAAAAATGAAGTTTTATATCGCTTTTGTCTTTTCTTGTTTCATCCATTTAATTAGTTTTAACTTTATATAATTTAATAATACCTGATGCTTCGATATATTTTTTAATTTCAATTATTAGTATTAAATACTAATATTTATTATATTTATATATTTATTAATTTTATTCTGTTTGGATGATATATGCCATGCATGAAAATAAATTAAAAATGCCCCAAAAAGATCGATAAAAATTGATAAATAGTAATTATAAATAGTAATTATAATTGATAAATAGTAAATAGTAATTAATAAATACCTTAAGGTGGTTTTTTTTAGTAAATCGAGAAAGTTATCATAGAAAGTCTAATTTTTTTATATAATGAAGTTGAGTGCAAAATTCTACGGTAAGTTTAACGATGAAATAAACAAAAAAATAAATATTGAAAATATAATCTTTCGTATCGCTTAGTGACAGATAAGGCTCGCAGACGCTTCTTTGACTACTTGCACACAAATCTTATAGACTTTTCTCAAAAACGAGGTTATAATAGTTTAAATTACGATTTTAATAATCACAAAAAAGTAATAGGTCAACGGCCATTTTGGAGAGATATTTACGTGCATAAACTTGCATATAAATTTAACTTCGAAAAGTAAACATAATCTCATCTTGTTTTCGTTCGATGAGGATGCAGCTCTTGATTTAATATCGTATGTTGCACACTATTTCATTAAAATATATACACGTAGTTTTAATATTTTATCCAAATTATGCAAATACTTGTAATTTTGGTTGGGCTCTGGTGAGACATCCCAAATTTTCGGTACTTTACCAAAACGACCTTAATATATTTACGAAGCGATACATATATCAGTAAATCCCTACACAATAACAAAACTGTTATTTATAATACTGTACAAGCGTACAATATTTAATTCGGCGCCGAAAAATCGAGATAAAGGAATGGCATTATCTCTGCGAATAGAAATACAGTCTTAACGTGTCCTTCCTCCTTTTCCTCTCTCTTTCATCTCCTTCGTGCGTTCATTTCCTGCGGTTTGTGTAAATTAGGTTTGCTTGTTGCAGCAGGGTGCATAGTAACACAGTGCATTTTGTAGTACGAGATTTTCCTCCTACGGCTCAAAATAGTTTCATGTATTTCTCAGTCAGACGAATGACCGGAATAATTATTTGCAAGTTAAACATTACACAATTATGCTACGTTATTCAAGATATTTTGTTTTATTGCAGTTTTTATTGATATCGACAGAAAATTACAAGAATTCTTTTATCATCTTTATTTTATTAATTTTGAAAATATATACAATCTATATCCAATTTATTGATGCATAATAGAGATTAAATGTCTTGAATTTTTCAATTTTCAATTTTTCAATTATCAAATTTTTTTATTAACTTTTAGCGTTTCTAAATTCGAGAGTAATATAAAAGTGACTGAATTACATTTTATTGTTAGATATTTTTATTTAAATTTGAATTTTTAACAGATAACAATAAATTTATGTTTTAACTTGGATTTATAAAGATTTTTAGTTTTAATAATCATAAACAAGTTTTTTTATCTCTTTTGTCTAATTTCTAGATATCTCGATGCATTCAGTTAACCAGATTAAGTTCTTTCTCTTTTGTTATAAATTTAAATACACTTAATACTTGTTTTATATTGGTAGCCCAAAAGATTTAACAATTCAAGAGACACGAGAGAGAATCCAAGATTTCAGCAAATGCGTCGTAATCGTTCTATTAAGAAAATGAATAAGAAAATGTAGTCGGGAGCTTTTGAAGTGGCCTGTAGACGTTAGCTCGCCCTCGCCAACCCCTTTAACGCCGGACATAAATATTAATAAGCGAGCGGTGAAATTCACGCTTATCGCGCTACCGTGAAGATTTACATGAGATAACACGACTTTCCTTTTGCGGCATGCGCGCAGGTGTGTCACCGTGTGTGTAAGTATGTGCGTGTGTGCATGTATGTGTTTCCAGCTTCAGAAAACATGTCAACATTTACATACAAGGCCGGATAAGCGAGTCACGGAGATCGTTTTGCAGCTACGCCGACTTCTATCGGGCTTGATATCTGCCGAGCTTTATTACGCCACCCTCGGAGAATAAATGATGAAGACAGACGAGGAGTTGGGAGTTACTTGGTTAAATGGTGCCACGGGAGTGACACGCATTGATTGGCAGTGGGCGATAGTTTTCTTACGAGTCAATATGATTTCTTTTTCTTCATAAAGCAGAAATGATATCGTTCGTTAATTTTGCATACATCTCAATTCTTGAAAAGACTTGCACTTTTAGATCTCTATATTGCTGAACTTTAAATCCTTGGATTTAAGGGATCAAGTTTATAATGTAACATGTAAATCCTTTGATTTTGGAATCTTTAGATTTTTGGAAGTTCGCGATCTTGCGAACTTACGAGCTCTTCATAAATCCTAGCACATTTGAATTCTTCTATAATTGGATGCATGAGGATAAAATGCTTTTAGATTTTTTACGATTGTTTTTAATATATTATCAAAAACATATCTGTCTGATTGAGAAATTTTTTAATCTTGAATTTATAACTTTTTTTTAAAGAAATAAAAAAATATAAAAACTTGTAACACACATATATATACATAAAATTTAGTCTAAAAATTGTAAGATGCAAAAAGATGTAATAATTTAAAAATTAAATGTCTAGACGATACTATTGGAGATTTAATTTTGAAAATTTAAATATATCAATAAATATTTTTATTATTTTACATGAAGTGATTTTCTCTTTCGATATGTACATATTTGCGTGCAAATACACATACATATGCACGTGCATACGTATGTGCAGATGAGCGATAACATTTACTCTACATTATTCAAATGATATGTTACTTTTTAACATTATCTATCAATAGACACATCGCGTCAGGCGCTGGTTAATAATCTCGGCAGGTGAACGCGGTTACCAGCTAAATTTTCGCTCGAACGGAAGTGGCACAATTAAGGGAGTTTTGTCTCGGGGGTTGGTTGGAACCAAGTTCCGGAGTACCATTAGGTATATTAATGTGCTTCCCTAGTTCGGGTCGTTCCGGGGCCAAGCGCATTATACCCGCCCCACACTCATTTACAGCCGATGCAATCGGCCAAACAACACCGGTTATTGCCGAGATTAAATGTAACTCAAAAAATTTTATTTCGCTAATATCCTCCTATTAAGTGCGAACATTCACAACTCTGTTCCTTCTTGCAGTTGTAGTTTCTACTCCAGCTTCTACTTCCTACACTCGGGATCCATTTGGTACTCTTTGCTTTGCGTTACATTTTCAGATTTCTAAATATGCGGATAATCTACTTCTTAAATTTTGTTAAATGCTCGAATACTAAATGCTGCTGCACTCTTCAGAAATTCTAATTTTTAAAACTTGATCTCTACCTCTTCATTGAGTTTTTTAATTGTTATACCGAAAAAGTTACGGTGGAAAAGTGAGGTATGATATTTAAATATTGCATTCTACAAGAACTTTTTATTCACGTACATTATTACATCATATACATTATTTATATGTATATTATTTATTTTAATTGCATATTATACAAAGTTGTTATTATTATGTAAACTTATTGCGACTTAAATTTTTCCAAAAAGATATTAACACCGAATCGTGAAATATATTTATAAAGTTTATGTATTTTATATAATATTTATATAATAGAAAATTGAAACATTTTACAAATAGAAAACACAAATTACTTCTTTCCTCTAAAATTATTATTATTCTTAAAATGTAAATTTATAAAAATTTAAAACATATTTAGTACATTTTTAAGTTAAATTTAAAGAGTTTTTCTCGTGTCATGCTTTTAGTAGAAAGAATCGATGTTGAGGTCGGGTCACGAATCGATCCGGAATGAGGAAGAGTTCTTATTATTCTGCGTCCGCGGAATATAAATCTGCATAGGAACACGCTCTCGCACGCGTGTGCGTGTCGACACTCGAAAATTATACTTGCAAACGCCGCAGGAGCGTAATTAACGTCGCCGGCACGCACCATTATCCTGCAGAGCTATCCTGCTGGTATATTATCGCGCGTTTTAAAAATTGTCGCCTACTTTATTAAGCACAGTCGGCCGATATTTTTTCACTTCGACATTTAGGTGCTTTCCAAATGAACAAAATGCACGAAACTTTTACCTTACCTTTATACATCAATTCCATTTATATATATGTATGTGTGTGTGTGGGTGTGTGTGTGTGTGTGTGTGTGTGTGTGTGTGTGTGTGTGTGTGTGTGTGCATATTTCATACAATATTTAAAATCAACTAAGTTTATTTTAATATAATTAACTGCATTGCAATTAATTAAATATTAATTTTGTAATATAACTCGTAAAGGTTTAAACTTTTTAGCTTAAACAAAGAGATTATTATATTAAACAATTTATAATTACAAATGAAAGAGATTGTAAATGACACTTTACCAAAGCAAAATTCGAATGTATATTTTAAAATTGATTTAAGGTATAAATAAATTTCGATCTATTTATATTATCTACATATAATTTCATGCATAAACTAATAAATTTGTTTTCCTCTTTTATTAACTTCCTTGACTGCTAAAATTATTGCTTTGAACAGAGAACACTCCTAATTTGTTATAATTATGCAAAACTAAGGATAGTAGATCGCGCGATCGAGAATTCGATAATATTATGTTAGAACAAGCAATACATCGTTCGTGTATACGCGCATCTGAATGTGGTGCACGATAGCCCTTGGTGCACCGCAAACCGCGACGTAACTTGGTAAACCCCCATCCTCTCTCTCGCCCACGTGTTAAACATTGATTACTGACATGCGTATAGTTAATATACCAATGTAATGCACATGAATGTTCAAAGCCGCTATAGTTCCGTGTTCGGAGTTGGAACAAACAATCGTATGGCGGTGCTTCGTTTTAATCTCGTCATTATTTCTGAAACTAATGAAAAAAAAATTACATTTCTGATTATTGTACTCCTGGCAGGAAATGAAGCCAGAAGGGGAATCATCTCACAGTCAGCATAATTTCGTTCTGGGTGCAGCCGTTTCCTAGATACAAAAGTCACTTCCTTTTTCTAATAAAAATATACTATTTTATTTTACGTAAATCGATTTTCCTTACCATCCCGCTAGTACGGAGAATATGAAAAATATGCAGACGTATTGATAGTAACATAGTGGGCGGCACATATCTCGTTACGAGAAAACGATAGTTGGAGAATTGAAAACGAGATCTCCCAGGAAACGCTATTGTCTTGCACTAAGGTCTCTTATAATCCTTGTTAATAAATCCTCTTGTTATACCTTACCATTCTTTGTTCTATTCGTCATAATGAATCTGCAGACAATATGTGTATAATACACCCGCGTACGCTCGTGTAAAAAGAGAACGTACCGAATATGGCAGAGTATAGTGATGTTTAATAATTCGTGGTTTATTTTTCGCTATTTTACTATATGCGGATAGAACAAGTTTTACTATGGTACCGTATAGTCTACCGGTATCACCCATACGTTCCTGCAAATCCCCGAAGGGCCATCGGACCGCGAAGGTAACGACCGAGCGCAAGAGTCGTCCCCTGGAAGAGGGAACGGGGATAGCGCGATCACCGAAAGGGTGGATTTCTCTCTCTCTCTCTCTCTCTCTCTCTGCAGCGCACGAATGAGCCGAAGGGTGGTGGACGACAAAGGGCAGACTCGTCCGCACTGAAAGAGACAACAGGAATCGAGACGCGGGCGCGATTCGCGCGAATATCGCCGTAGTCTGTTTTCGAGCTGAGTTCAGCGCGAACGTGATTTTCGAGCACTCAAGCGAAGTGGAGAATGGTGTCCGCAGCACGTGCCTGCGGGCTAATCCGCCATCGTCGTTCCCGGCTGACTCCATTTCGCTGTACGTTCTGCCGGTTCCGGCGGTTTAGCCCGGGAACTGGCACGTTCTTTTTATTCCGCCAAGTGTTTTACCTCTCCTCGGACTAATTCCGGATTGTACCGCCATCTCTCTGACTGCAATTTCCGCAATATCACCGAAATTTTTCAACCAATATTAACGTTCTTCACACTGCCGTGGCCGTTTTGTAGTGGATATTTTCAACTGGATCTAATAATACGAATATATCACGACCTATCTTTCAAAAATCGTCGATAAAAACTGTACTCTAAAAAATACTGATGTGAATTCAATTTGCGGTATCTATATAATTCTCACCGTGTTGGTGTTAATATTAACACCATATCCACGATTTATATATTCATATCTCTAGTGTTTATGTCAATAAAATCTATGGTGTTAAATCCATATTATGTTGGTGTTATATTTCATCACATAGTGAAAATTATATAAGCACATGTTAAATTTACTCCGATTTCGTTCCAATGTACAAACTTTTTTGAATTATCATTCTTCCAGAAAGAATATAAGATCCTCGCCTCTTGTGAAATTGAAAAAAAGAACGGAGAGAAGAATTTTATCGTCGACAGAAAATTGTCTCGAAAAGATATTTATAAATTGTTAAAAGGTATA
>Ga0157364_1005952_pt1 | contig 12474 bp, 6 predicted proteins | sample AttsexASBM2_FD_111476 | JGI IMG/M metagenome (GOLD analysis project Ga0157364, IMG submission 111476) | Fungus gardens microbial communities from leaf cutter ant in Ribeirão Preto, State of São Paulo, Brazil - Atta sexdens ASBM2 | ecosystem: Host-associated > Fungi > Mycelium > Unclassified ...
CCTTTCTCTCCTCATCTTTCACTTTCTATCTTTCTCTCTATCCCTCCTTTTGGACTTTCCCTGCTCCTTTCTACGCTCCAACTCACGAGTTTGGTTCCCCCTACATGCTCTTTACCCCCTCTCGGTACTTCGCGAATCGAAACTCTCTGCAGGGTGGCCAGCGGTATTACCATGAATTTACATAGCTTCGAACTCGGAACATATTGCGCTGCTTTGATTTATGCGAAACATTTGCTAAATATTCCGGCTTAATCTCGGCCACGCGAAATATCGCTGTGGGAGAACGCGAACTTGCATTTACTCTCGTATAACGATACTGTGCAACATTTCTTCAGAAGCATGGTAAACAGAACGCAAATAGGCACTTTATAAATGTCGGTTCACGGAGAGAGCTTTTGACCTCACTCAATAGCAAGCGCTTGGAGAACTCACGCGGCGTCGAAGATTTACGGGAAAACAAATCATTTTGGGAGACACCCTGGGATCACCGGCGAAAATATCTATTTCGGCAAACTTTAAGGATTACGCGCGTTGTGATTTATAGTCGCATCGGCTAGGTGCGTACGAGTCACGCATCATATTTTAATATTTCATGAATAATTTATTAGTCTGGATGGAATAAAAATTATATATGGATTTAAAAAGCTCTTTTCACTGTGGAATCAACATTCATATTGCTCATTAATCAAAATTAAATGTATGACAATGCAGAGATGCATACAGACCAGCAATATTATCGATGAACGGATAATGTCTAAAACAACATGAAACATGAATCTCAGTTACATGGATTCTCATTGACAGTGCTCTCAGATTTCCTCGAACTCACCCTCGAGCCGGCCTAGTTCGCACTTGGCTTCCTCAACGGTGCTAACGATCGCGGTTCAGCTAAGGGTAGGTGCTTACCCTGAAGCCGATAAAGTACGTAAAACTACACTGCTTAGCGACAATTACATGACTTAACAACAGTAAATGAATGATAAGCTCTTCTATGAATACCATCGCTTCGAATTGCCTACTTGCCTAATGGCGTTATTGTCTGACCAAACGCGCTCCAGCACTACTGTTAACTACAACTAATGCTAAAAGGACTTTGCATTAATTATATGAAAAATTAAGTCCCGGTGAAATAAATTAGTTTTCACGTATAATGTAACTTATAATATGATAAATAAGTCATATAAATACAAGGCTTAATTAAGGGTAATTCTTAAACTATTATGTATCAAAGATTTGAAAAAAACTTACGTTCATTGAGCATCTTTGATACACCATAATTAAAAAATTACCCATTATTGAGCCTTGTCTATCTTTTGCTTATTACATAAGCTGTATTATATGTGAAATATTAACTTATTTTATCGGAATCCAATTTTCTATATAATTAGTGCGAGGTCTATTTACGCTTTAAACGTCTTTTCAATATGGCATACTTAGTTTTTTTTCAATACTTTTTTCATTATTTATAATTTTTTTATTAATAAAGATACATATAATTGCTTGATACTGTCATGTTCATTAATTATATTCTTTAATATTCAACTTAATGTCTGATTCGATTGAAAAAAAATTTTACAATATATTCATTCTTATGAAAGTTATATTGGTTATATAATCAGTTAATCGGTTATATAATCGAATTGTATCGTATATACATCAGTGTGCTATTTCCTTAATAAAACTTTATATTTATTTAAAGGATTAAGTTAAGCAGTTTAATATAATACAAAGAATTCTCAGAGAAGTTACGCGTACAATCTGTATAATTTTTGTATAATCAGATTAAAAAAAAAATATAAAAGAAAATGTATAAAGTAACTTATCAATTGTTTTAACTTGCATACTTCGGCATATCTCTCTGCGAATCGATTTCCTACGCAGTTCTCTCCGCCACTAAATGCTAGTTGCGTCATTTCTGGATATCTCCGTAGCCATTTCCACTTTTTCCGCGAATCGGTTGTTCCTCATTCCATTTCCTTCGTTGTCCTTCGACCGTTCATCTCTCTCTTTTTCTCTATACCTTTTTTGTTTCCATTTCACATATTCATACGGCGCTCTCTTTTCACAATAAACACAGATCATTTGCATGCAGAGTTCTCGCGCAAAACTCCCTCCGCAAGCCAAGCATCCCCGTGGACTCCGCCACCCCTTCTGGGGTCTCCGACGCGATAAGCCGCCCTCGGGGATCAGCGATTGTCTCGATTTATATGCAATGCATAGACGTAGACTGTGGTCGCGCTTTCGGTTCTCGCGCACATCGGATGGAACAAGGCATTTACGCATCGATAGATCGATTCTCCCGTCAGACAGTAAATATTGCTGATGAGCTGGTCCAGTCAGCATCGATGGGGATTTTAGGACGCGGAGGAGATTTAGGGTACTTTTACCCTGCGATTTGTCGAGTGGTAGAAATCCTCTGCTGTTCGACGTCGGATACTTCTCCGGATTTTCATGCCGGTTATTCTTCACTTTTTCAGCAACATTTCGCGTATTTTCTCTTCCTACACGGAGTGCGTGCTTTAATAGTGTCGAAGGTAACTAGCAAGAACAATGACTGGCTTGCTTTAGTCATTCCAAGAATTCAAATAAAAGTTAATTGGTTTTATTCTTCGGAAGACTGAGTGTTACAAGAATATAACAATTCAACATTACAATGTGCTATAATAATATGTATATACATTATTATTGAGTTATATACTATATTATTAATTACGTGAAGATTAATATTCTTTATGCATCTAATAAAAGATTAAAAATCAGCCCTGCGTGAGTTTGTGATGCAGATTTAAAGAGCATGGGCGAAGTTTTTCAGTTATCGGAGTTCGCGTCATTTGATGAAAGTCATTCCTTACAACTTTGAAACTCTATTAAGAGTAGGGACACGAAGAGCGATGAAAGTTCGAGAGAAAATTTTCATTGGGTGGAGTAGTTAATGGGAAATGGTAATAGCGAGCACGATGTATATCATTTTCTCCCGTTTGTGCTTGCAGGTATCGTTGTGCGACGATTACAGTCTACCTGTCGACTTTGTGAACAAGAGACGTCCTGCGAGCGCTGCAGCTGCAACGTCCACAGTACAATGGACGCTACCTAGTCCTACTGTAGAGAATGTAAGTAATTCAACACTGTTATAAAGATTTTAAATTAAATTATATTTATAATTTATTTTTTAAATATAGAACAATTATAATACTTGTAATAAATAGGTTTATTTTACTTTGTAAATTTAATAGATTTTTTCCTAAATCTTACTATTACTCGTGATATATTATGTGATTCAGTTATGAAACAATAGTATATATATTCAGCACTTTGCATGAAAAATTTAATTAAGAGATTAGACATGGCGGCAATATATAACTTTAGAATAATGCTTTTTACGCAGTGCGACATTATTGCGGTTATGATAAAACTTTATTTCACACCACAGTCGCTTTTATCTGTATTCACAGTTCAATGAATTTTGCGTTAAGCAAACACGCTTACACGTTCACGCGTCCCCATTGTGGCACGTTCCCAGTCCAAAAAGTTTATCGATATTTTCCTCCCGCGACGTGCAGTGAATCAAAAAAGGTCAGGGGGGTATTACAATATTTCCACAAGAAAACAAAATCCTTTGAATAAATTTTGCATAATTTGCATATGAAGTATACGTTGTCAATAATGTCTTGCAAGTTTTGTCTTTATTAAGAAAATGTTATAAAAATAAAATGCCTTGATTGAATCTAATTAATTAAAAAAAATTCATGAATGTTGCGAAAATAAAGTGTTTATGTTGTATTAGAGTCAGCATAAGATTTCAAAGTAAACAGTTCCTATACTCACACGATCCTCGACTGTCTCGTCCTCTGCACATAATGTGCGCATGACGTCATTTCCTACAACTGTGTGACCCGTTTCGTCGGCTAACGATAGTATTGATATTTTCATAACGCTGACGGCTGGGGAATCAGTCGAAGGGAGAAATATAATTACAGTGGTGACAAAATACCCGCCGGGCACGGTGTAGCGCAAAGGGCATTGGATGAAGAGCGTGTTGGAGAATATGAGAGGTGGTAACAACGAAAGGAACGAGAAGCATCGTTGGCTGGGTGGAAAGACCGGTGACTTCCGGCGTTGCTTATAATTGTTCTACCACTCAGTTTTTAGTGTCTGGAGTTGCCTCAAGCTCTTCGCCTAAACGCTTTGGCAGTACAGCTTCGCCTTCTTGCGGTTCACGAAAATATGCTTGAAATATCATGCTTTGCAGTTTTCTCACCAAGAAATAGAGCATTATAACACATGAAAATGAACATATTCTGCAATTTGTGCAATTAATCTTCTAGATTACTTAATTTTATAATTATTCACACACATCTGCGAATTAATAATTATGAATAGTTATTTAATAATTTTTTCAGCGATCAGCAAAGAAAACTTATAGTTTCTTTTAAATTAAAGTTTTTATATAAATATCTATAGTTTTTACAAATATATAAAATATATTTTTAAAATTTCTGTTCTTGCATTTGATCTTATGTTTATTTTATACATTATATATCACGCGCATTATTACTTTTTTTATTCATAACCATATTTGATATGTTAATTCGAAAAAATTTAATTCGTTACCGTCAGCTCGGCGTCTGATTACTATACAAATAAACGGAAACGAGGACCGCGCCGCGCGACCGTCGCAAGGGAGTTTATAAAAGAAAGAGAAAAAAATCTCGCAGAAAAGGGACGACACCTGAGTGCGCCGAACAAAAGTTTCCTTCGCTTCGTTGTCACCGACAACCCCCGCGAGCGTCGCAAGGGGGAGTGTGACAAAGACGGAAAGCGGGTGCCACTTGACTCGAGAGGGTGAATCGTTATGAGTCGTGCTCGTAAGCCCTACTTAATACTTTAGCGCTTTATTTTATGCGTGAGATCGAGCACTGGTGTTGCTCGCATTTATCACTATAACAAAGAGCTTGGGGTGTAAAACTTTAAACGTATCTTTCGAGAGTTGTAGTTATACATGATTTTGACATTTTGTTCGTTGGTTCACAAACTTTGATTTGCAATTTTCTTGGTTATGCTTCAATCATGAGAGGCGATCAATTTATTTTTCGATAAACGCAGAGCGTATATTAACAAAATGCTCAGGGGGACTCTTCGCCATTTGTACCAGGTCGAATTCACGAAAGCGATTAGCTCACGGCGAGGAAAATTACATTGAAAAGTGAACATAATTAATTCCTGACTAATTTAGAGGGACATGTCTTTCTGCAAGAATTCCGAAAAAATTGGCTTCGTGAGGAAAATGCTCGATGTCAAGCTCTTTGTGCGATATCCCTCGTCCGAGAGCGAGAGTGATTGATACTCTTGCCGCTAAAAAGCGCTTTTACGTGAGTCTTATCTTGCATCGCTCATTTTTCTTGCCATCTCCGCTTCACCTGACGCCATTATCTACATATTGTTAATGATGTCTTGTATTATTGCGGATACTGTAGAAATACTGACTCGTTTCACAAAATTAAGAGCGATCGACGTCACTGATGTAACGTTTCCTCGAGAGTGCCATTCTGTGTAAGGGCGTTATTTATGTTATGAACTATATCACTAGTCGCCATTAATATAGCTCTTTATAACGCTACGATATTAATATTTATATCTCTAAAACTTTTTGATAAGTTGTTTTTTGGAACAGGTTTTATTTTTTTTGTATTTATAATAATTAAATTTAGTGGAACTATAATTAATATACATAATTAGAAAGAACTAAATTATTAATTTATTTTATGTCCAAAGTTTTTTTTTGTTTTGCCAATAATCTTTCTTTAAAATGCATTATTAATTTTTTTAAATATAATATGCATCATATTTGAAGATATCCATATAAATTATTTAATTCTATCGATATCATTTGACATTACATGTGTAACACATTTTGAAATGATAGTCAAAATTTTGAAAAAAAATCTTTTTAGTATAAATTATTTATTAAATTTCAAAGCCGTTGAATAAATTAAAAATTTGTTTAACATTCCAAAATTAGATCTGAAGAAATTAACAAAATACAATTGGCTGCGTTTGCTTTTTGCGGTTAGAGCACTTGAAGCATTATTTTATCTCTTTTGTTTATCAAATATTAAACAAAGGCAAGTGACGTTTAGAAATTCTGTGATCACCAAAGCGAATGCAGACAATGGTGAAAATTTCGTTTCGCCATGTAGACTCATAAATACATAAAATCACACGATTAGATTAGCCAATAATTACGCCAAATTATAACGCACTGACCAAGTAATCGGATTAAAACCCTCGATAAATCGGACAGTATTAACAACTGAATATGATAGGGTGTGATGCGTATTATTTGCATTGCATTTAGTTACATTCGATGCAATCCTCAAAGTGGTCAAACAGTTTACACACGGAGGGAAATTCGAGCAGCAACTTGGGACACTGTGTGTGTTTATTATTTGCCATAGCTCTTCCACCGCCAACACCACGACAGCTTTACAGATTTACTTTACCCGCTTAACGAGGCATCGCTAAATCCGCGCGTTTTCACTTGTCGAATGGCAATTCGATTTCTTGTCGGTGTTGCACGCCTATAACCCTGCGTAATCGTTTTCGCAACCACCGGCATAGGATTTGGCGAACGCGTTCGCGCTTCGCGGAAAGTCGAGTCAGCCCGTTCGTCATCGGATTTGCGATAACCGAACGACCTCCATAGAGCTTGCGGAATCGTTCCCGTAATTTCCGTATAAACATCCACAAATTTATACGTTTCACGGAGAAGGGCTCGTGCGACGGTAGAGGGAACGAGTTGGTAGATAAGATTGTTGGAAGCAATCGACTTCGTCTTCGAAACAGCCCCTGGAGGCATAGCGCTCAACTTTGGCAGGAGAATTCCAATTTTGGGCTCTTTCCATTTAAGGCTACTTGTCTTCCCTCCATCACTTTCTCATTCTTACTTTCGTCTTACATTGCTGGAATGTCTGCTCGTCTCGCCTTGCTGGGCTTTCTTATGCACCATATTATTTCTTCTTTTACTGCGCTTCCCTAATCGATATAATGTTAAATAATATAATGTTAAAACTGAGAGAAAGAGAGAGAGAGAGAGAGAGAGAGAGAAAAGAGGAAAGCTTTCATTGATGGATTCTTTTTTATCCAGTGCTGAAGATCTGAACTTTTCGTCATTTACTCTCCGGAAAAGATATATTATCGTTATTTTTATTATCATTATTATCATTAATATCGGCAAAGCATCGATCGTATAATCGCAGTGAAACCGAGTGACTTCCGCAGGAAATACGAGAAAACCCTGCCTCGTTCGTCGATTGAATTCAGTCGAGAGAAATTTATTTCTTCCGTTCGTTCCTTTGAGTTGAAATTGTTAAGACAAACATGACAAGCAATTCGCTTTATATTATAGTCGTACTAAAAAATATTCCACCTTCAAGCTCAATCTTTATACGTGTACTAGCAGGATATTAATGTTCATCATCAGCTGGCTGATTATTTGAGCGCTACGTTTAATTCACCGAGACACACGTGCTAGCGGAAATGAATTGTTGCCGCAGTTGTTTTCTCTCGAAATAACGATCATCATTTAGGGGATGGCTGGAAGCGTGTCCCCTCGAGTCCCGGCCAACGTATTACCGCAATTGGCTGCATTCAGGACCAGAAAATGGCATCAAGTTGCCGTGTAAATTCAAGCGTAGCTATCTCTGACGATAATTCTTCTCAAAGATATTCTCTCCTGGGACAAAGTTGAGTATTACTGTCCCGCGAGAACGTCGAGGAAAATGCACCTTGCCAAATTAATATTGTTACAGTAATTTTCTCGTTTGATATACCGTCTATCCTATGTCATTACAAGCCATATATTAAGGAAGAGAATTGTTCTCTAATGGAGGTGCCAGATCGATCGCTGTTTCAGATGCGAAGATGTACATACGGAATCTCTCTCGAGTGAAAATGGAAGGAAACAATTTGTGTTTTGTTTGCAGGCGGAAATCGAGATTGTGGAACAATACAGCGACCCTAGAGACAGCAAGAGCAAAGCGTACGTGGAACCAGGAGCGGAGTCGTCCTTGCCGACGATTTACAGCAGAGAAAATCGCAACTATTGTCGACCATACACAGGTGGGTCTTTTCTTTAAATCGACATTGTGAATGAAATGAAGGATTTAATTCTAATTAAATCATATAATAGTTATTGCATATTGGACGGACATATAAATAGCATTCCTTTGTTTTGAGATACAAAATAGATGTCAGGAGTATTTAACAAGAAATCTAACAAGAAATCTGTAGCTCTCCATTGAATATAAAGAAAAAATTTAAATATTAAAATTGCACTTTTTTATTTTATTATTAACAATATCGATATAATTAAATATGATACACTAAAATATTTTTAATTATACTATTATTATATTAATATCAGATTATTTTTAATTATATTACAATATATTTAAATATAATACTAAACATATATAATAATAAAATAATAACGATAAATTAATTGCGTATTCGAAGCATGAGACGTACTTCCGCGGCGTTGAATATTGGCGAAATGTTCGGAATCTACATTGATTGATCACTGACGGTGTGCGATAAGTTCCGGGATAACGCAGTTAAGCGGAAATTCTCATGCTAGGCCGCAAATTAATGTGGCGAGCCGCCGGGTTACGGCCGATACTACGACGTACGAATTATCGAGGTAACAACTCAGTTAGCGTCGGATAAGAGAGGGAGAAGAACCCCTCGATAATTGAACGGTACGCACAGGTTGGTCGCGAGCGGCTAACGGATTAATCGACAGGGTTGGTCGAAATAGGGGATCGTCTCTTTTTCGCAGTGGATGATACTCGCAGATTCGATTGCAAAACTGATGGGGATTAGAAACTCTCGTATCTTCACACGGTCTTGAGCAGCGCGGAAACTTTGAGACGCTAGCAAGAGCTGCGGATTAAATTCTTGCCGTGTTGTATCTTCACGAAGGAATGCTGTGGGTTGTGATTAACTCTGCACGATTGTCCCGTATGTATACGATACGAACCTGATTCGCAACCCTCATCGCGCGTCACCGAGCGTACCCGACACTAGAGTATGCAGATTGCCGTGTAACACTGATCCCGAGTAAACACTGGCGGAATTTACATCCTTACCATATTCATGGGCTTTTAATTCGCAAGTCATTGTGAATGTGGCAAAGATCAACATGAGGCCTGTGCAAAGATTTGCTTCCTTCGGTCAGGACAGGAGAGACATACGACCTTTCCCCATGTATTTTCCTAGACACGATAATATTACTAAATGTATTACATGTGCTATTTTGTCCTCTTACGATAGGTTAGTGATACATTTCAAAGAAACATTTCCGAGATTATATCATGTGTCATTTATTTTTCTTGTCTTGTTTCATCTCGACATCTTTGGCTGTGTTTTAAAATTTATTGCCAATACAGAAAATCTATAGTTTACGTGCACTATAGATTTTCAGTTTTTATGATAGTTAAAATTATATAATTTGCTGCCTAGTTATATAAATAAATGAAACGAGATAGTCGATATTCTCGAATGTCTCGAGATGAAATTCAGGAATCTTGAGAAACGAGAATATCAGTTTATTGAGACAAGGAGATTGCATTAATCATCTGTTTTTGTTGAACCTAAAGCTCGGAATCAATATTTCCTCATCTCGTCTTAGTTTTCTTTGTTATTGATATACTTATCACAAATATAGGTGACTTAGGATAGTGCAGGTAACTTGAAACAGCATTTGTTAAATTTAATCGTGATATCCATCCATGAGTCATTAAAGAAAATTTAAAATTGAAACTTTCTTTAGAAACTCATGGATGGATACTAAGATTGAAGTTAACAAAAGTACATGCTGTCCCAAGTTACCTGCACCAACCAAAGCATCTACATTTATGGAATATTTGTTCCATAACGGTTCTTTCATCGTCTCACGACAAAATCTCCACAGCAAGGTTTTCGACGGGGGCATTATAAGATTAAAAGTAAATTGTCGTCCTTGCCATTCGAGGAATTCCTTTCGTGAGAATTGAATCAGCAGTCGCGACGATGGGGGGTGAATATAAGGGAAGCGCTTGCGCGCGAGGGTGAGCCGAATGGAATTTTCAGACTGGCCGCTTTATAAAAGGGTACCGATGATGCTGAAATGTCTGGACGGTTCGCCGCCCTCCGTTAACTTCCGGTGGTAGCGACGTAGTGTTCCCGTTGTTCGTTACTACAAGCTTGGTTCACTCGCTTGTTGGTACAAACTTTTCGGTCTCGCGACCGTCCCCGACGTTACTTGCCATCGACACCATGCGCGGTGCCCCGTCTACCATAATATGTCGTGTGATATTTAATTAAACTTCCCATCCCTGCACCGCCGAACCACCCGTAGTATTGCCTGCCCGTTTTCATTCCGCTTTCATAGTCCGTAAAGTTTCAAGGGGTATTTCAAATTGTGTGCCTGCTCGCTACCGCATTTTCCAGCGCTATTCTACTTATAAACCGTGTTTCACAGTCAGCTCTCTCGACAGATTTTTCTCCTCTTTCTCTGAAGTACGCACTTTGTTGTGAGACAAATCAAATACGGCACATTGTGCTGTTAATGACTTATGGCAAACTAAAAGCAAAAATTTCTTTCGTCAAATGAGATTATTTTTTAAATGTTTAAAAATATTTACATTTAATCACGTTATGAAGAAAATATGAAATAAACTACTTACTACACTGAGTGTTCCATAATTATTTAATCCAGTAATGGCAATTCTGGAAAATTCATGTATTCTGCCTTCTTCCAATTGATATTAATTAAATTTGTTTTAAAGAAACCTACCATAATTTTAATTATTATATAACGTTTAATATCACGCGAATGTACGATGTGTCACTAAAAGAACTTTTGGGCTCCTCGTTTGTTCGTGCGACCCCTCTTCAAAGTTACCCTCATTTCAATTACTGGTACCAGGTGACTTGTAGCTCATTCCGCATCCCCGAGCAGTTAACGCCTGTGCGGGTCCATCGTATGCAAATGTCAATCCAACCGTCGGTTTGCGTCCATCGTCCGAGTGGGAGAAGGCGGGCCTGGTGTTCATCAAACGCTGCTCAAAAGCTGCCGTACATATATTTGTTAGCGGAAATTTATATTCGTGTGCAGAATACTAAGTTAAAGCCGCAGACTTTTCATTGTAACACTGCTTGACGCAATCTTTTTTCTTCTATTTGTTTGAATAATCTGCATACGTAAGCTTTAATGATATTTTGTAATATTATAATAAAAATTGTAATATTATAATAAATTTTCCATATTTTTTGAAATAATTAGACTAATGCAATTTATATATGTGATATAAATAAACGTAATATATATGGTCTCCTCCTTTGTATCCCCAGAAGATCAAAATAGCCTGATTATACTCTCAGGCAAAATCAGGCTCTGATTTTGAGTAGCTAGGATTGCCAATTTCATACTCGCACATATATGAGCTCCTGAAGGGGATTAATTTCATTATCCAGCTAAATACAATATGCGCTCATAACAATTAAGCATACTCGAGAACATTCAATCTCCACCAGTTTCCATACTTCACGTAAACAACTTGAAAATCTGATCGCTATGAAGATGAATAGTTAATAAGATCCTTCAGTCCTTATGCCTCCGTTGTCATCTATTCTTTGTTCTGTCTCCCCGTCTCTTTCTCTTTCCATCTTATTTTCGGATATGCCATATTCCTCACTTTCTCGCGTCGTAAACTAAATCATTTACAAACTGTCATCAGCATAATTTCGGTTCGTCCGACGATAAGTACGTGCTTAGATCTGGAGACAAGAGCTTATTCTCCGAACAATTTTGCGAGCTAAATTCGCATATCGCTATGGCAAGATGGAAAGTTTATCGCATATAGCGGTATCGAGGGACGCGCCGTGCAATATTGACATGGTTGAATTGACGTCAAAGCCTTCAGTTTTACTACACGATTTTTGTCAGAAAAAATCATTTGAAACCTCTGTTAAAAAGATTATTAGATTTTATCCGAAACTGACTCACTGCGTCCTATTCTCGTTAGCAATATGTACCGGGACACGAATTAACGTCCTAATCATATCATTTCGTTTCGTTTACCGTAAATCCGAATCCCCCAATTGACTGTTTTAGCTTTCTCTTTGAGCAATTGAACCTTTCAGTTCATGCTGAATGTAGGGTGAATAAAAAGTGGTTAACGAGATTCGTATGTGAATAATATTTCCAAGTTTTTGATAAAATTATATTTTTATGCTGAAAAAAGAATGTATTGTTTGTAAAAATTTTCTTTGTTTATTATGAAAGGAATGAATAACATTGTTACTTACTCCGGTTTCATATCGATGCAAAATTTTAAAAACAACACACGCAGTTTTGTCACTCGACATACTCGGCAGACTTGAAGGGCAAAGGTCGGTGCTAAGCTACGAAGCCGAACCCTTCGCCAGGAGGGA
>Ga0157364_1005953_pt1 | contig 12473 bp, 9 predicted proteins | sample AttsexASBM2_FD_111476 | JGI IMG/M metagenome (GOLD analysis project Ga0157364, IMG submission 111476) | Fungus gardens microbial communities from leaf cutter ant in Ribeirão Preto, State of São Paulo, Brazil - Atta sexdens ASBM2 | ecosystem: Host-associated > Fungi > Mycelium > Unclassified ...
AAATTTCAGAATCAGCACAAATTTCGAATCGTCACTTGCGAACGGCCCTGATTCTCAATTTACCGTAATGTTCCATTTACGTTTGGGCGATTAAAAACGAGAAAAAGATCTCCAACCATAATATAATGGTTGATATTTTATCAGAGCAACCTTTCACGATTTTCTCAATCATTTATTTTAGTCAAAGCAAATCAGATGTTAATGAGATTTTCTTAGAATATGTCGTATACTTTGCATAATGATGTTAAAAAATGCAAAATTCTGCTGACATTATTCGCAGTGTCCGATTAGCTAATCTATGTGCATTGAACGTGCATTAATTTATTATATTCAGCATCGTCCAGCACTCCCAGCAGCATTCGCTTCTTATAAGAAACAACCATCGATCTGACAGCGTTATGTGTGAGAAGATAAAACGAAAGGTCATCTAATAAATACACGCGCTTATGTGATCAATGTAAATGTCTCTTCGTGTCTGTTAACGTCCATTAGAAAAAAAAGTATTATTCTGTCTCTCAAAAAGTCATCTGTGTCATCAATAGCAATTTAAATTAATTCTATGCAGTAAATTTCAATTATTTTGACGGAACAGTCAATAAAATTTAGATAATAATTTAACTTAAGTTAAAGAAGATTTATTAAATCTTTTTTGTTAATAGATATTAACAAAAGGAGAGGAATGTGAGAAAATTAAAAATTATAAATTAAATAAAATAAAAAACGATATATTAGTTATAGTGTTTACTAAATAACTTGCATAAAGTCTAGACAAATATTTACCATTTTTCCTATTTGTAGCTCTTATAACTTTCTCAAGTAGAAACGTCATCCATAAATTTAATGTTATGTCACAGATAGCAATATAAAATTTTAAAACGGAGATTGCAATCTATAGCCACGATCCACTCAATTCACGACCATTAATGATAACCGTGCAATTATCTCCCAGTCGAGTCTGCAAAATGTGTGAAAGCATCTGCCCACTGAGAAAAACGTCAAAGGCCTCCCGATTTTTTCGTCTTGTTCCTTTCACACTTTCCTCTTCTTCTTCGTCGTCAGATCGTTTCATAGATAACTTGCGGAGAAGACGAGAACATTTTTCTCGTTTATTACATCACCACTGTATACTCGGAGGATTCGCTCCTGCCATCATTCAGTCGTGCGAACTCGAAGCCGCAGGAATCTTCGCAGGATGTCGTCCTTCGTGGTGAGGATCCAAGGCCGGCGAAGGAAAATACTTGTTATCATATAATAAAAAAAACACGCGATTTTCAATTGCAGAGGAGATGCGATCTTCTGTGTCTGCTGTGCTATCTAATCGCGCAACATCATGCCATCGCGGACGATATCAGGCCTTACGAGTTCTCTTTCAACATTGTCGATTTTCAACATAGATTTGAGAAGAAAGGTATACCAATCAAAAAAAGTGTCAGGCGAGATTCTTATGATTGCAAATAATTAGTGAATTAAAGAATTCTTGAAAAATAATGAGATTAATGACATTTTTGTATATTTCTTTGTTGAGACGCTGAGGGACTCATTACCGGAGAATATGGCTTTATCACAGCCGATGGTGTCTACCACGAGACTGGATATAAGACCGACAAAAATGGGGATTTTATTATCACAAAACAAAGAAATCGAAAAATAACGAGTCGTAAGTTACGTGCTTATTGAAGCGATAAATTTTATGTACATTCCGCTCTAAACGTTTCATCTTGGTTTAACAAGTGAAGGACGCGCAAGAGATATTCAAGGATAGACCGGAAGCAGCGAAAAAATTAATCGAAGCCATAATGAAAGCCTGCAGTGGCTGTAAAATACCAATAAAGCAAGAAAACGATCGACTAAAACCTGTGAAGACAGTCACGGAATCACCGCTGCAGAAGAAGATGGAGCCGATATTGAAGCGGATGATGAAGATATTAACAGGTAGTACAAAAAAGAATAAAAAAGAATTTGTGAGCGTTAAATTAGATAATATTAAATGTATAAATTTACGCTCTTCAATTTTACAGCCAATACGTCTATTAAGAGTTTCTCAGAGGAGAAAAATAAGTTTATCAAAAAGGAAGACATCACAAAAAGTATGGTGCGAGCTGCGAAAAAATTGCTATCCGAAGAAGATAAACTTACCGTGAATGATCGAGTCCTGGAGAAAATGGCAGACGATCTGTACTATCAGTTCAACTATACGATAACATCGCACGGCCATCACGAGGACGGCTATCGCAGCGGAAGAAAGAACGGTAGCTATCGGTCTCCAAATGAAAATGGTATCGACACACAGGTGAGGTATCTGTCAAATGAATTCGGGCATCAGCCCAACATCACGTTCGTTCCGCAAGCGTACGCGGCTGATGAAAAACACGGTCTCAAAGGATATTTGTTTCGTTGGTATTGGTCGTAAATTCGCAACTTTATATATAATACGATTTTACTTTACTCAAGATTTATTACTTATAAATGTGCTAACATTTATTTAAATAGTATGAGCCACATCTAGAAATGCATAAGTTTCCAGTTTTTGAGGTTTATCGTTACTTAAGACAAAATAATTTATTACGCAAAAAATAAATAATTCATTGAGATAAAAATAATTATTGTAAAATATATATGAATATTCTGATAATTTCCTGTATAGTATAAAATAATTTATTTTCGAAAATGTAATTTTATTCATTATTTTTTAACTATCTTCTGGACACGGCTTTTTTTATATGTAATCCATTTACGAAAGTAGATATAATTTAGATTATGTTATATTACAAATTCACAATAAATATTACAATATATAATCTTTGTAAATTTATGCGATTTCTTTCATTTCTTTTATTTGGAATCTTCGATGAACACCAAAAATAAATAAAGTGTATGTACAATTATTCTTCAGTTTCTAACAAGAATGAAAACGGTATGCAAGCAAAAATGTAACAAGAATAGTAAACTTGGTTAAGCTAGTCTGTAATAGAAATATCATTAAATTTACACTTTTTTTAATTTTCTACGAAAAAAAAATTAACACTTATTATAGTCACATAAACGTAACAAAATTATTGTTTATACATACCTAGTAAGAAATAATAATGGAATTGACATCGAATCGATGTTGATTCAACGTCGAAACCAATCAAATCGACGTCAATTCAACATCGATTTCATTGTCATTTCTCACTAGGTATGTATATCGTTTGGTCAAGTATTTGTTACTTTGCATCAACCAGATGGTTTGGAGATCATTATTAGAATGACTCGAAATTCATATTCGGAGGGATAGCAAACTGTGATGAAACTGTTACATAAATAATAACGAGATAACGGTAACGATAGTATAGCTCATGAGGTTGACATTTCTGACAAAGCATATTACACTCAATTTGCATGGTTATCCTTTTTCTCGAATTACGCGTGTACATATCAGAAATGATATGTACACTTTTTTCTCCGTATATGTATAAAAAAATTTAAATTCTAAAAAAAAACATATTAAATGGCTGATTAAAGAGACCTTTGCGCGGATAAGCCATATTTCGTTTCATTCTGACAGATTACATACAATTTTACATATATGCAATGTAATATTCACGCACTACTACGCTTATTACATCACGTAATTGATGATTAAAAAACGACGCAAGCAAATTACGAAAAGGGCGAATGTAATCATAGTGAAAGGTAAGATGAAAATTCCCGAATGATCGATGCATAATTCACGAAACCTTTACATGTTCCGGGATTGTGTTAATTAACAGCGCAAAAGCCATTGAGACACGTTGTGACAGTCGAATTGCCACAACGCACACTGCGAGGCTCTGAATTTCTGAAAAATAAATTACTATTTTTATGATAATTAAATGAACGTTAAATGAACGTTCAATTTTTTCAGTGAAAGGCTTGTAGACAAAATAGACTTAAACAAACAGTGTATCAGCGAGATAATTAAATATAAGACAATTAAATTAAACAAACCAAATTCGATAAGAAAATATGGAGCGATGAATATTCTGATATATGAGATATGTTCAAAGGTATATTGAACATGTACGAGATTCAGGCATTTTTCAAAAGCAGCTATTTCTCTCTATAATTTGATTCTTCCTTGTTCTTGAAACGATAATAAAAGTCAAGAATTGGGTTAGCATGTATTGTCGAGCAAGTGAAATTTGTCGGTCCATGTACTGTTAATCGCGTGTGCCAAGTTGCTCGTAGACTTTAAAAAAAATGCGTTGCCATGTATCGCATTCCGAATTTTGTCCAAGTTTTTTGATCGTCTAATTAAACTTACTCTTTTTTCTAATTTTTAGAACTAAAAAAAATAAAATTAGTTAAACTGAAATTAAAATTAAATTATCCGGATAAAAATGTTATATATATGGACATATAATTATATAATTATATAAAATATGTTAATTTTTTATACAATTATATATATATTTATATATATATATTTATATATGAAATTTTTTTCCGGGTACATTGACAGAAACAGACATAAAAAATTATAAGAAAATATATCCTCTATTTTGAAAATTTTTTAATAATACACTTTTTAATAATAATGTATAAAAACACTTAATAAAAATAATGTATTTGCATTGTACATAATCATTTTTGGACTCAAAAAATGACAAAAATTTAAAAATAAGAGAGAAGTAGAAATAGAATAGAAATGGAAGTATGATAATGAAATATGATAATGAAAATGAAATTTGTCATGATTTCATTGATACTTCATGAATAATTTTTCATGTATTGGTGACATAGATTATTGTATAGAGTCAAGGTATTTCACTCTATCAAGTTCATTTCCATTCGATAATTTACGGACCCGTAATTTTTATGGGATGACACCGTAAGTTTCGTCGTGGCGAAAAAGCCCACCATGGTGGAGGGGTACCCGCTAGACTTACATGAAACCAAACCCACTATTGGCGGAAGTTGAAATGGAAGGGACACCAGTCTCATATATGTTCGATCACGCACGCTCCACAACCACTTCGAGCCTGTGACACGCGGTTCAAGGCTACGGTCGAGATCAAAGAAAAAGAAACGAGAGGGTGACGTGGAACCCAGTCGTCAGGAAAGTTATCACGCGATTTTCGTGGTGATAACGGTGCGCTTCGATCAGTGAGAATCGTCAAATTGAACGGAAAAGGCAGGCAACCATGAGGATAATCGCGCTGGTTCTTTTCTTGGTCCTTGGACTCGCTTTACACGCTCATTGCATGGCAATGGAGAGGAGCAAGCCAAAGGAGGAAGGTATCCTGGGGTGTATATTCACCAACAACGCCAGAAGTTGCAGGACGAGATTAGCCCGTGACCTGGACCAGATCGAGTTGGAAGTTACCGGGAAAAAAAGTGAGCCACCGATGAGCGCGGTGATCGAACAGGCTGGCAATGTCATCGCTGAAGTCGTTGATGATCTGCAGGAGAATAATGCGGAAGAAATCATCAAGGAGGATGACGCTCAAAATGACAATATAGGTGAAAATTAGAAATCAAATAAGTAAATAGAAATATTATTACACAATCCAAGGAAAACAAGAAAATGAAAATAATGTTATATTGAACGATCATGACAAAAAGTTGACATGAATTCAATAATCAATCAATATGACGTTTTAACTTTCTTGTTCTCTTTGAGTTGAGAAGAGAGATAATTTCAATATCTTTCTTATCGATTCTTTTATATTAAGTATATTATGTTTTTTATATTAATTTCTTAATTATTAAACTTTTTTATCGCTCTATCAATTATTTCAAATTTTCTTAGTTTTTTTAATAGCATACTGTCCGAAATTATATTCTAATGTTTGATGACGTATAATTCTTCTAAAATAATAAACCCTTGTTGACTTTCGTATAAACAAGGCACCACTGAATTGTGTGTCAGCATAATTAAGCTGTCATAGATCGAGATCGACGATTTCGCAATTCAGATTTCTAATCGCGATGAGACGGCACGTGGAACGCGTGTAAGGTCGTCTATGCACGTCGTATCTTCTTTCGCACTTCCCGAGAAGCACCGTTGTTGGACAAAGTCGGTTAACTCTTTCCAAACTCGTAACTACCTCCTTTATTGGAGATGTAACAACGGGAAGTCAGTTCATCTAGAGTGCACTGAAAATTACTGTGACGATTTTCTTCTCTATTACTTATTTTTCTAGTTTTTCCGAAACCATGTCAGTATTTAAATAAAATAAAAAACATAAGAAATAATTTTTTTTGTAATAAAGTACTCAGCTAATTGCATTAATGTCATATTCGTTTTTTATTAGAAAAAAATGTAGATAATATTCAATACCTTTTTGTGCATTTGACATATATTTTTTAAAAGTTTTTTTTAGGTTAAACTTATCTATAATAATTAATTTTTGGTATGATTTTCATTTACGATCAACATTTATATCACAATATTGTCATATTACTCAATGTTATATAAATAATATATTATAAATTACTGCTTTCTTTAGCTATTAATTAAATATCGTTATTAATTATAAGACAACTGACAATTTCATAAACAGAAGTACCGTTCGATACTCGGAAACGAAGCCGACAAGAAAGGAAGTAGTATTGAATGAAATCTATGAATGAACGTTCAACTATGTATATTTTAGATCGATGTGAGAAAGTATCACATTGACAAGGCGAGGAAGTTTCGTGGATTCGAAAAGCGTATATCACGATCATAAAGTGAACGGACATTACCGCCATTATTTGCATAACGTTTAAACATCGACTGAACGTCAATGCAAACGTAAATATTATAGCACAAGGCAAACCGCAAGTTAACACTTTATAGGACTCACAAAGTTCCCGTCTGGGTCACTAGCGAGTTGTTTAAATGTTTTGCACGCAATTGTGCTCGTGTGCGCGTATCGCCGACATTGTAAAGCAGTTTACGCTAATTTAATGTCACGACTTAGGTAAATCGACGGTAACGGTACCGATTGCATCACTCGCCATTTTCTTGGCTATCTTTTCCAGCTAAAATCAACAAACGCGAATCATATGAGAGAAAAAGAAATAAGTACTCCGCAAACATATAATTCGTAGGACAAAACACGGAACGTCGCGTTTGTATCAGGATTGTTCTAATAAGATATTAATCATTGAACCTAGCAAAAAAAAGAGAAAAAAACCAGAATTTACACTAATGAACAATGACCAGGAATATTATCTTCGTTATTTTTTGGAGCGTACAAAAAACTGTACGGTACTTCCAACGTAAATTGCCAACAAATTGAATGAATAATTCGACAAGCATTACGCTAATTCGCTACGATTCATATCGATTTAACATTCCGCTAATGAGGAAAAGTGGAACTAGGTATCGATTAAATTTTGTAATTCGCTATAGAATCCACCGGAGATTAGCCTGACCATTAGAGAACGGAAGAGACATTTTTTTCATATTATGAAAAAATTCGGCCGCGAAAGCAATCCACGTGACTCTTTTTAAAAGAAAGTTGTACTGGTTGCGGACGATTACATGGCGCATGAGACGAAATATACTCCAGGTTAAGGTTTGTAGGTCAACCTGCGTGGAGATTCTCGTAGTACGTTCGCCAGATTGCGAGCTTTGATTAAGATCGATCCATATCGTAAATTTTCATAAAGCCATTATTTCCGATATTCGCTTTCACTTGCAATTATCTACTCGCGTTCTAGAACTCCTTTTTGCGCATAGATTAATGTCGCAGTAAATTGTAACAGAAACATGTACAATTTTTTTTTAGAAGAGGCGCGTAAGAAGAAGTTCAAGAAGAAACATCTGCAGAAAATTCTGGGATTAGTGATGCTGCTAAAAGCGAAACTCAGCCTGTTGCTGCAGCTGATAAGCACTCACTTCCAGTTCAAGTTCTTCATCATCGCCATCATCTCGTTGATACTGAACGCTGCCAGATTCTGGATAGAGATCAAAAAGCCTTCTAAAGTTATCTACTACGAGCATGCACAACATCAGCATCATTACGATCACGACGATCATGGTTATTGGGGAAGATCATCGAATGAAACGCCTCATGAACTCGCATACCGCTCTTACGCACCTATGAACTGATATCAAAATTGCATAAATTTGACCGAGAGGATGATCATTTTGCGCGAGAAAGATCAAAGAAGAACCGAACGATGACGCAAATTTCATCGCAATATGATTATCGTTTCACTACATCGTTCTTTATTTTTATTTTATAGTTAATCTTTAGTCCAAAAGTCAGGAAATATCTGCGACATGACATCGATATTTATACATTGTATAGTATTTATTTATTTAATTTATTACATGCTATGTTGGCATATATTACACGATCATCTTGAATTTCACTTTAATTAATGATGGATGATCTAAGATTTCTCTGACCTCTAATTATCATATATAAAAATAGTACTTTTTAATCGTCTTAAGTCATACCAAAGTTACTTACGAGTACCTGTTCTATCTCGCCACAAAGAGATTTTCTTAGGATCGACTATTTTAATTAAAAGAACATACTATCACTCGTATCGTGACTCAACAAATCTTCAAGTTTAACGTTCTCTCTTTGAATGTTTATCTCGTAATATAAATATACATATGTAATAGTAGAAAAATTATACGTTCTATTTATACAAAAAAATTCTTTACTAAAACAATAATTTATAATTGCAATTTTATAGAAACATGTACGTATTAAAAAATTTTGATAATAAACTGTACGAGTATACGATTTCTCTGACATGTGTTCTTTTAAGACATGATTGCAGATGCTACGTTTATCGACGAAAGAAAACGAAAACTCATCACGTTGCTACAGAGAGAAACTTTGGCGATTCACGAATCGCACGACCTTCTTCAGTCGCACTGATGGACCATCCTGAAATCTTTGTATTCCTCGTCATAGCACGATGGATAATGCGACTGGAATCCTTAAGGAGCGGCGATACTTTCAGGGTGTTCACCTTGCTACTGATCATTTCAATGATAAACGTACGAAATTTGTGCAATGATTATGGCTCATCGATACTCTATGAACCGCAGGAAGAAGTTTCTTATGAAAGAAACGTGTATCCGACATTTTTTTTTAGAAATCCTAAAATAAAAAATAAAGAAACGCTCTTTTTGTAACTTATATAAGTTTGCAGAAATAAAAATATCCATTTATTTAATTAAAGATATGAAGGAGAACAGAAACTATAGATATGCATAATCTATTTGTTTTAAAATAATCTATTGTTTTTTCCTATGAATTTGATGTTATTGAAAATATCTATATTTAATAATAAAATTTATAACATATTTTCTTTACTTGACTTTTATTTTGAATAGATTAATATCTACAAATATAAAAATCACATATTTTCCATGTAGAAATTATTATTGCCCAGAAACTGCTACGTTTTTTTTAGGAAAGAATATAACGTAGAAAAGTTTTACTGAAGCATTTAATTTAGCTAGATATAAATTTAAAAATAATTTTGTTTGGACCACCAAAATAATTATATAGGACGCTCGAACTGATTGCTATATAGAATGTCAATACTTCTTGCAATATTACTTGTCATACTTGAATTTCTTATATAATTATTTTGGTAGTTTAATAGATTAATATAAAATTATTTTCTAATAAGATCTAAATTTTTAGATACTTCAGCAAAATTTTTCTTTCTGTATACATAAGAGTATCTTTTCACATTATCGATAACCAAAAGCGATTGTGTAATGGGATACATTTTCTCATTGATACTATTAAGTATTCATATCCCGAAGAAATGCCGTTCGCGATGCGGCCTTAACGAAGATATGGTCCGGCTGAGACTGCCCTCGAATTTTGACGGCTAAATTCATGAGAAAAACGTCCCGTCTTCGATTGGAACGCAGCCAATCGCGGAATGGGACTAATGTGTCATGTTTGGGGGTAAAATAGGTGACGGTATAGAAAGTAAATCCATGAGGTTGACAGAAGAGTTTGACAGAAATTTGAATCGCCACATAAGAATTTCGGCACGTTTATTCGCATGACATGTAATTTATATCCGACCTTCGAAGTGCCATCTGTTTCTTTAGAATCCTCATAGATGATTCAACATACTTGAAGATTTTTTTAAAATAATCCTTTCTCAATAGAAGGATCGCTCTGACTGTTAATGTCTTGATAAACTAACAATTGTCGTTGTTATGCAAATGTTTTGCAAACATCATCGTGTTTCATAATTAAACATAATTATTCTTTAATATACTTAATGCACAATTATTTTTAAAAAATTCGAAAACAATTGCACGGAATTGTTTATAATCACTGTATTGACAAATCCTACTCAAAAATTTAATACTGTACTCAGTTAAGTTAACAGCAGATTGAAAATAAGCGAAAAAAACCAATAAATTAAAAAAAATTCTTTTAAATATTATCATGTACGTGATTTTTTTATGCAAAAAATCGTTGACCATGCCACTTCTTTTCGCTGTTAATATAAATAAAAATTGCCAAATGAGCACATCATCAAGCCGAAAGCATTTGCGGCATTTGCATCGGGCCTTCGAGGATGATGTGGACGTCTGACGATGGTCATTGGCAGACCAAACGTGATGGATTTACTGATTTCAATATACCAAGAATCGACCATTCATACAATATTCAAGATCTTTACGCAGAGTTCACTATATAACACCCTTCTGCGAATCACATCATCAGTCTTCTCAAGATTCTCGAACACAGAACTACAATAAAATATCGTATTTGTCGAGGAGCCAACGGTAGTGACAAGGGACCACCAGCACTTGAAGATATAACACAAGAAAATACCGCGATAATAAAATCATCTCACTAAAATCATGACACGGGAAAAGCTCTTTGCCATATTGCTTCTCGGTCTTCTCGCGATAGCTCTTAGTTTGCCTCAGCAGCCGAAATCCAAGAGGCCTACTCCAGTATTTAAGGTTTTTAAAAATATTGATATTTTTGTATTCCTCTTCACCAACAAATTCTTCACGGATTATCGCATACGTGATTTACGATAATCGAATTTTGCAATCAACTTTTCTAGCAACCTAAAACTGGTGGCTTGCTGCTTCCCGACAACGCAACGCTCATTCGCGAGAACATCGTTGACACCTTTTCATGCCAAGATAGAATTTATGGTTATTATGCCGACATGGAGAACGAGTGCCAAGTGTTTCACGTGTGTATGCCGCAAACGAGAGGATCAATTAGATGGAGCTTCATTTGCCCCGGCGAGACAGTTTTCAACCAAGTAAACTAATATAGTATTGTCGCAAACGTTTCGACTTACAAAGGGTGTCTTCCAACACTCAGTACGACACAGTGATCATTTCATCCTTATTTAACATTGGCGAACAACAAGAGTATAATGATGCACCATGTCTCTTGTTGGAAGGCATCCAAAGTCTTCCTCAGTGCTCGCAAATAATTATCATCCCTAAATAAACTATTGAATTATAATAGGATGATAATTATTTGCGACAATGTATATATGGAAATAAAGTAATTGTCATGTTTAAATACCAATACCATTAATGCTTGGTTATAAATCACGATATCATTTTATTGTGGAACAAAATTTGATTTTGCGTTTCGACATATTTTCAAAGCGAGAAAAAATTAAGAAATATTTTCATTCTGATATCAAAAACAATTTATTTGTTGTTTTAAATAGAGACAGTACAATATTCTGTTTTATTTATAGGCAACATTCGTATGTACACAAACGGAAAGTTCGATACCATGCGAAGAATCGGAAAAATATTACGTTTTAAACGAGGATATTGGAAAGGAAGTGGAAGAAGAAGAAGAGGCGGATCAGGATCGAGGAAAGAAAAATGCGACGAAGATTTTGGAACCTGAAGTAGAAACAGTGTCAAAAAAGTCGTTCTCGAAAAATTCGAGATTGCTAAGTGAAGAGAGCTCGTTTCGACTTTAAAAAAGATGTATTTTTTCTTATTTGAAGAAAATCGCTCTATGAAATGTAGTAATTATTATGATTAGCCAATCTTGATTAGAAGAAATTTCAGCTTGTTTCGATCAAGATTAACTAAACGCTCATTTAGAATTTGAAGTAATCGTTTATAGATCGCTTAAACTTGCCTTCTAAAAGCTCTCATGATGACAAATAGTACATAAAACTAAAATTTAAATTATTGTCACACGTACAATGTACAAAATATGTTATTTCAATTATACGATGTAAAATAAATTTCTGTACTGTACAGTGAAATATGTGTTAAAAATTAAGTTGTAATTATGTAAAAATATATTGAACGTTCACATATGTGATTATTTATCAAGTAAAATAAAAAAACGCTAGGAGGAAGCTGACAATTTTTTTTAACTTGTTGTATTTATATACATATTCCAAAAGAAAAATAATACACACATTATCATTAAAGAAAGATTTTAAATATTGAGGTAAAAATCATTTTTTATGACTAATAATATAAGTACAGGCGAAATACAATATATATCTAATAC
>Ga0157364_1005954_pt1 | contig 12472 bp, 7 predicted proteins | sample AttsexASBM2_FD_111476 | JGI IMG/M metagenome (GOLD analysis project Ga0157364, IMG submission 111476) | Fungus gardens microbial communities from leaf cutter ant in Ribeirão Preto, State of São Paulo, Brazil - Atta sexdens ASBM2 | ecosystem: Host-associated > Fungi > Mycelium > Unclassified ...
AAGTTATTTTTATATTTTAAATAAAAGTTATTCTAAGTTATTTTAAATAAATAAATATATTTTCGGGTCCTATTTCTTATTTAATATTTTAAATAAGTTCTTATTTTATATTTTTTATTTTAAATAAGTTTTTGGAACTTATCTTATATTTTTTATTTTGAATAAATTGCATCAGTTATTTTATCTTGCATATAATACAGAAGAAACGAGCATATAATGGATACTCTTGGCAATAGAACATGTGGTCGATACATGCTTTTATCTCCTGAACGTGTGGCGGTTTCGCGAGATTGCAATTATCGTGTGCCTCTCCCGTGGTTCTCATTTCTCTTATGTCAATACCGTGGATCTGAGAATCGAACATATTCATAGAAGTGATTGTTGAGCCGATAATTATTACCTCGCACGATTACTAAGTTCTTATCTTCGCAATTTTAATTTCTTACCCTGATTTCTTCAATGAAATAGAGAAATTCATGCATTGAAAGAACGATTATATTGAAGTATCTAACATTGTAGGTAGATAAAGATCTGAAAATAATTTTGTTGGATCAAAATAATTATGTAGAACGCTCAAAACCTTTTGTAGCATTACCCTGTTTGGGTAAAAAATTAACTTAGCAATCGTTACATCGTGCGACGTAAACAAAATTATTTTCAGATTTATATTTAAATAAATTTTTTAATATTTCAGCAAAACTGATTTTTCTATGAAATAAATCATTATAATTTATTACAGTATAGATTAAAGTAACTTCACTAAAAGAAAAATATTATTTTTAATCTCATTTGCAGTACTCTATAAACATTCGACAAACTAAATATTTTGCATGACTTCAAATTAAAAAGACTTCAATTTAAAAAGTTAAAAAGTACGCGGATAGCTATTGTGATATCATAAATCATTGTCGCGATCATGTCGATTTCATCTCAAGATAGCAGCGTGAAAGGATCGCGGGAGGCGCAGAGTCGCACATTTCTCTATCAATTGTCGATTATAATAACTTAATTTTGCGATGAGAATCCAGCACGTCACACCGGATTGAATAACGGGGCCTTTCTTTGTAGAATAATTTATTTTCATAGACTCGAGGATGCCGCTGTTCAAGGCGCGAACCACGCCGAGATCGCCGGTAACGGAGAAGGCTGCAAATGGTATGCAGTATTACAACTATCAGCATCATCAGGCTGGCAATGACAATGGTCATGACAACGACACGACGAATGGTAACGGTACTAGTAGCCGATCGGGGAACGATGCTTCTCCTCTTCAACACGAACAGACGAGATCGCCACCCCGGGACCCGCGGCCATCGACGCTGGTTTTTCACTGCCAACTGGCCCACGGCAGTCCCACAGGACTGATATCGGACTTCAGCAATGTCCGGGAACTGTACCAGAAAATTGCCGAACGTTATGACCTACCTGCGGAAGAGGTGAGCGCGAAGACTCCGATAAATGCCGTGAAATAGTTGAGACTTTCTTATCGAGAGAAGAAAGGATTCGTTAAATCGTTGTATCGAAGGACTGAACCACGTTAATTCGTTGAGCTGTTTCTTTGGAGATACAATTGGTTGTTAGGCGTTGAAACTTATAAGCTGGTATAAATTTAAATTATAAGCTTGCTCTTGTTTTAAGATAGTCTCAGACTGTGTTTCAAAATTTTACAGCCAGTACTAAAAGTCTATAGTTTACGTCACATATACTATGGATTTTCAGAACTAACAGTAAATTTTGAAGCACAGCCTCAGCAAAGGAGAATGAATTGAAATGAATTCAGAAATGGATTCAGATTTTCAGAAATATTGATTCACAAATGTTAAAATGAATGCTTTTCAATTCTGAATTTTTATTCATTTATAGGAATTGCATGGAGCATATTTCTATGTCTTTCAATCTAAAAATAATATTAGCTTTTTCTGTGCACATAAACACAATTGCGAATTGTTAAATTCCAAATTTTGAATAGGAAATGCAGTTTTTCAATCCAATTATATCCGTTTGAATTTAATTGAATCCAATTGAATCTAATCAAATCCAAAAAAAATATTCGCTATTTAAAATACGCATTCGAATAGAAAAAAATCTCAATCCATTTTAATCTATTCTCATTTACTGGGTCTTGAAACATAATAGATGTAGTAAGATGTAGTAAACCATGTGGTTCTACAATAAAATATTAAGTATCGTATTTTAAGATGCTAAAATCGCTTTGGGATCAGTTTGTAATTTGTAATTGATTTACATCTTAAGACTTAAGATGTTTAACTCCAAGTACGTAGTAAGTAGATATTTGGGTTATTCGTGTCCTGCATTTCTTCACTTTGAAATTATATTAAGAACAATTTGCTAAATAGACTCTATTCTTTCCCTTTTTTTAATACACAACTTTATTTTAAATACTTTCTAAAGATGTTAAAGTATATGTAAGAATCTGCGAAATGCTGTGAAATGTAGGCAAAATTATGCGAGTCCTCCTTTACATTTGGAGAAATCGGCAATGCAGGACGGTGACTTAATGGTAATGGAGCTACTCGGAGTGGAAACGGCTTGGTTTCCAACGCAAAGCATCCCACATAGGGAGAAACGACACCGGACGCAGGAAGCGCCGGTCACGGACCGTGGCCTCTCTCTCGTCGACCTGGCGGATATGTCTCGACTAGATGAGAGAGAAAGAGGAGAGAGCCATGTGTAATTCATCGTATAAACGCGGTCGTCGCGATGTAACCAGGTCGCTCGTCGACTTGTTATGGGTCGCTTGAACGTGAGGGATTTAGCTTCTCTCACAATCTCTCTAAGCTAAATAAATCATCGTAGCACCATGCTGTATCGCAATGATGATCGAAGGGAATTGGGAAAATAAATTTGGATGTAATTTAAATTTTACGAAATGTTTGCAATAAAATTTAAATCAGACATCAAAATTAAATTGGTTAAATTGTCATGAAGGAATAATATTAAATCTAAAGCGAAGATGACATTTTTAATAAAAATATATTTAATTTTCCGCCGGTAACATAAATTTTTCTGTCAACAATCAGGGTCTTCGAGAAACAGAACAAATTTTTTATTGTTTCGGATTATATAAAAATCTGAAAAAATTCTAGTCAAAGTTTTAACGAGTTTTTACCAGTTTCATCATAGAAGTCGAATTATATTTTACTTATTTTTTACGGATTTAAATTTATTTGCCAAAATTCACAATCAAAATATTGATGTTCCTTTAAAGACCCCAAATGAAAAGGGATTAATAATATACATAAAGATGAACAAATTAAATAGAAGACTTTGTAAAATTTGGGAGATGGGGGAGTGGAGGAGTAAGGGTAAGTTATATTCAAATGTTGAAAATAAAATAAGATTTGACGTTCCAGATTCTTTTTTGCACACTCAACACGCACAAAGTGGACATGACGGAGCTATTAGGCGGGCAAATCGGCGTGGGCGACTTCATATTCGCACATAAGAAAGGTTACTATGCATTATACTTTCCTGCAATTAGAAAGCACAGGTTGCATGAAGCAGATAAAAAATAATTAATGCATTTTCGGTGCAGGCCAACCGAAAGAAATCGAGTTGGTGAAAACGGATGATGCTTTGGGCCTGACGATCACTGATAATGGTGCCGGCTATGCTTTCATAAAACGTATAAAGGAAGGTTCTGTGATTGACAGGATAAAGGTGATCGAAGTGGGCGATCATATCGAGAGGATTGATTCGACCAGTCTCGTCGGCAGGCGGCATTTTGAGGTAGCGAAGATGTTGAAAGATATACCGAAAGGTTCAACGTTCACGCTGAGGCTAGTGGAGCCGCAGAAGAACGGTTTCGGTAGCATCGGACCGCGTGGTGATCTCAAAAAAGGAAAAAAGCCTGGCTATGGATCCGGCAAGGAGACCTTGAGATTCAAAGCTGATGGTAGCGCACAAATCGTAGAGCAGGTGTGTAAAATAGAAACAATGGCAGATTCAAGTAGTGAACTCGTAAGATAAATAAATAGTTTTAGCGGGAATAACATTTCTCTAATAATATTAATTTTTAAAAATGATGAGTAAAACAAGTGTTAGTTTCCTGTGTTATGAAATATTTGAATTATCTAGATATCACACTTTGATATTATATATTTCATATCACATATTACTTTGATATACCGCTTTTCCCAGTTGAATGAATAGTTGAGAACATTGAGCGATAATTAAAGTAAATATTTGCGTAGATTGATGATGCTGCTGCGATAGGCGTCCAGAAGATTAACACTATCTTGGAAAGCTTCATGGGCATCTCCGATACGGAGTTAGGTAAGTTCAACTCAAGGAACAAGGCATTAAGTAAAGAGAAAATCAAAATGATTTTATTTTAAAATAGAGATATTATCTTAAAGAATTATATTAAAAAAGAATTTATTATTAAATAAATTCTTTCTCTTTCTTTTGTATTAAAGCAATCTTAAATTAATTAATAATAAAGCGATCTTAATTTCCTTGTTATAACAAAATAATTCTGTTCATTCAAGTCGATATCGATGTCCCTATAAAAAAAAAGAAGCGTGAAAATTAAAATGATGATTTTTGGTTACAAAATTTGACTTTTATTGACGTTAAGAATAAAAATAAAGTCATTTTGATTTTTTGTTAGCTTTTATGTGTTCCTTGAGAATAGCATATAGGTAACAATTTAAATAAACATATACACTAAAAAAATGTTTTGGTTGTACAAACAAGAAGTATAAAAGTACGATTATATGAATTATATGAATTATATGAAAGTTTTGATTACATGAATTAGAATTCTGGTTACCATAATTGAATTTTTAATTATCTTGATTAGATAGATTTAATTGTAAATGTCTAATTTACAAGTGTCTAGTATACATTCTGAATCTACAAGAATTCCAATTAATATGCGACAACAAGACTTTTTTAGTATAGTTTTATTGATGAATTTTTGAGTCTCTATTTTATTTTAAAATTGATATTCGATTGTTATCTGATTTATTACAGCGACACAAATTTGGGAACTTGCCGAGGATAAATGCAACAGTATAGACTTTGCCGAAGCGATAGACAACTCCGACTTGGAGGACTTCGGTTTTACTGACGATTTTGTGATCGAATTGTGGGGCGCTGTGACGGATGCCAGAGCGGGCCGGCATCGATGACGAGAGGATCAACAATGTAATGAAAGAAACATGTCCAACAAAATGTCGAAATGTCAATGATGAAGCGATGAAATTATCTATGAACGAAGTGTTCTGATTGAAGAAGATGACGTTCGTTCATTCTCGTGTTACCGTAATCCAGAGGCCTACACGGGCGCATGTTTAGCGTCAATCGTGATTACATTTCTCTTTGAACAATTTTATTTAAAAAATGACTGCGTTCAGCAGAAAAAGCAGCTTTTAAAATTCTTTAATATGATTTATACATTTAGATTCAGTGAGGAACTAAGAACAAAAAAGAATAATTAAAATTAAAGAATTAATTTTACGACAGTTGTAAAGCTGCTTTTTCTGCTGAACGTAATCAACGAATAATTTGATTTACGAATGTTCCTCAAATGAATCGAGCTGTTGGCGTATTCGATCCTAGATGCGTGGTAAAGATGTAGACTAAAATCTACAATATACTCCGTAATAATCATATCATACACTGTGTCATATGGCAAGAGCGTAGCAACTCAAATTGGAAAATAGAGGACAGTGAAAGGTAATACTTTATAGATTGCGCAGAAAATCAATGACAATATTTTCGATATTATTCGAAAGATATTATCTTAAAGAACTGTATTAAAAAACTGTATTAAAAAAGAATTTATTATTGTAAATTCTTTCTCTTCTTTTGTATTAAAGCACGGATCTTAATTTTCTTGTTATAACGAAACGTTCTGTTCATTCAAATTGATATCGATGTAAAATCGATCGCTATAAAAAAAAGACGCAGAAAATATCTGTTAGTGATTATTATATATTAATTATTCGAACGACAGCGTAAACATGCTGATTGGCATTATCAAATGACGTTATTGCGTTGGTATCGCGTGATATCAATAATATTATTCACTAACATGAACTGTATTAGTATTCATTAGTACCAACCCAGGCAACAGGCGTGTCTAGAAGACATCTCAAAGATGTTTTTAGTTTGATAAAGAATGTTTGAAAATCAAGGACGTCAAACTTGTCTTTTCAATTATTTCATAAGTTAATTATATATAATAATTATAAAACGTCTTGATATCTTATAAGACATTTTAATGTTCCTCGAGGAGCATTCGGATTGTAGTGATAAGAATGGATTAATATAATATTTTAATACATATTTAAGTTCAATATGATCATAAAATGCGAGAAATTATTATATTCATTTTCGAGAAATAAAGTCTTTATAATAAATTGATTTCACACGAATAAATATTTATTATGAAACCAAACATCTTGAAGACTATTTAGAATGTATATCACCATTATAAAGGTTGATATTCGCTATCTAAGATAACGAAGGTAGGAAAAATCTTTTGTTGAAACACATATAAAAAATAGATCCAAATAGAATACAGAAATCATGAGGATATTATCATGACCTCATTTGTCACTTATAAGTCAATTTTTAGATATCAAATGACGTCATGATGATGTTCTGTGATATAATTATGACTCTGTGTTCTATCTGACCTCTCTAATTCACTTTAGCATTATTACGCAAGAATTTCAATAATTTTGCGTTTATTAAAAACATTGTAATATTGTATTTTATAAATTCTTATATATATTAAATATAACATATGATTAAATATATTATATAATATAATATACTATAAATAAGAGTACCTTTTGGAGTTATTTTCAAATCAATTGCAAATACTGGTCCACGACATTTTTTGTGTATCTTTATACAATGAATTAATTAATTGTCTGTCTATTGATATTTCAGATAAAATAATTCTTGAGAAGTTGTGTGGAGATCTTATATTAAGAAATGCAATTAAAAAAAATAAGAAGATATATGTATTTGTATTATCAAATCATTCCTCTTTTAGATCAATATCTAATATCTGCATAATCGTTTGAAAGCTGATGTCCTCGCTACAAAACGGCATAAACACGATAAACACGTTTTCTATCAGAGTCGTATTTCACGATAAAGCCTGCGTAGAATATATCCGTGCCTCAAAAAAGAAAAAGAATGAAAAATATGGCTAATTATAATTAATAAAAAACAATTTGATAGATAAAAATAATCAAATTAATATTGTTTATATTGTTTACAAAAATAATGCCATAATAATACTAGTAATTTGTGAAATTTTGTTTCTGAAATTCTAAGTATAATTATATGTAATTTAAATTAAATACTAACGCGTGCTAACATCAGCTGTTATAAGTGCGTTCTAATATGAGCTTTAAACTCGAAATTTCTTCCTCTTAAAACTGTTTCTTGAACTTCCTTTGTACTCTTCCCTATACTTTGATTTCCGATGCAATCATGTCATGAGTCAAAGTTCCATTTTTTAAGCTTTAATACAGATTAATACGTTCCTGATCGCATAGTTTTAAATTGAAATGTCGGCGCGCGTTCCGTTCTGTCCAGTCACCGTCCGTACTTCCGTGTGTGAGCTGTTAGTGAGAGGTTAGGTTTCGCAGATTTCCGCGGCGCGAAGTTCCTTAACAATTGTTGCGAGACGATATTTCGGCACGTCGAGACTGATTACAACGAAAAGACGAAAGACACGATCAAGATAAATAATAAGATATTTATTCCGGAAAGAATTGATGAAGTAATATCGAAGCAGGTAGCGTTAAGCTCTTAACCTCCGACGGACTCATATACGTCTTACGAATAACAATTGTGCATTTAGTCTACGGTGACCATGGCATTCGCATTGAGAGGGGTCAGCGGTGTATTTCTGCGTTGGAGTAGCGGCCCCTGGGGTGCCATAAAAGTATCACGGGTGCGTAAACAGCTCTCTATTTATCAGACGTACGTATAACCGCCTGAAAGAGTTATCTTAATTCTCTTTGTTTTCAGTGATGTTGCAATATACATTTTAAATAAATTGTGCAGTTACATGTTTGGCGTATAATTAATTATTTTAAGAAACTGGTATTTGTTTAATGATTTGTTATTTTAATGTAAATCGTCGATTTTTAAAAATATTTTTATATACTTTTGTATTTCTGAATGTTATAATATCTTATTTCTCATTTTTGCAATTATTAGTATAATGCATTCTTTAATTTTTGAAGGTATATTTTAAAATATTTTTTAGGCAGATCTAATTTAAATTTCATTTAACAGGTATGCACAGTTAATTTCTCCATCAAAGCTGATATCCCAGAAGTGGAGGAGGAGATTGAAAAGCTGAAAATACCAGTAGGAAATGGTAAAATCTTCAAAAATATAGAGGAAGCTGTGTCTGATGTACATGATGGAGCCAAACTTTTGGTTGGTGGATTTGGTCTCTGTGGCATTCCAGAAAATTTAATAGCAGCTATATTAAAAAAAGGTTCAAAAGATCTAACATTAGTTTCGAATAATGCTGGAGTAGAAGACTTTGGGCTGGGTATATTGCTGAAGGAGCACAGAATCAAAAGGATGATTGCATCGTATGTGGGAGAAAATTCTGAATTCGAAAGGCAGTATCTTAGTGGTCAATTGGAAGTTGAATTAACACCGCAGGTAATGCTTTAAAAATAAGGAAAGGTACATCATAAATCTTAATAAATTGTTACAAATCGAATAACGATTATTACTTATTTAGGGCACTTTGGCGGAACGTGTAAGAGCAGGTGGTGCTGGTATTCCAGCTTTCTATACTCCCACAGCTTTTGGTACCATTGTACAGGAGGGCAACGTCATCGTAAAATACGACAAAAACGGCAAGGCCGAGATATCGGGTGAGCCGAGGAATGTGAATCAGTTTGATGGACGAAATTACGTTTTGGAAACCGCCATCACTGGCGACTTTGCACTTGTGAAGGCGTGGAAGGCCGACACTGCCGGCAATCTAATTTTCCGGAAATCGGCGAGGAACTTCAATCCTGTGATGTGCAAGGCGGCCAAAGTAGCAATCGTCGAAGTAGAGGAGATTGTGGAACTTGGTCAATTAAATCCTGATCACATTCATTTACCTGGTATTTTCGTAGACAGGATTGTGAAGGGATCATGTTATGAAAAACGGATTGAGGTTGGCGCTTATTTACTTTAATTAATAATCGTTATGCATATTTAATTATATATAATTTATGTAAATGTTTTAAATAATATATAATAATTAAATAATAATATAATTTTTTTCTGCAGAAACGTTCGACGAAACAAACTATAAAGCCTAAGAAAGTGACACCGGCTAGTAAAGCAAGGAATATGATTATCAGGCGCGCTGCCCTTGAATTTAAGGATGGAATGTATGGTAGGTTTAAAATAACTTGTTAAACACTTGAATTGGAGACTACTCTGAGAGATTTTGAATGAAATAATCAAATTTCTCATCAATGTATTTAAATCGAAAATTTTGCAGCAAATTTGGGAATCGGTATGCCTATGCTTGCTAGTAACTACATCCCGAAGGATGTAAAAGTGACATTGCAATCAGAAAATGGTATTCTTGGATTGGGTCCTGTTCCGGATGAAGATGACGTCGACGCGGATCTTATCAATGCTGGAAAAGAAACTGTAACTGTTTTGCCCGGCGCTGCTTTCTTTAGTAGTGATGAGAGCTTCGCAATGATTCGAGGGTTTGTATATAATTATTTATATAGATTAATTATTAGCATGTTTTTTTCACGACAAATATTAAGATATATTCAAAATAAACAAGTTTAATAATTATATTTTTTTACATACACAGAGGTCATATTGATCTGACTATTCTTGGAGGCATGCAAGTGTCGGAGAACGGAGATTTAGCTAATTGGATGATACCGGGTACGATGGTAAAAGGCATGGGTGGTGCCATGGATCTTGTTTCCGCGGCGAGCACGAAGGTAGTGGTAACTATGGAACATACAGCTCGTGATGGAAGTCCAAAAATTTTGAAGAATTGCACTTTGCCTGTCACAGGTAAAAATCAGTGATACTTAAATTTTTTTTTATTTTGCCTATACGTAAAATAAGAAAATAATTTATTATTGATTAATATACTTTAAAAGTAATTATTTTCTAATATTTTTGTATTATTTCTAGTTACTTTATGCAATAATTTTTGTTCTTTACAGGTCAGCAATGTGTAGATTTAATTATCACAGAGTTCGGAGTATTTGAAGTAGTGAAAGGAGAAGGATTAAAACTTATTGAGATCGCACATAATGTCGATATTAGTCAGATCATCAGTTCAACGGACTGTGAATTCAGTGTTGCCGATGATCTTAAGGAAATGGGACAAGTTACAGACGAGGATTTATAAGTTGTAATATATTTCACAGATGTATTATGCAATATGATAATTCAATGTTACGATGCCTGAAAGGCATTAAATAATAAATAGTAAATTTTTAATAATACATTTTAGATTATAAATATGTAATTTAACAAATAAATGGAGTTATTGATTATGCATAATTATATTGCATATTATGTTTCTGTTGATATATTCGTTTTTTTTTCCATAGATTCGTATTTTTCGTGTAATATATTGCAACGTTCAATTATCAAGTAAACATTATGACTAATGCTTGATTAATTACTATACATTAACTGCATTGTACAAAACAGTTAATACATTTTTTAAATGTACATATATTCCTATTTGTTGTAAATTATCAAAATGATTATGATATGTTTGCAAAGAAATGTTATATATACTAATTAACATTATGATACTAGATAAACAAAATGATTTTGTAACACATCTTATGAAATAAAAGTTTTTAATATTTTTGATATGCGTTTTTTTCTTTGATCGATATTCCTAATTCTAATGTTATTTACAATTTTATATACACTCAGAATTTAAATTAAATAAATGTAATACATACGCCATTTAATCGGCGCCAAATCCGAATATTCGAATTTCGCTCAAATGTTAAATATGATGATCATAAGAGGTCTGTTTTTTTGTTGCTGAGTCAGTGTACACTTTTGAAACTTAAAGTGAAATAGATGTTTAATATTTGTCGAAAACGAGAAAGAGAATTCTAGAACAGTCTAGTACAGGAATAGAAAACGGATCAATAAATTCACATAAAATTATACAATAGCACTATTAAGATCCAGCTAGACAGTTAAAGATTCTTCTTGCTTTCTTATTAATATGTTATCTGATTTTGATATATTTTATCATCGCATTTACACCACAAGTTATAGTTGTTATTCTTTCTTACTCAACCACACATTCGAACAATTTCTCTTACAGTCACAATTTTTCGGAGCGCCGAGTGGCTCGCTTAGTGCAATTGACTCGTGATCTGTAGTATCTGGGTTTGATCTCCATCCTGCATACGCAATTGTTCGATGTTAAACGTAATTTAACGTTCTCGAATCCTTGTCGAGTGTTGACAAACTCTAAGGCATGCAAATGCAAAAACATAAAGCCTCTGCTCCCCGAAGAGGCTAAAAAGCTAAAAATTGATACGTATGGTACTGTGACCTCTCAAATGGGGTCGAAAAACCAAATCCGGGGAATACATTCTCTCTAAAAGGCACGGTTGTACCAACCGTGCCTTTTAGACTTTGTTACTTTGATTCTAAACGAAATTTATAATTCTCTCTATCTTGTTTTAAAATCGAAAAGAGATAGGAACAGAGTTTTTAAGTCTCGCTTAAAATCAAAAGAACATTAGTATAATTGGACCTTTTTAAACCCGGTTGCACTAAGACAGGGCCAAAGAGAATTTTAAGCCTTGCTTAATATTAAAGTAATGTTGATGCAACCGAGCTTTATAAGAAACTAACAAAAAGCAACTGAAGTTTCTGAATGTTTTTTTTCAAAACTCAGCATTTGAGGAAAAGCATTCAGAAACTTCAGTTGCTTTTTCCTTAGTCTCTTAAGTATATTGTTTTTTTTAAGATAGTAATCTCAAGTTGCACTTTTATTTGATCTTGCAACTTGGCAATCTCCATAAAACTATCAAAATTTTCAGTATCTCTATGTTTTTTGAGTTGCTAAAAAATTAAATTTCTCCTGTCATAATCATTATCTCTTAATGAAGAATAATAATAATATAGAATATACTGATAATTATTATATAATACTAGACGTGCTTTTTAAAGCTCCTGAATACTCAGCCAGTGTCAGAATCAAATGGCGCGCTGTACTTATGAAAGTCCTAAAATGGGCAGAAATAACGCTTATCTTGGAATTTTATACGTAAAAGCGTATATTTTACTCGTTTCAACAGCTGTTAAACAGCCGTGTGTTTCTGTCCATTTAGGCTCACTTTAGGCTCACTTTTTTACGACCATTTACTGTCTATCTAGGGAGGACAAGACAATTTTTGCCCATTTTTACAAATGTTTTAAAACGATCTTGTCACTTAGA
>Ga0157364_1005955_pt1 | contig 12471 bp, 3 predicted proteins | sample AttsexASBM2_FD_111476 | JGI IMG/M metagenome (GOLD analysis project Ga0157364, IMG submission 111476) | Fungus gardens microbial communities from leaf cutter ant in Ribeirão Preto, State of São Paulo, Brazil - Atta sexdens ASBM2 | ecosystem: Host-associated > Fungi > Mycelium > Unclassified ...
CACACACACACACACGCGCACGCACACACACACACACACACACACACACACACACACACACACACACACACACACACACACACACACACACACACACACACACACATATCACATACACATCTCATTTCAATTATACTATATTTGTGTATGCGCATATGTATGTACACATATGTGCACATATATGTATTTGTATGTCATTGAATTATTTTTATCGTCGTAATACAATATATCAATCAAATCATAAATTCGGTAATAATTCGAAATAATCAAATCAGATTGTTTCTAAAAAATAAATTTCTAAAAAATAAAACAAAATTATTGCAAGAATTATTGTAATATAGAAAGGAAAAACAAAATTATCAATAAAATCGTGAGATTTAAATCAAAAAGAGGCCATCAAAAATAAAAAAGAATTACATCTTAGAACTTTTATAAGAAAACATATTAAGAGATTTATACGGATCAATCATTTCATTCCTTTGTGGTTTTTTAAAATTATATTTATTTAGGTATCTTACGAAAATATTTGCAGAAGCCATTTCTTTTGTTTCGAAGTATTAAACAAAGTTCAGTCGGAATCTCTTACGTTCTTCCACAGGCACGATTTATTAATTCTTACGAAACACGATATACTTTTCATTAGCTACAAAAGCTTAAAAATCTAACTTTGGCAATATGATATAATCTATGTATACATGTTTGTTTCCAGCTTTATATAAGATATATTCAGCATATTCGTGTGTATTTATTGTCACCGTGAAAAAAAATCGATGACTCTTTTTATTCTCTTTATTTTCATCTTTGGCAAAGTATTGGATAATGTCTCGATATGATTGTGTTTGCGCGCGCGCATTGTGTTGTATGTATGTTAGTTATGTTTAAATTGACGCAAGCGCATATTTATATATATGATGAGTGTTATACATAGATGTGTATTTTTTGCACTCGCTTTTAGAATCTTGGGAACATAGTTTCGTCTCAAAGACTGCTGCCAAATTCACTCGATCTTCGTCGATCAATGTTCTTTATGTACGTTTCTGAGTATATGCTCTTGGTGCGATCGTCGTATCTAAAACAAAATTAAACAAAGTTATTTCAGAAAAATCGGCATGAATACAATTATTTAATTGTATAACTGTAAATTATTTCAAGAAAGTTTATGAAGATAATTTAATCTTTTAGTCAATCTTTTTACTAGATAATTTTACTAGATAAATTAAGTAACATAATTTAAATTTGTACATAGGCTACCTTATATATGATAAATGAAAAATATATTTGTGCATTCTACATCTTTATAAGTTTCTATTAATTCTGCATTAAAAAAGTAAAAGTCAAATAATTGTTTATTCGGTATAATAATATTCTAGATATAAATAAAATGATAAATTATACATACGTCTTTTTACCAAGAAAAAATTAATATAAAAGAAATGGATGCGAAGATAATCCGCATAGCTTCTATATTTATGTATATTGTAACGTTAAATGTAAATATATAATAAAAATGAACTTTTCTTTATTTGTCTGTCTTGTGTATTAAATTATTAATACATTAGATTTTTATACAAGTTGATCTGAATAGATAGATTAAGTTTCAGTTTTAGTTTTCGTTGAAAAATTAAGAAATTGTCGTATTTTAATATTACGTAATATTTTTCAAACAAAATCAACGCGTTAAAAGTATTTGTTGTGTATAACGAAAAGGTAAACATTCCGTTTAATATCTTTTGATTCCCGTATGATTGTCAGTTTAATCGTCATACATCACCGCGGATGCAGCTCGTGCGAGATACGCAGTATATGTAATTGAACAGAATAATAGAGTAATTGGTGCAGGGAATGAAAATGGAGATACATGACGCCATACATCCACACGTATTAAATTAGATTTAACTTATGAGTTTAATGATCATTTCTTAGAACTGCAAATATAACGCCTTGGTCGGAATTTATTACCAAGTGCCTTGCGTATTTTATTCTTTGTTCCATTATTTCCAATGCAAAACATAACTATTTACTATTAGTGGCAATAAAATATTGTTGCAATAATTATATTGACAAAATACAATAATGCGATAATGTCAATAAATAATATTGTTGCACCAATTTCTATGACATTTTATATAATTTTTATGATTCAAAAAAAATTAACTTCAGTAGCATATCAGAGAAATCAATATTCATTATTCAGAGATTACTTTTAATATTAATTTCAACATACAATATGTTATCTTTTCTAGTCATTCTAATTAGTTAGAATAATTTCTGTATTCATTTTTAATTAATTGTCTAATATTTTTTTCAAAGTTAAATATGTTTTTGTTGTATATATGTGGCAATATAATATCATGATATTGATGACATATATGTTACTTTATTTTAATGATTAAAAAATAGATAAAAATACACACATGTGATTAAATTGTATCATTAAATTTAATAAAAACTTTATGCGGCTATATGAAAATAAAAAATAAATTTATAATTCTCGAAATTATATATATGGCATACAAAATAGGCATATCATTACTTTGTATGAATTAAAAATTATATTAAAAATTATATTTTATTTAATTATGCTAAAATCAAGGAGTTATAATTTTATAAATAATAATAACTGTCTTTTTCCTGGTAGAAATAAATTGGAAATCAACTGTAAAATCGTGGAAATGTGAAATAAAAATAATCGAAATATTATTGAATATTTTAGTATTACTTTTAATACTAAAATACTATGAATTCTAGAGATAATTAATAAAAAAATAACAAAAAGAAATAAAAAATAATGAAAAATAATGCAAACATTTTAATATTTTTAGAGATATTCAAAGAAATTAAATTAACTCAACTATGCTGAAATACTATAAATTCTAAACATAATTCTCTTGAAAATGCGTGAAAAAAAGAAAAGTAATATAAACCATACAATATTTTTATAGATTTATTAACGTAAGTTGTACACTAAAATATGTTGAAATATTATAAATTCTAAGAAAAATTAATAAAAATATTTAAAAGATAATGAAAAGGAAACACTAGAATTAAAAACGTTTTAGCTATACAATATTAGTTAAAAATATTAATCAAATAATTAACCAAGATAAACTAATATCAGCCAATATTATTTAAAAAATTTAAATGATATTAACCCTGAAGCCAATTACAGACAACAAATAATTTGATTTATTTTGAGGATGCTTTCTTAAGAGATCATCAAAAGATTAAAATGGATCACGACACGGCGATCAAAAGATCGCCGTGTCGTGATCCATTGCTAATGCCAATGTTTTGTGAATCTTACCGTTCACTTCATCAGGGCAAGGAACGCACTGATACTGTATCAGTGTAGCACAGTATTGATATGTTTCTCGCTCTAATGAAGTGAACGGCAAAATTCACGAATTTAATCTTTCTAAAAATTGATATCAATTTATTATAACAAATTTTCTAAAAGCGTTGATTAATTATATAATAATGAATGTCGATTCGATGTCGATTCCATTATCATTTCTGACTGGGAAAGTTTTAAGTTTGCAGAAATCCTCAATTATTATATATTATATAACATTTTCAAAAGATTTGTCACACGCAATATTGGTAGTGATTAGACGATTTTTGCACATAGGATACAACTACATGCGATAAAAGTTGACGCAGTAGCCAATCATTTTTCGTTTTTATGAAAAAAGTAAATTGATTGGTTATCGCATCAATTTCTGCTGCCGTGTTAGCGCAGGGCTGGGTAAAATGTTTTTCGAATTCCATTTAAAATACTAATTGTAAAATACTTTTAAAAAGTGCATTTAAAATGCAAAATGCAAAATAGGTCTTTTGAATCCATTTTAAATGTAAAATGGATAAATAGGTATTTTAAATAATTTTCAAATGCAAAATGGTTTTTCTTGCTCTAGCAAAAAAAAATTTACAAGAATGTACAGAAAAACTTAATAGATTGAGACAAGAGAAATTCTTAATTTTTTATAGTGGGACATAGAGTGAGGTTTGTTTGTCTCAGAAATTCACAGTTTTTCATAGATATTTGTAACGAGACGTAGAATAATATTGTTTAAGAGCGGAAGATTTTTTGGTTTTTTAAATAAATAACGCTCTACGTCCCACTACGAATATCTATGAAAAACTAAGAATTTCTAAGATCTTGTTTAAATCTATGTACCTTTTCATAAAAACTTTCCGCCAGGATAGTACACATTTTTTTTACGTTTAAAATCTATTTTTAGCGGAATTCGAAGCCCTGATTACAGTATTGTAAATAATTTCTGATGAATATTTAAAATTTTTTAATATTATATGATTTGGAAATGGGATCGTTTATTTGAATAAAAATTAATACGAGAAGTGTCGGTTACGATCAAAATTAAATGTTAAGTATATACATTTTAGAAATCTACATAGTATTTTAAATAAAACTGGAACATTCATTTTTTTTATTAAGACTTGATATTTATGGATTATCTGGAGAAAATTTTCTTTTTACAGATTAATTTGCAATTTGAATATTTATAAAAATCTTTGGTCATGGGATTTGGTTCTTCATACACATCAATGATTCCAGGGAAAATTTATGAAAACATTTGGCATTTACCTATTTTATAAATGGTTGAATGATAAACATGATTCCATTTCAAATGTAAAATGAAAATGATTTTCCAAAAACTATTTAAAATGGAAAATGCAAAATGTCATTTCCATGTTAAATATATCTAAAATGGAACTATTTTAAGTATTACCCAGCCTTGTTACCATTTTATTTTATGTACAGGAGCCAATATTGAAATACAAAATAAATAAATAATTGCTATTAATTAATTAATTGATTAATAGTTACTTAATAATAGTTACAAAGTAGCAGATACAAAAATACTGCGTATTTGTATACATATATTATAGATTTAAACATATACGTAATTCTTCATTAAATTCATTGCGCTCATTGATTTTTATTTTGAAATTTACTGAATTCTTCGTAATTTTAATATTTTATATTGAATTGTTTCGAATAAAATCTTAATATGATAATATTGGAAGTGGGTCAATATGCAATTCTCAGTACATACATAAATATAATTATTTATTAAAATTTCAATAAAAAATTTCCATCAAAGTTATTTTAATTAATTTTGAATGTTTCAAAGGTGACTTAAATTTATTGAGTAAATAATATAGAGTAGACAAGACAAATAAAATTTCAATAAAGTTTCAAAAAGATAAAGAGATAAAATAAAATGCATACCTTAATCTGTCAGACCAATTCGTACCTGAGGGATGGTCGACGAAAATCCAATGCTTCGAGATCCAATGGCTCTCGTTTACAGAGTGAACAGAAAGCACACTGCAAGGTATTTTTAAACGCTTCTCGAAAGTCGCGATTAAAATATGCATAAATCAATGGATTTAATGCTGAATTCGTATATCCAATCCAAAATAGAATCGCAATCACGATGTTGGGACATGGACAAGTCTCGCCGCAAAGTGCTGTAGTGACGTACCTGACAATTAAATTAATAATTATTTATGTGTATAAATGTTGAAAATACAAAGATAGAAAATTAAACTCAAACTTTGAAAAAAATAGAAAATATGAGAACTAATTTATTCAAATTCAATGCTTATTTTAAGTTTCTGTAAAATTATTCTGTTATTTTGTATTTTTAATTAAAAAAAATAAGTTTAAATTTCGATTTTATTTAATTTGTGATTCATATAAAAAATCAGAAAAAGTATACTTTACATAAAAAAATAAATTATATTCTTTATAATTTCGTTTTTAAAAAATTAAATTTTAAAACTGAAATAAAAATATACTTTTTCGGTTTCAACTTATATTTTTAATAATACTATTAATAATACTATATTTTAATAATACAATAGTTACAAAATAATGAATTTAATTTAATATATCTCTTTTCTCTCTCTTTCTTTCTCTCTCTTTCTCGTTTTCTTACTTATTATTTATATTCTTCCTCATTTGTCTTTTACTAGAATCTGTATGAAATAAAATTAAAAAATATCCATTTTAATAAAAAAATTAATTCCCTTTTACAATTAACTTTCGTAGAAACTATAAATTTTTTTTATTTAATATATAAAAACTTTTCTCATATAATTATCATATTTTTGATACATAAACGTATTTGATACGATAAACGTTGACATACTAGATAATTTATATTATACATAGTTAAAAATTATTTTGTCTCGAAAATAACTGAAAACGTTCACATGTTTTTGATTTTTGTAATTGGTTTTTTTTTTTTAAAAGAAACTTTATATGAGAAAAAATGTTTTAATACATTTTTTATTTTTTTATCTGATTGAGAATCATCACTCTTATAATTTTATTTTATTTCATAATAGATCACTAAACAGTTTTATTTGCATGAGTTAAGCATTTTACCGCATTATTTTAATAGAATCAATTATACATTAAAGTATTGATAGATCTAATCCCATCTGTTGAATAAAGTAATCTATTATGCTTAAGAACACAGCAAAATTAATTAATTTTTAGCAATTTAGCACATTAACATGTAATTTTTTATTAAGTTAATTGTTAACAACACATACCAAAGAAAAAATGGTAACCAGCAAAGGATGAAAGTACCCATAATGATACTTAATGTTCTTGCTGCTTTATGTTCTCTTTTCATTTTCATTATATGTTTATCTTTTGTTGGTGTGTGTAAATGCTCGGTATTTATTTCATTTAAAGTCAGAGTTTTTGATGATCCAGCGCTATTTAGTTCACCATTTAAATTATTAAGATCTTTACTCGGTCTGTGACTGAGTAACATAGCGTTACCCATTCTGCTATGCATCTGCTTTTCTTGCTTGTTAGCCTCTTTGAATATAGCAAAATATGTGACTGCCATGATAGTACACGGTATCCAAAAAGATATGCTTGATGACAGTATAGCATATATTCTGTTGACCTTAAATTCGCAAAGCTCTGGATGCTTATGCCTATGCACGCTGTTTTCTTCCGTAGTGTACCAACCGAAGAAGATTGGCACGAAGGAAATGATGGCCGGTGACACCCAACAGGCTAGTAGCATAAATGCCACTACTCTTTTCGTCATGTTGATGGGATATTTAAGTGGCTTCACGATCGCATAATATCGATCTACAGAGATGCACATTAGATGGAGTATTGAGCTAGTGCTAAAGTAGACATCTAGAGAATTCCAAACGTCACACATAAAATAGCCGAAAAGCCATCTGCCAGTCACCTGCACGCTAGCGTTGAAAGTCATCGCAAACATTGCCACCAGCATATCCGCCAGTGCTAACGAGACCACAAAATAATTGGTAATAATTCGTAGCTTTCTGTGCCGTATTACGGACACCATCACCAGCAAATTACCGAATAACGCCGTGGTGATGATCGAACCGAGGATGCAGATCTTCACGATTGCTGAAGGCATGTCTGACCAGTTGCTCTCCATTTCGTTCACCTCAGTATTATTGGCATGAGGATTCTCTTCGATCGAAGTGACATCCAATAACGATGTCACATCGAAAGAGGAGATCTCCATCGGAGCGAATGTTGTTTTTGCGGTCATGTTCGCACAATGGCAATTTTCGCCACTGTGCGTTGATCGTTCTTTAATTTTTTCTCTTGGTCAAAGAGTTATATAGGAAGATGATATTAAGTGATGAAAATTCCAACTTGACGCATTTGACAGACGTTCATCTTCGATTCAAGCAACAAGAAGACTATTTTTCCACGTTTTGATCTTGAGTTTATTTGTTAGTATAATCGGTAAGGTTTACGAGATTTATGAAGAAATTTATTCGAACGGAATGTCTCGTAATAAAGCTTTGGTGATGCCGTCATATTTACTCTTCAGAATCTGTAAATAAAAAAGAAAAAAGCATTCTTAAGAAAATCGAATTGTTTTTTCATTGTTTTAACCTACAATTGCAATATGCAAGTGAGTAAATGTAGGCGTTCATAAATCTATGAAAATCTATGAAATTCTTTTCATTAGGAGATTAACTGCAAGACATACTTAATTTAAATGAGTCGGTACAAATTTTATAACAACAATAAATATTTTGTTTCAAAATATCCGATATATTCTATTATTTGTAATTATTATTACAAAATTATTTGATACATTTTTCCTTAATAAATTATATAAATACATATTAACATTATTAAGTTGCTAAGTACATTTGATTTAATTACATCTAAAATTTATATTAGGTGTAGGAAAAAGTTTGTGGCGTTTTTTTAATGCCATCTAACGGGAAAAACGCTACGAACTTTTTCCCACATCTAATATATGCAAACGATGAAATTTAAAATATATAATAATTGAAAATTATATAAAATTAAAAGAAATTGTATTCAGTTATAAATTTTATAATTGTCCGGAAAAAATGTTTGTATGGATTATATTTTACATATAATTATATGTAATTGTATATAAAATATGTCAATTTTTTATATAATTATACAAGGTATTGGGAGTGTGCATTAATTTTAAAGGATTTTCAAGAAGTGGCTAGTACACTATTGCATTGGGCCATATTGTTGCTATCTTCATGTTTAAAACACTATCATGTGGTTTTAGTTTTCATTTTGCCGAAGAATAACAATTTTACTGTTTTTTTTTTAGTATTGAATATATCGAATTTTATGCCAACAAAACGCAATTTGCTTTTTTGTTTCTATTTGAGAAAAAGTGCTACTGAAAGTCAACGAATGCTGTCGAAAGCTTATGATGATTATACACCATCGATTTCAATAGGTGAGTACTGGTTTCGATGCTATAAAAGTGATTTTGACATAGAAGACGAGGAACGTCCAGGCCAGCCGAAAAAGTTTGAAGAGGAAGTAGAAGCTTTATTTGATCAAGACTCGAGTCAAATACTTGCATCATTAAATGTTGATCGATCAACGATTTCCAGACGATTTGAAGATCATTGGAATGATTCAAAAGCAAGGAAATTGGGTGCCGTACGAGTTGAAGCCGAGGAACGTCGAAAGGCGCAAAATGAAAAATGTTGCTTCAAAAACACAGAAGAAAAAGTTTTCTGCATCGTATCGTGAGTGATGAAAAATGGATATTCTACGATAATCTGAAGCATAAAAAATCATGGTGCAAGCCATCAACATCGGCAAAGCTGAATATTCATGGCGCCAAGCTCATGCTCTGTATTTGATCAGCTGGATGTAGTGTATTATGAGTTCCAACCCAACGAAACTATCATTGGGGAATGCTATCACCAACAATTGAGGCAATTGAGCCGAGCATTAAAGCAAAAACGGCCAGATTACGCGAAAAGATGACACGACAAAGATGATTTTCCAGCACAACAATGCTCGTTCACATGTTGCGAAACCGATCAACGTTAGAAGTGCTTAACTGGGATGTCCTATCACATCCGCCATTTTATTTTCCAGATATTGCTCCTTCCGATTATCTATTTCGATCGATGACTCATGGCCTAAGCCTCTAAGCAGTACTTCCATTCTTATGAAGATACTAAAAAATGGGTAGATTCATAGATAGCCTCAAAAGATGTATCGCTCTTTCGACGCGAAATCAACCTATTATTAGAAAGATGAGAAAAAGTAGTGATTAGCGATGGAATATTTTGAATGATAAATTTGTAATCATTTTTTTACAATAAAGCCATATTTTTATCAAAAAATTCTTTAAAATTAATGCATTCCCAATAAGTAACGATAAAAGTCTCGCATATGGTAGAGCGGACTAAACGGAGTCGAAAAGTCCTTTATCATTTGTAATTTTCGCGATAATTAATAAGATATCAATGATTAAATATCATCGAATATTAGTTTTTAATAATTTTTCACTCGAATTATCAACTTTATAGAAAAAGACAACTTTATAGAAAAAGCAAGAGACAAAAATTGTTTATTTTCTTCTCATAGAACTCTAAGAATTTTTCAGAATTTTTGTCAACTTTTTAGTCGGTATTGCATTTTCTTATTGGCAATTATGATTCCCAATATGATAAAATGTGATACTAACAGTTCTGAAAAAATTCTCAAAACTTTATGAGAAGAAAATAAACAACTTTTAAAAACTAAAAGATAGATCAAAAAACGAGCAAAGAAAGAAATCTTAATTTAAAATAGTATAATATTTTACATTACGTCGCAAATTAATGTCATAAAAATGGAACATTTCGACTATACTAAGTCTTAATTAGTCAATTGAAATCACAAAAATTTAAATTAATACATAATTTATGTATAAATGTTGGAAATAAAATTAAATACAATTTATTTTTTAAATAAAATTATAAAATATTTAGTTATGTCACAATAAATAACACATAAAACGTCTAGAAGATATCAAAACTATTTCTTTGTCGGACGGCGAGAAAGAGTAGAATCAATTATGTAAAATTATGTGTGTAGTCAAAAGTTGATTCAAATCTCTCAAATATCTCAATATGTATCTGTGTAAAAAGATGAAATCAATTATATGATATAAGAATTGTGAAAAACTAATTAAAGCAATTATCAAACTTACAAAGAATATTCATCTCTGTTCATGTTATATCGAGCGCTACCAGACAAATGTGAAAAATACATCGATGATATTATTTATGTTAAATCTAATAAGGTCAAAAGCTTTAACACATACTTATTTTGAAAGCGATTTTAATAAACAGGTATAGGAATCATTTAACTTCTCGTTATCTTTTTGTAAGTTAATGCCTTTTTCTTGTTCTTTAATACAAAGCATTTCAGAAATAAATCTTTCATAATTTTATTCAGAGTGATTTTAACATTATTCCAATCAAAAAAATAATTAAAATTCAAAATATGTTCTGAGATTATCTGAGTATCTGAGTATTTCGATGAATTCATCTTAATATTATTAATGTATTCATTGATTCTTGTTTAGCCAATAATACATTACAGTCCTTGCAATTAATTTTATATAAAATAGCTCCGGTGAATACGCGCTAGGATTTACGCCGCAGAAGTTAGAAAAAAATAGAAGGAGTGGGGACAACTACTCTTACATGCCTTTATGTTATATTAGTATTGTTTACGATTATGTTATATTAATATTGATTTCAATTTCTTACTGTTAATATTAATGAAATTATTGTGAGTTGAGTTGATTTGTCTGTAATAAGAGGCGTCATCATAAATTATAATTTATATAAAATGATTACTGTTGGGCGCGTAAAAGACTTATAATTAGAGATTATTTTGTGTATATATAAGTGTAGAGGAATAATAAATGTTGTATAGCAAAATACAAGTGCTTTACTCTCAAAAAATGAGCAAAGAAAGATCTTAATTTAAAACAATATAATATTTTATTACATTACTTCACAAATTAATATTCGATATCATAAAGATACCATCGAAACGTTTCGACTACACTAAGTTTTCATCACCCAATTAAAATCACAAAATTGTTAATTGATACATAATGTTTAAATATTGAATAAATTTTTAATTAAATAAAATTACAAAATATATAGTCATATTGCAATAAATAACATAATAATGTCTCAAAGATTATTTTTTCGTTTAGTTTATCTTCGTTTAGTTAGTATATCTCATCTGTTTGAAATATACGGCATTTTTAATGGCAGAATTTATTCCCAAAGCATACGAAGTGCGCAGATTGGATTCAGTGCTAAATACAATAAACACATTACACGAAATGTATACCTCATGTAGCACTTGTTATATATGTAGGATGATTGTAATTATTATTAATTACTTTATACATATATGTACACATTTGTATATGTACACACTTCTTATTCCTTAATAAAACTTTGTAAACGCATTTTATAAGTTATTATGTCATTTTACATCTTATTTACATACTTTATATTTAAAATTTTCATGAGCTATACATACCCTACTCCCTCTACGAGTAGCCTATGATATACAGGAAAAATGTAAGAGTTCTAAAAGTTCTTTTTTTTTAATATGAAAAGTATTTCAAATTTTTAATATTTTTGTTCATATTAGGTGTACAACTTTGCTTCCGCCGTTTTCCTATAGATGGCTTTAGCGGTAAGTGGTGGTCGAAATAAATAGAGCATAGACATCATACAATAAACTTGGGCATCTGTCAACATAACCCCAGAAACATCGTCGATTTGTGTCTGCATCATAAAATTATTCTCGATTGAAAATGTCAGTTTACGAGCCAAATTCTCGTCATTTGCGGGAGGTTTTAATTTTTTGCTTCAATATGAAGAAATCTGCGGCGGAGGCTCATCGAATGCTCTCAAATACTTATGGTGAGGCCGCTATTAGTGAAAGAACGTGTCGTGAGTGGTTTCAACGCTTCAAGAACGCTTCAAGAAGTGATTTTGACGTCGAAGACCGGCACAGCGGTGGAAGAGAGAAGATTTTCGAAGATGCAAAATTGGAGGCATTACTTGAGCAAGACTCGTGTCAAAATCAAGAAGAATTGGCACGATCATTGG
>Ga0157364_1005956_pt1 | contig 12469 bp, 6 predicted proteins | sample AttsexASBM2_FD_111476 | JGI IMG/M metagenome (GOLD analysis project Ga0157364, IMG submission 111476) | Fungus gardens microbial communities from leaf cutter ant in Ribeirão Preto, State of São Paulo, Brazil - Atta sexdens ASBM2 | ecosystem: Host-associated > Fungi > Mycelium > Unclassified ...
CAATTTCGTTTTCGTGTTATGTACTACATATCTGCATCGTTAATTTGTCACTTGATACAAATGTCACAAACGTAAAAAAAGTCACTTTATTACAAATATGACATGAAAAGTCTGCATTATCATATGGAAGCCAGTTTCTTTTTGTATACGAATTGTGACATATGTCGACTTACATATCGATGAATGTAATCTCTATGTCTCTTCAGCGTTCAAGTAATGTAGATGCATAATTGTAAGAGTACATACGTTAACTAAAGTTTGATATAAGTAAACTGGAGCAGGGTTTTCTTTTTTCGTTCAACAATGACATTTTGCTCCAGTCAGTCATCAGAGTTATATAACGAAATCGAAACCCTATTTGGAATAAATATGCACCTTTGTCAAGCTAGCAGGACCAAATCGGGGCTAGTAGGAGCAGAATCGAGAAAGACCTTTTGAACTATTTAGTGCTCATTTTTTGTTAATTTGTGCTACAAAAATCAATTTTGTACCATATAGTTTTGTACTACGTTTAGAAGAAACGCTGGTGTTGCCAACTTAATATCAAGTTAGAAGAATCACAAGGAAAAAAAAAGAAGAAAAGAAAAATAAAATTAGATTTGAATAGAACCGATTTTGTGCTAATTTGTACTATCAAAAAGAAGTTAATATATTGATCCATTCCTCAAGAACCAACCTCTAATTGAATTGTACACTAAGTTCAAGAGCAAAGTATCCTTCGCCACGAACAGAATCAATAATAGTGTATAATTCAGTTAGAGATTGATTCTTGAGGAATGGATCAATATATTAACTTTTTTTTGATAGCAGAAATTAACGAATCAGTATTCAATTTTATTCAAATCACTATTCAAATCTAATTTTATCTTTTTTTTTCTTTTTTATTCTTGTGGTCCTGCCACATTAGCTTGATATTAAGCTGGCACACACTTCATCTAAATATGATACAAAATTGTTTTTTGTAGCACAAATTAGCACAAAATGAACACTAAATAGTTCAAAAGATCTTTCTCAATTCTGCTCATTTGGTCCTGTTAGCTTGACAGAGGTTAAATATGCGCATATCATAATCGTGAAATTTTTTAAGCGAAGAAGTTTCGTCTGACCTGCTGCTTTGTGCTGCATTATACATGATCTTACAATACGGTTCGCGCTTCGTGATGCTTCGTTGTTTGAAGATTTGTGAAGCTTTACGTAAACATAATGTGGAAGTTCAGTCAATAGCGTGATGGCCAGCTGTTGATCCACATTTTAAATTTTAAATGAGCATTTGAGTTTCTTTTTCATGGATCAATTTGTATGATCGATATATGTATAGTATATTTTACAAACCAAACCTAATTCTTTGTCACATATGACAATTTGAAATATTAAATTATTTACGAAAAAAATTTAGATATCAATAAGCGTATATAGTGATAGTCTTTTTAAAATGTGGATCGATTCAAACTGATATTCATAGTCAATTTTTCTATTTAAAACGGTTTCGAGTATAGTCTTGAGATGTTATAAATCAATCACAAACAAATCGATATTCACAGTCGATTCTTAGACCGATATTCCTAGTCTGTTGTGAATTTCAAGATCTCAAGCGATGTCTTAAGATACTAATACGGCTCTCTGATTGGAGATGATAATATTGGCTCTCTAATTGAAGATGTCGAATCTTGAGCAACGTTTAAATTCCGCCCTTACATTTAAGATTGTCTTAAATACAATCTTAAGAAGTTACGAACCAATCAGAGAGTCGTATTAACAACCATTAAGACTGTGATGTAATAACAGACTACGAATACTGGCCTTAGAGTGCGCCACTTAAGCAAATATAGGAAAAAAAGAATATATTCACCTCCGTTGTCAAGACCGGTGTCGTGCGCTGCTGCGAGGTCGGGTACCGTGAGTATCAGGAGAACAATCCAGAGGAGCCTCCGCCATTCGGTCGATTTGAAATCTCTATAGAATCTAATCGAGAAAATCCATCGCACTACACTCGAAGCACATTTCGCGGACGATTCGTGGAGCGGAGTTCTGTCGCACCTCAAAGTTCTGTCTCGCTTTCCAACAGTCGTTTTCGAATCATTTGTCAATAAATCATTTTTGTCGCGTTTTCGTCTCGATCGATCAGCCACGTGGTTATCCCCTGTCCATATCGCGTTCACCGACTCATAGCCCGTTTGTCCGCGAAGACGCTCGCAAAGATCGCACGCTGTCGTCGACGCCGGTGACGGCAGGAACGATATGCCATCGTCTTTCTCGAATGCGCCACAATTCGATGACGGATAATGATAGTGGCAAGTAGTAGAATTAACCTCCCAAAAAGAGGTTGCAACGATGTTTTGTTCGTCTTCGTCGAACGTCGCGCCACGAAGTCTGCGCGTATAACACGTGGCCGAAGACTTCATCTTCACCGGAAGAATGAAACTTCTTTTCCCGATGGGGAAAAATGATTCTACGTTCTTCGCGAATTCAGAGTAAAAGGGGTAAAGTGTCACGTTTCGCTCGCATCTCTTCGCCGTCGATGCGGCCAACCAGCAGCTTCTTCGACGTTTCTGCCTATTTGTCTTGCGAACGTATGAGCGACCGGAGGGCTCGAGAGTCAATGCGGCCACAAGTTCGACGACGATCACTCGAAGACGTTGGAGATTTCTTTTTTTTTCTCTCTCTTGACGTTGTCCGTAATACGTTTGTCGGCTTCGTTTGACCCCTTCGTAACCGCGCGAGAGACTTCGTGGGCGTACCACGAGACGAAGAGACCGCACACGCACGTATGCGATATATCAATCGACTATGCTGAAAGATTGGCACCACCAGCAGGTCATCACACCAGACGGCTCCATTAAGTGTGCCGAACGCGCACACCGATTCGAGATTCGCGAGTTGATAGGGAATCTTGACACTGATCAGTGTACACTTCTCACCATGCTGATGATCCTGCCTTCTCGGCGATATCTAGACAGTCTGTCGACCTGAAATGAAAAAGAATACACAAAATTACACTTTGTAAATGCCGTTGATGTAATCGTAGTATTATATTAATTTTTTATATGGCATTAAATGGATCGCTTGATCAACATTTCTTAAGGAGTTATATTAACTCATGTAAGTTTAGAGAAACACCTTAAATTATTAATTTTCGTACTTGTTAAAGGGTAATGCGAGCGCACTTGAAAAATTACGTATGAATGATGACCTTGAGATGATGATGTCTGAAAATTATGACGATGGCTTTCACAAATAATACTTACGTAGTCATCAATAAATGTAGCAGTTACAGTCATTATTTATAATGTATAGCGATCACTGGCGCCAAGCGTGTGTCACGTTTATTATGGTCATTATGTTGAAAAGAATGCTTCGTATAGATAAATTATCGTAAATGAATATCGTGTGCGTCCATTCAAACGAATAGTCCGCGCGCGCGTAATAACGTAATATAAAAAACCGTACCTCGTTATATGAATTGTAGCTAATTATATGACTGGATGACGATGTGTTGTTTCAAACGTCTCAAAAATAACATTGCTGCATGTTGCTACTTTGAGCATATTCGAGCATAGCTCTGTCTTATCGACTTGAAATTTATTTATTAATTCATGCAAATATGCACAGTAACATTTTTGCACGATAACATCTTAACTCTCAAATAATCGAGCAAGATCGATTTTTTTCCTGTGCAGTTATTTATTATTATAAATTATAAAACTGCATTGAATTTAGTGAATGAATTTAATGTCCTGTTTTGAAATTTAAAACAAGAACGCAATAGAAACTCATTTTAAATTATATTACTCCTTTTCTTTGTGCAAGATTGTGGTAACGATACGCAAAGAAAAACGACCAGATGGTATCTCCAACAAAAATGAATTTAGCTGACGACTGAATAAATACGTTCGGTAAATTGTGCGTAGTTTCAATCGGTGGATTTACCTTCAATGTTTCGCGAGAAAGGCGCTTGTTGAACAATGAACATTTAGCCCGAGGGTTTCGCGAGATTTAATCAAGTCTGTTTATTCAAAGTTCCCCTTGATATGAATATTCTCTTGCCATGTTTGCTACAATTTTTGATGATAAATTGCACACAATAGATCATTTATATAGCGTTGGAATATCAATTGTGCATAAATAGTTTATGTATGCTAATTTCGTATGACTGTCGCGAGTATCACATGCACTCAGTTTTATGCGCATTTTTATGAACCGCGACACTCTATACATTTTTATAACTCTTATCCCGTGTAGCGGGGTCATGACACTTCGTGACAATATCTTCACAACATATTTATAGCGACGCGGTGGTGTAGCGCGTGCGATAATGTCTGTGTGATTTACAAATTATCGAATAAGCTGGGGTGCTCGAATCGACGATGCAACCGCGCTTGCCATAGCAACATAGCAACCGTATCGTCGCCGTATTAAACTGTCGGGCACAAAGTAGACTCAGCAAATGTCGAGACCTTGCCTCGTCTCAACGAGAAAACAGCAGCATGGCATAGTCCCCGTTACTAAACTCTTCACAGAAAGGTAAACCCTAAGCTCTAAGAGCCGCACGACCAACCACAGTTGTGTGCCTAGATGCAATATTCGCGTTGTTTACGATGCCGACAACCAATGTACCAAACGCTGTTTTCCATTACATATGTAAAGAAAGCAGAAAGCTGTACATACAGTTATAAGAAGGTACTAACAAAATAAAAGAGGAGAAAGCAGAAATATACATACTATTCCGTTGAATAATGATGCTACTTTTTAAAAAATTATTATAATTAAATATCACTGCAATTTCTAATTTCTGCATTATATGAAAACATGTATGAAACATGAAGATAAATTTAAAATACTTTGTTCCCGTCGCAGTATTTTCTTTGAATTAATCATTTGTAATTTATCTGTTTCTATAATGCATCTGTTTTAACATATTTGTGTGTGTGAGAGTGTGTATATTTTGTATTTATGTAATTATAATATCTAAATACCCTGAAATCATAATCGTGACGCGTAGGTACCTAATGGATTTTTCAATTTGAAGAAAACGTAGCATTAGCAATACACTGCGGAGAATCGATGGGAGTGAGACTAACCACGAGATCCCACGGACGGTTAAGTGGCTGCAAAACAAAAAATTTGGAGCGTCGCGTCTGATCGCATGAATATTGTCTTGCTTACCGTGACTCTCGGGTTAAGTAACATAATTTGATTAAGTGTAGATTTCTCTTAATAACAAACGGTAATTGATTTATTGCGTATATAAAGAGGGTCACTCACGCTGTCACCCGTAACGAGATGTGTACGCTATGGCACGCGGGATCGGGAGATTCGATTGTACCTCTACGATCACGACCTGCTGCAAATGACTACTCGCAAACATTTCCGATTTATGATTCATTGAATTTGTTTTCGATTCAACCGTCTTCTATATATGCTTCATACTTTGCGCTTACTGCGCGAGAAGAAATTAGAATTTGCATTTATGTATTTTCTACAGCACAGAAAAATTACAGACGTACAGAAATATTTAAATATCCTATGTAAATTCGATCTCGCTAGTTAAACACGTTGAATCACTTCTTTATTTCTTTATTTTAATAATCAACTTCATATAAACTAACGGATCTTCCATTTCCGAGAATTTTAATCATCTGTGCATAATCATATAGCGAACGATTCAATAGATATTATCTTGTACAATTTTCATCTTTCAGTATGATTGCCGCAACGTTGTAATCTTGTAATTTCGGGTACAATATTATAAAGAAATTATAGAGATAAAGTGAGGCTCGCAATTATGAGTCAAATCTTATTATTGCTTGTACAAGCCTTTTGTAATATATAAATATATTATGTCTACAAATTATTAAATTAATAAAATTAATTACTACATAAACGTCATCATCTACGATTTTTAGAAATGTATGTGTATATACATTTTATAAAACTATGGATAATAAATTTTTATAAAAATCACTCTAATCTTAAACAGTCGATAATTGGGATCGTCACTTTATAAAATTGGGCAAATTCTTAGGTTGCAGCGACTTATGTAATAACTTTAAAAAAATATTACATTACAAGGCAAGATTTTGCTGATGTAACAAAATACAGCACATTTTGTGCAGGTGTAGTTATGTAGAAAATAGTCACGCAATGTGCGTAGGTCCACCACCCACGCCGTCTTATTCATAGTTTTATTTGTAGGAAGCGAAGGCAAACACGACTTGAAAATTTGCGTTACAGCGCGACACGCTTGTCATCGTGACGAGCCACCACTAATTTTACGCATGTGTTTAAAAATATCTAGGATAATTTTAAATACCAAAGATCTTATTGTTTGATAAATTAGCGAAAAAAACGTACACAAACGTGCTGTATAATTACTTATGACCTCCAAACGCATTATCTTCGATCTCTAATTTTTATAAACGCATAAACTCGGCGCCAAGATACTATCGTGACTCCTGATCTTTGGAACATCTCTTTCTTGAGATATCAACGATATCATGTAAATATTGATAAAGATAATATCTGGCGAACTTGCAAATTTGTAGTCGTTTTTTCATTATTCGTTTATTCGTATGCCAAATCAATATCAAATCAGAGAATCTCTTTTTTGCCGAGAAATAGCTAGGTAAATCGTGAAACGGTAAGCAAGATAATCCGGTCGGAAGCTGATGGAGGTTCAAAATAATCGAGTTTCGGACAGCGCGAAATCCTTTTTGCATGGTGATCGACTATCGCATCAAAACACGGGGCGTTACTCAGTCGTCTACAACTGTACATGCGTCTCGTACGTATATATGTATACACCACGCATTGCCGGCGCGGCGCGGCGCGGCGCGGCGTCGGCGGCACGCGAGTATATATCGCGTGCGTAATGCGTGTAAATGCAGCGGACCGGCTCGAACGGGCGAGGGACAAGGATGCATCGGAAGAACGTAGTAGTAGTGGGAAACACCGGGGGCAACCGGCGACGTGAAACTCGAAGAGGGGCACCGTCGAAGACGAGGGCGAGGGAGAGGAAGCGAGTTTCATTCACCGCCGCCACTCGCCATGCCACGCCACGCCACGCCACGCCGGTCCGAGTCGCCGTCCGCGTTTTACTACGAGGTATTTGTGCTGTCGCATTTGCAGGTTCGCCGACACCCACCCACCGATCCATCGACCGCTAGAGTCCGTTCTTTGCCAAGCGTTGCACCGTAATCCGTTTAGTTGTCAATTGAATGAGGTGTAACGTGCAACCGAGGGAAGGACGGCAACACGCTCGTCGCGCTCGCAGCACAATCGCGAATTAGTCTACCTAATTGTCAGAGAGCTCAATTTGTCTCGAGTTCAATCGATCTTTGCGGTTTTTTGCTTTCACAGGTTGTTCGCTATTTTTCCTATTTTTGCTGTTACGCAATACTACACGAAGCGTTTTAGAACGCATAAGCTTGTATATATATATATATATATATATAGATTTTTTTTTTGTTATGTTGTAACATGGTGCAATGCTGGCGCAACGATAGCAGTACGATCGATCGATGCACCGAGGAAAAATGTATGCAGTTAATTGGATGCAGTTATAATCAAGTACGTTGCGCGTTTGTAGTAGATATACGATGCGGACATAGATAACATTTAAAGAATGCAGATACGATCAATGATATCCTATCTAAATGATATTCTATCGAGAAATTGAATTAAATGTTGTCGCGAACTAATGTAAAGAGACAAAAACTATAGTCAAGGACGATGAACGATTTAAAAGAACACTGATACGATAAGTGATATCCTATCTAAATGATATTCTACCGAGAAATTAAATTAATCGCCGTCTATTTGAGCCTTTGATCTCCAAAGTGTAATTAATTTTCTTACAAATATTTTATTTGAAAACTTTTCTTTGATGACTTTGTTTACATATTAATGTAAGAATGTTTTTTTTGAATGATTTTTTATCTGTTAGAGTTTTCAATCACATATTAACCCAAACGATATAATGATGTAGTAAATTGGAATAGATAGTGTGCTGCAGCAAAGTTATAACATCATCTACTAGTCATCGATTAGTAAAAGGACAAAATTACATAAGACGGTGAGCGATTTAAAGAAGGATACGATAAATGATATCCTATCTAAATAGTATTCTATCGAGAAATTGAATTAAATGTTTCCTTTCCGTGAACTAATAAGACAACAAAGACTACACTGTCAAGGGCGGTGAGTGATAGCACGTTGCTCCTTGTGCTCTTTTAAAAGCACGTTTCATAACGCGTCAAATCGCTTATCTTTCTTCCTCGTTAAGCGGTGCTTTCGTTCTCATCGTTCTTCACCGAACGTAACGCTGATGTTTTTGTCTCTTCATCAGCCTGTGTCGGTCCCTTCCACGAGGACAAACTGAATGGAAGGAGATGGTCGATCGACTCCCGTTCCCCGCTGCACGACACGGTCGCAGACTTCTACGTGTTCGTCGTGCTATCTTCGACCAATCCGAAGACGGCATACATTCGTTCGAACTTACGTTGTACGATCGCAATGCTCGAATTTGCTCGAAGTTTCATTCTTACCGTTTATTCGCACATTTCTGCTCGAATGTCGCCATTGCCAGCTCACCGTCATTATTATCACTGAAATCGTCATATTTCAGAAATCGACGCAACTAATAATAACTTCTCTAATTCCTTTCTCCGATCCCACTAATATTATAATAAAAAAAATCACTTGGACATACGTGACGTCTCCGCTGATTTAAACTTGCCAATAAAGAGATCGTCACCATATTTGCTATTTTTTTCGTTTCAACTTCTTTCCAGCTGATTCTTTTATCGCAAACTCGCTCTCATTCTTATTTATTACGGGGGGAAGATATCGTCATCTAATATCACCGAAGAATGTATATCTGCTGCTTGTCATGTCACGACGCTGTGTCATCAAACGGTACGACGATCAGCATAGCTTTCTAAACGGTGAATCAAACGCGTCGAGATAGCAAATTAAATTAATATTATCATAGTTACTTATTTTTATACCATGATTATTACGATTATTTTTCTTATTCAAACTTAGCAATTTCTAAAAATAATAAAATAGATGGTTTTATCAATATCAATTAGCTTTGACAAATTATACACAAGCGAATCGATTATTTTTCAGTTGCATAATTGTAGGAAACGATAAGTTAATGGAATCAAAATTAATCTTTCTGTTTCTAAGAAAGATTACAGCAAGCAAAATAACTATGCAGAATATCTTCGTATACCAAACGTTATCGCACGATGTTCGAAACGTGACGCTTCCTTTGCAGTCCGAAGGTCGCGACGCTATTGCTGTCATCGTGCGTGCATCAGAAATATTTTTCTTAAGACTGATTATGATTATACTTACGCGCCGTAATGTTTAATAAAACACTTCTAAAATAAAAAACACGTTTTGGCAAACATCGGAGGTAGTAACGAATCCTAATCTATAGTATCGCGGTCGATAAAACCGGCGCAATGAGATAGAACGTTCTCATTTTCAAAAAACGACAAACACGACTACCGCTTTATCACTGTACAAACAAAATTACGCACTTCACGTATGTACCAAAAGAGAGCGTGACGATTTTCTATTCAATTTTCGTAATTTTCGTACTTTCGAATAATCCTACTGAAAATATTTCTCACGATTCTAATCTGCCGAGTATCAAGTCATTCATATATACAATTCATTTCCGAGAGATCATTAGCATCGATTCATTCAGTATTCATAATGAGAATTATAAAACCAGAATATATAATAAAACCATAATTATTAAATTATGATATGATAAATACACGCAATCGATATGGCATCCACTTTTTCAGTATCTGCAGTGCTATAATTAGATTTAAATGCGATAATAACATAATACTTTTTTTTTCTGCATTTTTTTTAGAATCGACTCAGTTATGATTATATCAATTCATGAATTTTACGAGTAATTTCCTCGGAATTTTCAACAAAATTACGCGCTCGCAAAAATATCATACGACACAAATTATCGGAATTCGTTCATATTATCGCAATTAAACATTTTATACATTTATTTATTATTTATATAAACAGCGTAAAACAAGCTGTACGTAACATTCCAAACGTTATACCTCCAATAGTTTCAAATGAAAATAATGCGTTCCAGAGCGCGCCAGAAGAACGATACAATACGTCAGCGGCTAATTTTGACTTCCCATCTTGTAACGGCGACACGATTACGAAGTAAAATCGACGCAATTACGTCAGTCGCATCGAGTATCGAGATGTCTACGCGATAAGAACCGACGTTCTTGGTAGAACTCGAATAAATTCGCACCTAACGATTGAGAATCGTTGCTATCCAAGGGTAATTGACTGAATCAGGGCGTGGGTGGATTGACGAGAGAAGAAAGAAGCGGGAAGGCAAGGAAGTGATATTACGCCGCAGTATAAGGGGTGGATGTCTGGTCGATGCGAGCCAAAACATTGCCACATGCCTAAGCTGTGCACGAAATCCTCTGTAAAATTTCTCCGCTGTGTGATCTAATAATACGATTTTGCATATATTTCACGATAAAGCCATAGCAGATGACGAGAGCTATGTCTGTTAGAAATGCGATTGCTCGATCTCCAATCATCCGTGCTTTGTATATCGCCTTGTACGTTATCGACCTTCGAGTATATGGCGGTGACATGCCATGATGCATTTAAAACAGGGAATAAACAGTGAAACAATGCCAAAATTCTCACGAGTTCGAGGCTTAGGTGCTTGAGAATTACATTACATTATTACGACGTTAATGTAAGCGTGCCGAGTCATTTTATGTCAGGTCAGATAACTTTTTGGCGGCCGGATCGCAATTTTGTGTATGTAAATATTATATAACGATTTAGAATTATTGTATTGTAATAATAATAATAATAATAATTTAAATAATAAAGTAATTAGAAAATATAAAGAGATTGAATAACAAAAAGAAGTTATTGCATTCTTCTTTAAATATTCTTCTCATGGTGTTGATTTAGTAAAACGATATATATATATATATATATATATATACGCTGCGATAAATTAAGATGTCCGATAAAAATACGAAAGGAATTGAAATCTCATATACAAGATAACTCGGTAAGGTAATGGATGAACACTCGCATAATATTCCACATAACATCCGTGATATTGCGTCGCGAAATTGATTCGCAGACTCATGGAAAGCCGTTAGAAAGCGGATATAATATGCATTGGAATGCGCGAGGTAATGCTTAATAACGATCATGCCGACTGTCCGTTGACTACTAGTGAAGACTACTACCGGTCATGCCGCGTGCTCGTGCTTAGAACAGAAAGTTATTTTCTTCGACAAAATCGCGACTTTTGAACTGAAAAAAATATTTGATTGAATTAATTGAAATTCTTGTTAAAAGTGAACAAATCAGAACTTTCTGATTAAATCTATTAAAATTCTAGTTGAGATAATTGGAATTCTGATTGATGTAATTAGAATCTTTTAGTCCAGTTTTCAACCAGATATTTTTCTTCTCAGTGTGGAATGCTCGATAAGTATCGCGGGACGAGGTAAAATTGAGATAAGCTAAAGGTATTTAACGCGTCGCGTCAGGACCGAATGAATTTCAACATGGAAAATACGCTCGAGAGCAGGAAAAGAATCTGTATTTCTCTGTGGTATCGACAAGCTTTCATCTATCTATTACCTACATCCTTGTTAAAATTTATCTCCGAGAAACTCGGACAATGCAATGGATTTCCGAGTTTCCGTCACAATACGCGCGTCTATTCTAACCGCAGCCGTTCAAGGTTTCGATCATCTACTTCGACGCACACACACAGAGAGAGAGAGAGAGAGAGAGAGAGAGAGAGAGAGAGAGAGAGAGAGTTCTATAAGGAAACCTATAGATATCATAAGCGACGATGCACGTGCGCGAAACAAACGTGTGGGACGACTGTGCTATGATAACTGGAATCTCTGCTCGATGAAGAACCGTTTTCATTACTCACGCGAGAATGCGTCGAGTCATAATGACCAATTCTTAACGCGCAGCCGCGATACACTCGACACAGTCTCATGTATCAGTGGAAACAATATTTTTTGAGAGATAACTAAAATCGCGAATTGTATGATTCGATAATTTCGCATCACGCACCAATGAGCGCGATATCGTTTATTGATGTCGACATGAAGTCGTTTTAATTATTGCTAATTCGATATCGAAGGTACAATCATTCCGTCGTCCGTTTGTTCGATACGCTCCATTTCAGATGAAATCTCATGGAAGTCAATGTCCAGCTGCGTGAAGAGACTTCCCTTCTCTGCAAAGTGCGATGTGTGAATTCCATCCTCACTCGGCTGCATTATCGCGACGCGATATAAAACGTTGGTCATCGCAGGATTCATTACGTATCGAGCGACGACCACGGACATAAACCGTGATAAGGGAAAAGAGAAAAAGAGAGAGAGAGAGAGAGAGAGAGAGAGAGAGA
>Ga0157364_1005957_pt1 | contig 12469 bp, 6 predicted proteins | sample AttsexASBM2_FD_111476 | JGI IMG/M metagenome (GOLD analysis project Ga0157364, IMG submission 111476) | Fungus gardens microbial communities from leaf cutter ant in Ribeirão Preto, State of São Paulo, Brazil - Atta sexdens ASBM2 | ecosystem: Host-associated > Fungi > Mycelium > Unclassified ...
TATATATATATATATATATATATATATATATATATATATATATATATATATATATAAATAAAATTAACTAGACACACGATCACACACGCGCGCTCTCGTATAACAAGAGTTGACGGTGCCGCGTTGAGCGTCTCTCACACGAACGGCAGCGATAACGCGAAGAACGAACCGTGCAGACGCACCTAGCAGCCTAGCCGCCTACTCGACCCAACACCCAACTGAAGTCTGAACGGTACGAGGCTACGTAGAGATGACGCGCTCGCTTCGCCCTGCGGCCTGTCTGCCTGCGCTCGTTCGCTCGCTCGCCTGACAGCCTCGAATCCTCCCCCTTCGCCATACCCAGAAGTGAGTATCCCCACCCCTCGGCCGCGCTCTACCCGCGACAGGCCACGACGCCGACCCCTTCCTCATCGACGTACAAACAGCGATCGCCCCCACTAGTCCATGCTACTTGTTGATCTTCGTCCAGGAATGCATAACTATGCTTCGCACCCGATTCTCTCTTCTTTCGATCTAAAGAAAAAAATAGGGATGTTTAATTGTTTATTGATATTCTATAATATCGAATATTCGATATTTTTTGCAGCTCGATATAAAAATATCGAATAAAAAATTATGAATAAAATATCGACTAGATATTTTTTTTACTATTCATATTCCGCTCTCCATGTTTTTTCATGAATATTTTTAATTTTCAAAACTTTCTTCTTTGAAGGCCTATCTAGTCGAAACATACATAGTAGCTGTACAATACAGTGCACAAAAATCGACCAATCAAATGTCTCTCATATAAAAATCCCGATATTGTTGAGATTGTATGATATATTTGATTAATCAGAATAATAAAAGTAAGTATTTATTGATATAATTTCATGTAATCTTAATTTTCAAATTTCATTTACCTCTATGTCTCAAATACATAAATTATATACATCAAGCTTTCTAAGGATCAAATTTCCTAATTTCCATTGTACAGTTAAAAATAATTGTAATGAGTATAATCTTTGATATAACAAGTCTGACCACGAACAATTTTGTCCAAATAAAAGTAAAAAAGAAGGATATATTGTCTTTTTTTCTATGTTATTTCATTTTTATTTGTAATACCAACGTATTCATTTTAACTTTTTAAAGTTAATAAAAACGACGAGCTAATCAAATATTTGTCATTTCGTAGCCAAACTTTGTTATAGAGTCTCTAATTAAACTGTAACTTAATACAATGTATATATAATTTGATATACCTAATATACAATTTCGTAATTATCATTATTCCACTATCTGATAATATATTAATGTAAAATAAATGTTAAAGATTAAAATGAAATAAAAATACCAAATGTTTAAACACACTTTTTTAAATCAATATTTATAATTAACAGTTAATTATTTTTTGAGAATATTGAAATGACAAAAAATTACTAAATAAAAAATTTCTTTCTAAAAAAAATCTTTTTAAAAGAGATAAAAACATATGTATTGAATATAAAAATATTCACACGTATTACAATAAATAGAAATGTACAGAGATGTAAACTGTAATTATAAATTTTGTCTTACATTATAAATTGACATTAATGCCTATTTTCACTAATAATAATAATTTAACTTTAATCTTGGTTCATCTTTTTATCTTTTTCTAGTTTTAAGAATTAGAAAACGAAGAGCAAATTGAATCAAAGTTAAATTTAATCTACATTGATGGAAACGAGCATAAAAGTTTCTTCATTTTATGAAGTATATGTACGATCTACAGCTTGAAAAAATTTCTCGCAAATTTATACAGCATAACACATTTCCTAATTATAAAAAAATTTACAAAAATAATTCTACTTTTATAATTCTAGATTATAAATGTGAGATATAAATGTGAGATATAAATGTGAGATATAAATTATGTATTGTTGCATTTCAACAATTATAATATTTTTATATTTAACTATATTACTCGTGTAACGAGTGTATATAGTTTATCCTTATACATGATTAAAATTAAAAATTAAAAATTAATGTAATATACACATCTTGTATTCCGCACATTTTCTGCAATTGTAATCTTCATTCATAATTTATTAACATATAATTATAATAATGAAACATGAAGAAGATGCATCCATTGTAATGTTTTATGGTATGTTTCAGTTAAACGTTACGTATATAGGTAACGTAGATGTGTCATAATGTATATATGTACACTCGTTACAATAATAAAACTTTATTCATCGCTCGCGTATTCAAACCTAACAGGTGTGTATTATCCTCTGATAGAGAGATTAACTTAATTCAACTTCGGGGTACAAAATAAGAGAGATTATTGCAAAAGCTATTACTTCACTCTTACGTTTCGTAACATATTTTGCACTCGATTTGATTGCTATTATTCCGAAAATTGTATAGATACGGGAGATGCTCATCGTTGTTATTCCCTCGTTGTACTTCAGTGTACATCGCATCAAGATATACATATATATATACATATATATATATATATATATATATCCATGATTACTCCATAATTATTCAACGTTATTCACAGACCAATTCATGACTTGTATCGAGACTTGTATCCCGGAATCTCAATTACAGTCAAGCTTCTTACATGAGAAGTAATATACTACAGATTCAACTGTCATGTAATCTGCGAAACTCAACTGTACAGACACACGTGTGTCTTCTACGAAAATTATATATTAAACATGAAACTGCAAGAGACGTGCAAATATTACGCGACTGCGCGAGTAGAGGATAAGTTTAATCGAGATGATTATTACGGTGAGATAAATGTAATACGTCTTTATGGTAAAAATAACAATTTTCGATTATTATCGTGTGTATAAAAATTATGATAATTACTAAAATGAATAATGTATGATTTTTATATTTTGAAGAAAAATGGCTGCTACAAATCGATTTATTTTATAATGTTGTTTTACATTTTACAAATGAATATCCCTAAATTAACATTGATTGCGACGCCAGAGTCTGCCTAATTTAAATGAATGTTTCCGTTATTCGCCGAAAAATGTCTTCGATTTTATTTAAAAAATTAACATGCATGTTGATTGATTATACGCAACGCTTTCTATTAAAAAAACGTGTTGTCACAAAGATAAGCCTTACCATGATTGTTTGGTGTCGCTGGTGTCACATGCAGTACACGTTTATTCGCAACGAATTACTGTAATTGTACACGTAATACTCGTAATTAGAAGTTCACCCGACACTCTCGTTCTTCCGTTTTTTTTTTATGATCGTGATCAGATCACGGAAAATCGCAGTACCAAAGGTACAGAAAATACAGTTAACCCTAAGGCATTCTATAAAATTCAATTTCTCGCATTTCCTCGCGGGAAGTCTCAGAATAGCGAACCTGCAATTAAACTTCTCAACAATCCGTTCGTGATCAATTAGACCAACGAAGACCAGTTTAAGCGAATAATTTTCTCGAACGGAGAATGTTTACGGCGTTTAACGAAATTAGAGTCTGTCGTCCCGGTGTCTTTCTCAAAGAATGACATCGCAATACGAGTAGGCAGATGAATCAAGCATGCCTGCTACAATGTCAGATTATGCAATTGACCCTTGTGGTTGTCCCGAATCTCAGAGCCGCGATCATTTGAATCTCTTTGGACAAAGTCTAATTGAGCTCTAGTGTATTAAATCGAATTCATTGAAAGAGATAATTACGAGAGATAATTACGAGAGATCTCTTAGGATTGACTTAGACTCAATTCACAGATTGTCATCAATTGACAATGAATAAGACAAATTATTATCTAATGATAAATATAGAATAAGAGAACTATAATAGCTATGTGAAATGTACTAATTCCGGATCATTTATACATGTATGATTCTTGCTCTTCTTTTTCATCATAAATAGCATTTACTATTTTTTATTCTTTTTCAAATCTACAGTAATTTTTTTTTTCTTTACAATATATAATATTGTACAGTTTATATCTATAAGTAATCAAATTTAAGATGAAGAATAGAAAAACATTTTATCTTAATATGCTTGCGTTGTATTTCCTTTCGGTTAGACTTTAAAACGTGTTTATTTATCGTTCTTACTCAACGTGATCTAATACAGTTTATCATGCGATAACAATGTCTAATGCTCGTTTTTATCAATGTAAATTAACTTTAATTTCAATTCAACTTTCTTTTTATCTTCTTCTAATTTTTAGAATTAAAAAAAGATAAAGAATTTGTTGAATCGAGATTAAAGTTAATCTACATTGATAGAAGCGGGCATAAAGCTTAATATTATATTAACTATTTATCTTTTTTTAACTCTTAGATTAGAAAAGAAATAAATTGAATAATAAAATTAATTTTACGTTGATAAAAATATGTTTTAGATGTTGTTATGAAAGCGTGTGATAAGCAAAGACAAGCGAGATAAACATGTGTCCTTATTACAAGGACGATAAATAAATCGCTTTAAAATCTGACGAAAATATAACGCAAGCATATTAAGGCAAAACTTTTGTTCTTTATTTAAAATTTAACTACTTATATATATAAAGCGTGTTGTTACGATTGGATATCGTAAAATTCGGTCACGAGATTAACTCTCGCAGGCTCAATATTCGAAGAGTTCGAAAAAGAACGTTAAACGAAAGGATAACCGCACTAGCTTTGGCGAATATTATGTACTTCAGACTTCTATACATTTTGTAATCCTTGTCACGGTTTTTAAATAAAATAAAGCACAAATCGGAAAGGAAAGACATTCTTTTCTTTCCCTTTGAAATTTGACCTGTTTTCCTACGAAGATATTAATTAAAATAAGACTATTTAATATAAAGAATATAGTTTCAAGATTTTTACAATATGAAATATATGCCTCCCCCTCCCACTAAATTTAATTTAAAAGACAATAAGTTAAATTCAAATTTTTTAACATATTTATATAATTTCTAATAACAAAATGAATATTTTTAATTCTACAAAAATATTCAAAGATACATTTTTTATTTACTATTTGTCTAAAAATTATTTCATAAATATCTTGAATAGCAATTAAACCATATAAAATAAAATTGTTACATAAAATATCCTTCGATACTAAATTCGTTAAATATTTCATTGACTACTAATTTTATATAAATACATAAATGTCTGTTTTAAGGATGCGATCAATAGCTTTCTTATTTAATAAACAAAATATATACATAAAAAAAGGTTATTTCAAATTTATGTTAAATAAGTTACGCGATTGAATCGGTGTGATCAAATTTATTTTAGCGCACGTGGTTGCACTGGTCAGCGAGCAAATCAACTGGGTTATAACAGTATTTCAGCAATGTTGAAAATTCCACGAAACGTTAATCATCATTACAATTGCAAAATTCGTTGTTGGTAGTTTGGAGCTTTTAATAATCGTATATTCGTTCTGCGATACAATACGCTGCTTATCGATCGCATATGCCACATTAATTATTCTTTAGAAAGAACACCTGCTTTTATTCGATACGGCTCATTGTTTCGCATCTTTCGCATATTTACAGTGTAAAGAACGTTATATCAATGTGTAAAGTACGATCGGTATTTGTATTATTACTGCGACTTATGATAAAACAGCTACATAAAACAAGAACGTGATAACATTCATTGATAACACTTGTACAATATTCGGTACTATTCATAGAATGTACAACGTTAGAAGAAACTTTTCCTAATATATGAGAATAATATATCACAGTGGATATGTATCTCCAGCGGTTTCATAATGTCACGTGACAAAAAAGTTTGAATAAGAAGCTCGCGGGCAGTTTTATCTTATCGGAAACTTTTCAAGAAGTTTCCTTTTTAGGAAACGTCTACCTGTTGCTATAATTACAGAGATAATCTTTTAATAGAATATAAACGAAATAAAAATATCTGATATAAAAAGAAAAATGAATCCTCCTCGTTCAAATGATTTGTGCGAAATTCATTATTTATGTCATGATAAATTTTTCTATTTTTAGCAGTTAGATGGCGAGAAACGACCAAAGCGTAAATTTGCGGACAACTTTCGGAGTTTCCCCGTTGATAAAGGAGACACGCGTTTTTGGGGGAGAGAATTAACAAATTACGCATACCGCATACAAGCGAAACATAACTTTTCCACCGAGCGGCAAGTAATAGCTTGAAATTTCACGTTAAAGAGAATGTGCGGCACACCGAGTCATGATATATCGTTTTGGCGGTCGTTACATAATTGCCGGTTTCTCACGGAATTATAATTAATTCTGTTTAACTATCCGTTAAATCATCGTCACACGTACGAATGCGAACGGTCGTTCACAAGACGCGTCGCAAAACGTTTTACATCCGATAAGCGGAAAATGACGTACAATAAAAAACCGATAAAAAAAAAGTTAAAAGAGTTACTAAATCTACCAGGAGGACAATAATTTTCGACAACCTTCATCACAACGTTCGTTGCACAAACCACTCATGCCAGCAATTGTCCCAGTTGCTCGTCACGTACTAGAGAAACTTTTTGTCAATTCCACGTATACCGTTATATTTAACACTCCTCATCAATGCGCCAACAAACAATCGGACGAGAAAGTATTTTTCATTTTTCATCAATTGAACCAATTCATCTCCACCGCAGACTCCTTGTTAACGTATTTAACATGACTTCGATTGTGGCGCACATAAGTGTCAGATTTTATTTATTATTATTATTGTTGTTGTTGTTGTTGTTGTTGTTGTTGTTGTTGTTATTGTTGTTATTATTGCTTTATACAATTAAAAGCGCGAGCACATATTTTCGTTGCTATTATTGCTATTATTAAGGCAACAAGAAATAAATATGGAAACTTGATACGAAATCATTTTTTACCAAAAAAAATCTATTATCTTGCCTTTACTTTATATAACCAATTTAAAACTTAAAGAAATCAAATTCATACAATATTTTTGCAACACGTAGCGAGAAATAGCGAGAATACAATTCGCTAATCGCTGATGGGAATTGAACTTAAAATATTTCGCAAATTTCACTCAGTCAGTTACGCTCGCGTATGAATGCCGCCGCAAGCGTATTCATCGCAACATTGACGTGAAATTGCAGTTCATATCTCAATGCTCTCGCGTAAATATATAACGAGGTATAATCATGTGTTTGATATTTGCTTAAACCATTTATTTTTCAAAACATTCTCTCATTAATTGAGACTCACGCGCTTTGAATGTAACTGTCATCCTTACACAATATTTTATCCATAATTTTTATCCACTAAAACATATATACAATATGTAGATGATTATTTACATTTTTCATAAAAATACTAGACCAACATTTCGTTGAAATTAGATATTTTTCTCAACTATTCGTCTTTCAGTCGGTCCCTTTCAACATATGTATGATATGATATAATAACTGAGATAAAAAATTGACATAAAATTTTAATTTTTCATAATATTTTACATGTTATATATGAACATGTTATATATGAAATGTAAAATATAAAATTATAATTTTTTTTATTAAAATTCATAACAAATTATAATTTTTTTCTAAAATTTATAATATCGACAAGTAATAATGTATATGATGGAATTTAGTTACAAGTAAGTATTTTTCTTTCAGTCTTCTCAAAGATAAAATTTTTCTGATATCGATACTTTTTATAAACGCAAGAAAAAGTTACTTAATATCTTTGTTTATCTTAAAATACCTTCGCTACAAAATATGGACATGTCATTCCAATTTTATTTAAAAGGAAAGAAAGATAAATGTGTGCGTATTACGTGGCATAAAATGATCAAGTATAATTTATGAAACATCTATACCGTAATACCGACATACTTATACGCTTGCAATAACGTTGACATTATACGTTTTTAAGCGACACAAGATCGACTGGCGTAAAAATCATGCTCTATACATATACATGATTTTACATCATGTGTCGCACTCTTATCAGATCGCGATGCTGCATTTGCTATAAATAATCATACAATATATAACGTAGCAAAGCAGTGCCATAAATAATGATTTGCGTTTATCGTTGCAACATCTCACAACGTGCCATATTTTACAGAACGAAGAAGCAATTTAAAGCTGATATCCTAACGATATTTCGACAAAAATGACATATAAGGCAACGAGTCGTTCCAGTTCATTTGCCACGATTCGCGGGACAATGCTTCGAAGGAATAAATCTCTATATCGTGTACATTTCATTTTGGCTAGACAAATATTACCGTCAGTTCATCGAAATGTCGATGGTTTTAAACAATAGATATAACGCTATGAGTCGTGGCCCAACTCGACTTCTGTGCCAGGCGCGAGAATCAATATTACCACAATCGAGCTAATAGAGTATCTGCTGGACGCACCACAGTCGAAAGAAATAATTGGAATGAATATTAAAAACGACCATTAAAGAGACCTCTAGTAAAACGCTGCGTCTTTTTACGCCAAGCGAACAATAAAGCATAATCCTGCGAGTATTTGCCTACTACCCGACAGAAAATAAATTAGACGGCATATATACAAATTTATCACAATCTAGCAAATTCCCACATCACTATCCTATTTTTCCACAGAATTTTTTTTTATTAATGACGCTTATATGTAAAATTAAGTAAGTGAATATGCGTGAATACAGTCTGCGTATTATAATTAATCTACTTACATATTTACGTGTCTCTTCGAACATGCGATATATCCACTGCGTGTGATGAAATTAATTGAAAATTTATCTAAACAATATGAATGAAAGCAAAATTATTTACGTTTATAAACTAGGTCATCGTATGGCAGCGCAGATAATATAGATGTATCAATATATCAGCGTAGGTAACAAATTGTAATATCCTATATCATCAGTATCGATTTCTAGTGTTTCTCTGAATTTTCTATTATCTGATAAGAATCGCCAAAAATTTTATTCGTTTTGATTGCAGAGACAGCATGATTTCTAAGCGAAATTTAATTTTGCGATAAAAGTTATAACAAATTTTACAAAGTGCATATAATATATTTAATAATACACAACAAGGAAATACATATAATTAAAATTCATGTCGTAAACAGATAATTTCGCAGAAATATTGATAAAATGTTAACGATAAAAAATAATTAAAAAATGGATTAAAAATGTACTAATAATAAAGTACCCTTCGTGTTCTTTAGAACGCGAATGTAACGGCTCGATTCGTTCCACACTAATTGCAGTTTTCATCGTAATAGCTTGCTAATGTTGTTCTAACCACTAACGAATTACCTACGCGACATCGAAAAACAAGCGGTCGGAATGTTCAAGTCATAATGCATTTTCTGGCAGCAGAGTCCGGTGGATGGCACAACCGAGCGTTTCGCTGCCGTAAATTATGTTCGTAAGCGGTTCCGAACCTATTTTGATTTGCATATGAGGACCGCAATATGCCATCGAATGGCCTGCAAGCACTATTTACCGCAGCGCAATTCGCCGACGCGCGACACTCACGGTAACTAATCGGCGAGATACTAGTATATGTTCGCGTATTATTTTAATATGCACTAGAAAGATTCTTATTTCAACGCGGAGAAGAAACAAACCAAATCAATCCCGATTTTGAAACGTGACAAAATACGCACGATCGAAACATGTCAATTTGGCGGACAATACGATGGCGGTATCACGATCGTATAACATTTACATACACGTCGGTCATCGCTGAAACGCCATTGACGTATAAATCCTACGCGCTTATCTTTCCATTTTCCGCGCAAGCACAAAAGCAAGTTAAATAGAAATCCTATTGTTCGATCCGATGTGACCTGCCCGATAAATTCGCGACTAGTTAAATGTTTCACGAGTCCTACGTTGCTTTTTTTATTTTTATTTTTTTTTTTTATTACGCGATCGAACTCTATTTCAGAAATGATAAAACCTCGCGCATTACCCATTACTTTTCGGAATTTAGCATCACAATTATTGGATGGCACCGGAAAAGAATGTAACATTTGATATACGTCAACGTGGTGTTTGAAAGGCAGTTTACATAAAGGATGATATACGGGTACGAGATAAATTATTGTCAATTGTTTATTGTAGCTGTCAGTTAGCACGTTATATTATCAAAAAATTTGCCAAATATTTAAATAATAAATATTTATGAAATAATGAAGATGGCAAATAGCGGAAAACAGTATCGCGATAGAAAAAAAAAAGAAAGAAGCACAATGTATAAGCAAAATATTTGCTCGATAAACTCAAGTCGTAGGCACCTCCGACTGCTGCAATGTTGAATATCAGACACAATCTCCCAAGGGATATCTCCATCCTGAACTCTCCAACGTATGTATCCATATCGAGCGGTGTGTCCCCAATCTGGGTGCATAGGTAAGTGCTTTCGGTTAAACAACTTTCCAAATTAAACGACCAACGAGTAAGTTAGTTGCAAGGAAGAACTGGGCTAATGAGACACGGCTAGCATCGCATGACCAATCCTGTAATTATGGACCGTAATTGGCTCAGTTCGACGTTCGTTATGCTTCATGCATACTTATGAGATCATCTCCGATATAGTGACAAGTCTGTTCAACGTTCCACGTTCTGTGTGTTTGTTTTTCTTTTTCTAGACATACGTCTCATGGAGGACGCTTGCCGAAACTTTGTTTGCTAAGGAATTGCTAAGGAATTGGCAATATATATTTCGACATATCTCCATTCGTTAAAACTTTTCAATTTTCGATAGCAGTTACATATTTTAATAATTGAACGTAATCTCTATCTTTGCAAAAGTTTGTACGTGGAGTTAATCGATCTATCCTATATTCGGTTCTATGACCTAACAGTATGAACCCATCATTAATCGAATGTCCTATTTTTGTGCAATGACGTTATATCCATTTTCATCGTTAAATTATTACAGGTATATATAAATCCACTGATAAATTTTTTTCTATGCGCAGTACCTGACGGTTATAAATTACAATATGGTTCTCAATCATACAATCATATAGCGTCAGATACTTATAACATTTTATCTTTATCATAGATATATTTATGTGAGCATATTTATCTTTCATATTTAGGATACAACAGTTATTTTCGTTTATGACGTTTTATTATTATATGAAAAATATCAAACAACACTAAATTTATTTATACACATATTGCTACTTAATATTACTTTCAAAGTCAACACGATGAGAGCATGTGCGTGTTTGGTACATATTTAATTTATTTTCACGACGACAACAGATACATTGAACGAAGATACTCCTAAGCGTAGAACAATGTGATCATTTCGTTTGATCACGTGGCTTTTACTTTGTCCTCATTCGTGAAGACAATTAGAGGAATAACGGAAGACACTTCTAATCTTGCGATGCCATGCGGATAATAAAAGTAGCACAAAGTACTATAAAAGCTCCATCACTGTCCAAGGTAACGATGTTCAAGCCTTATACTTTGTCGGGCGAATTATGACTTATGGATAATACTATGGGGGTGACCGTGCGGTACCTTGCAGCGTGTCAAACAAATCCCCTTCGGGATTCTCCATTTATTATTCCACGTTATACACGTACGGCTACCGACTTCGCCCTCGTTATACACGTATGCTCGTATTACGTACACAAAAAATCACAAGGATATGTCACGTCACATGACGTATACCGCGCATTTCTGTGTACACATATCCTTCTCTGTATAGTCTTCTAAACTTATCATCTTATAATTTTACAAATCAATAACCAATTCATATGTCGAAAAATAAACGATATTAATCCATCCTCTTTTTGCTAAAAATTTAATAAAATAGATCGGATACATTAAACAGTTTTAAGTCTATATACTTTATATAAAATTAAATAGACATATGTAGCTATTCTCGTGGATGTTTTACATACGGTTAAATTTTCTCGATTGAGTCATATCCGATCTAATAATGCAAATAGTTGTAAATAGTAGTTATCATTTCCGATTTCAAAATATAGGAGCTCTCTTTTAATATTTAAAAAATGCATAAAGTTTAATGTACATATATATAGCAAAAATAATACTAAAGTGATGTGACAGTGTAAGTCCGTTTATTATACCATAGCATTAATACGTAAAATGTTTCAGATATTACAAAATATGATATTTCTGTTGGAACAATATCGCATATTTTTTACTGAATAACTAGCGTGAATGTTCAGGAATAATATTCTAGTAATTTATAAGTGATAGATGTAATCGAAAATACGCGAATCGATCAAGTTCCAATTTCGTGCTAAATCATATTTCCTCATATTTTTTTGTTCGTTTATTAGAAAATTGTCTTGAGGCGCTTCATCCGTTTTCCTGTCACCGATAAATTTAACTGGTTGCTCGTAGTTCGGATCAAACAGTAGAAGCCGTCAAATATATTGGACCAAAGAACAAAATTTCTTATCGATAGTTCTTTAACAATAAGCAGCGTAATTTGCGAGAAAATATATTTCTATTCGTCGATAGTAGTATTAAAGTGATTGTATCACATAGGA
>Ga0157364_1005958_pt1 | contig 12468 bp, 5 predicted proteins | sample AttsexASBM2_FD_111476 | JGI IMG/M metagenome (GOLD analysis project Ga0157364, IMG submission 111476) | Fungus gardens microbial communities from leaf cutter ant in Ribeirão Preto, State of São Paulo, Brazil - Atta sexdens ASBM2 | ecosystem: Host-associated > Fungi > Mycelium > Unclassified ...
CACACATATACACACACATATATATATATATATATATATATATATAAATTGTTCACGTTATATTTTAGGTAAAAAACGTTTGTAATTATTTCAGAAATTGTAATAGAATCGTAATATGTGATATATTGCCTAATAAGGAAGGCATGTCGAACTTTTATTTTCACTTTTTATCCGGTCTTATACTCTTACAATGGCAATTATTTAACGTGGCGAATCATCGCGGATCGCGATTTACCATTGCTGAGACGGAGATCTCTTCCTGCGGCACGACTGGAGGTTTACCTTTTTTTCCCTTCCTGTTGCCTCGATACCTCGACGTACGTATATGCTCGCGAACGGATGCGGGCAAATAACGGCCCTGCCTGCATTTGAAACTCTATTAACTCTCCGAATATTAGCTCGTCGAGCGAGATTAACCTCATTGTGCCCCGTTGAAAATGATGACATCACTATTAAACTCCCGTCGGCTTACGGAAATTGATTAAACTATCAAATTAGCTCTACTAATATCAACACATCAACGCCGCGAGACCGGGCCTCTGGCTTCGAGGTTCAATCCTAAATGGCATGAATTTGCCGGTCCGCACGATCGTTCGACGTGCATTCATCGGTGCGACTATATTCTCCAAGTTATGCAGTCGCGGCTAAAGCTTAATATAGTATATGATGAAACCGAGGGGTGATATGTGATTGCGACATACCATCTTACGCGGTTTAATTTTTCAGCGTGAATTCCTATCTTCTTCAAGTTTTTTCTTTTCCTGTCCGAAGCTTAATCGATCATGTTTGTAGATAATCAAGTATCGTTTTTTAAATGCAAAGAAAGCAGAGAAAACTTGAGAAAACTATGATACTATAATGTTTCTACATTGATTAAAAATCTTTACATGATTTCGAAAAGATTATCACATATTATTGTTCGATGTAAAGTAATACAATAAGATGCAAAACAACAGAATGCTTATTAATAATGTAGCTGATTTGCGATTAGTAAGACGTAATATTCTGTTTTAAATACGCCGGTTCCTAATTAACGTTTTGTGAATACGAAATTATCATTAAAATATATTCGTATATATTGCTCATTGAATGAAATAAGCAATATTAGGTATGTTTCTTTGAACATTCGATTAGTGGCTAAAAATCTGCATCAGAACGGTGCATCCAGATTATATCATACGATCATGTCATAAAAATTCGAGTAGTAACGCCAGTCTCCTCTTTCTCAGCCACCCTTTTCCATCCGGCATTCAGGAACTACGGAGCGTTAGATGTACTGTTAAGGGAAGTGTGAACAATTTCGTGCATTGTCGAGACTATAATATGGATGGCTGGCAGGATAATTATTGGAGGCCGTTTGAATCTAACTGTTTCCTTCATTAGCAGTCTCAGTTCGCCCGTTTATCTCCTTCTCTCACTGCGCCTCCAACACTCCCTCCCGGCCTCAGTTAGCTCCTCTCTCGTTCTCGCTCTTTCTCCATCTCTCTCTTTCTCCCTATCTGAATTTTGTGCAGAATTACCTGCCATTATCATAATTGCGCTATTACCGATAATATCTACGACTCCGCTTCGAAACTGTACCTCGATGCTCTTAATCCATTTTCTATTTGGACAGCGGGGGCTTACGGTGGACGAGAAGTCGCAAATTCCGTTGCGTAATTTCCGCTCCATTGAATCGTTCCTTCTCTCTCTCCCTCTCCTCTCTCTCACTTGCCACTTGAGATTATATATTTTGCAGCAACAGACTGGATAACGCAAAAACGAAACGCATATCTGCATTTCCGATCGTCGGAAACTTCTTTCTTTGCTCAAACTTCTTTTTCGCAGACTGTCATGCTATTAACGCATGCACGATAATATCAATAATACTCATAATACTCACGTGTATGGGATTGCGTATGGGAAGATCAAGATGCTAAATATTGGACAATTACACAGAGGCTTTGTGAGTGATATAGTAAATATTATGTAATGTAAATGATAGAAAAGATAAAATATGAGAAGAGAAGAAGAAATATAAATAGCAGTTATATAATATGCTCTTGTTATATTTTACATGATATTGTGCATCGAATCACATAATAGAATCAAAATTTGGAGTATCTCTTATTAAGTAAAATGAGTGCGAAAATTCGCTCGAAAAATTTGATATTGATTAGAAAAATGGATTCAAGTTCGTAATAAACAGCTCCGAAAATGTAAATGACATTTTTTCATAACTTTCTTTTACTTTTGAGTTTTTCTACATAAGTAATATACGTAAGTGAAATAGAAAGGAAAACTTAGGTCTCGATTCTAATAGTGGGTGTTAAACATTTTTTTATCTAACTTCTAACCGTTATTTTTTCAAAAATAATTGGACATCTAGACAACTTCTCTTGTTAGATTAATATTTATAGTCGATTCTTATACATATTTAAAATCCGTCTTAAGTATAATATAATCTTAAAATATGTACAAAATAATAAGTAATAACATAAAGCCATATTATATTAACATCTTAAGATATTACTTAAGATGAAATCTTAAAATAAGAAAATCACCAATTGTGAGTATCGGCCTTAGATGATTGTTCTCCGTGTCTGCAATTAGACCAAACGGTAGGTGGTGTACTGAACGTGACAGTTTTTAGAAGGGTAGTAGAGTAGAGGGTCACCTCAATACCGCACATAAATCCTATATACATTAGCGAGTATTATGAATGACGATCCGCACTTCCATAAACATAGTCGGAATGTCCTATAAGTCTTACTGTCCTATAAGTCTCACTTGTTTTTTCTATTCAATGTTGAATGTGATCTCTAATTCAATCGCTAAAAATTAATAAATTCAATTATTATATTATTATATAGAATGAAAAATAAATAATAATAATAATAACATGTAATGAGTTAATTATAAATAAATTGATAATGACAATTCTAAAAAATCGATTAGTTTTAATTTTAAAAAGATAAAAATAAATATTTTATAGATATTAATATTTTATAGATATTAACTTTCAATTATATCCCTCCGGAGTTGTCTCTGAATAAAAAAATGTCTATTCAATTTAATTTTTTTACGCTACATCTAAATTTGAATTACTTTTACTAAAATGTATTTAACATTTATTTTTCACGTTTTTTTTGGTTCCTTGAAATTAATTAGTGCTTTTTAATAATTAATATAAATTAAATGGATCTTACAATTTCAGTAACTGTGTTACAGATTTTAGTGCCACCTCTGAAGAATTAAGAACGAAGAATTAATATCTAGAGCATCGTTTGTTTTTTTTATCTTATTGTTAGTTGATTAACGAATCAGACATTGATACATTTTATTTTAATAAATTTTCTGTTTATTTTTGTCTGTAATTAGTTTAATTATTATCAGGGAATAAAGATAAACCCTGAAGCGACCACTGTCGGGCATCGTATCGTTGCGAAAGTTTGAGACGATATCGTCACCGGATTTTCCTTAACAGCTGACAAAACAAAAAAGAAAGGAAAAGAAAAGAAGATATCGCGATGACAACTTATCTCGTTAAATCTCGTTCTTCGACAGGAGGAAGATAACGAAGGAGTAAGAAACATGCCTCGCTAGAGGCGGGAAAGAGGAACGAGGGAAGAGAGAGGCGACTAAAGGCGGTAGGTGGGGATGTGGCATAATTACGAATATTAATTGCGTTTCCAACGAGCTGCTGGAACCGGAGCTGCTGAGTGCAGATGTCAACCTATTATCATCCCCTGCCTTACAATGGGTGAGATCTCGCTTTCTCTGCGTCGCTTTATCCCCCTTCCTACCATTCTCTGTCCGCGTCGTCCTACCTCGCCCACCTCCGCGATTACCCCTCTCTCGTATTGCAAAGTTAACAATGTTACTCGCTCGTGAATAGCTGCGGAGTATCATTATCAACGTGTCATCAGCAGGGCGGGGTCTTCCTATCTTCATAAAGTAAGATACTACAAAACTGATGCGAGGCGCATTCTCGCGAGACATTATCGCCGCTTTGAGGAAAAATCTCTCCAATGTATTCATTGTATTTCGTTGTTACCTTGAAAATTATTCTCTTTCATTCCATAACATTTTTTCGAGCAATTTCTTAACGCGCATCGATTAAAAATTATGTTGTATATGTTATTCGACCTGTATATTTATTAGATGTGTTCTTTGATTACATTGGACTTCATTAATACTTTTATCTGGCTTTTGCCAAATTTAAATATACATATATTTACTTTATTTTAAATACAAGTGTCTACTAGAGATTCTCTAATCAGAGAATCTGGCGCCTTCTCCGCGATTTGTGATTGATCCAATATCTAGTCCATTTAAATGTATATAATGAAAATATACTATACTTTAAATGCATGATGTCATGGATTTGCTGTTGTAATATTTATGATTAAATATTAAATTTTTACGTTTTTTAAATTTTAATCGCCAGCTAGTCTGAATGTTAGAATGTTAGAATGTTTGTCAAAAATTGAAGTTTATAGAGCGTTTATGAAGTCTATAGAGCTGCAACTTACAGCGCCACTATAGAGTGAGATGATGTGAGATAGCACAATTTTTCTCTCTCGCATTATTTCGAAAAATAGTGGCCAGACTTTGATTAGAGGATTTCTAGTGTCTAGTTTAGTTACAAAGAAAAGATCTTTTCTAGATCGGAAATTTTTTATGCATCAATTGTCAATACAAAATGTTTAACAAAACTAGTTATGCATACAAAAGTTATGGAAAAAGCTATATATAGAAATTATAAATAGTACGATAAAATAATAAATATAATGTAAATATATTTTATATAAAACTTTCATAAATACGCGAATTTCAAGTATCTGCTAACTATCCGTTCGAAATGGTATATCCGACCTAAAGTTCTTTGTACCGTGTGTAATATCGCATCTCGAGGTAAGTGTCGGAACGGAAAGATATTTGAGGACGCTGGGCGAATGGCGCGCGCGCGCGCGAGAGAGAGAGAGAGAGAGAGAGAGAGAGAGAGAAAGAGAGGAACGATCAGAGAGTCATTTAATAAAAGTATGAATATCGTCAATAGCTTGATGGTTCGTTCCCGAATAATTTCCACTCTATCGGAAAATAATTATACTTTATCGGGCCGGATCTGTCTCTTTTCCTGTCCCTGCCTATCTTTACCCTCTCCTAAGGCGGTGTCTCAAATCGCTCAATTATATTTCCTCCCCGTTTTTCTGGCCATTGTCCCCTGAATCGCACGCAGCGTTATCCACCAGAAAAATCCCTTCAAGAACGATCGTCTCCTCTCTTCGAGAGGCCGATCCTCTGCCTTCTGCTTTCTCTATTGGCCAGCCTTCAAATACGTAATCGGTGTCTGCGGATTTTGCTTCTATCCTGTTCGATTAAGTTGCTAAAAGATATTGAGCAATTATAGAACGGCCCGCTCTGCCGTAGAGTAACAGAAGATCCTGATAATACTATTAAAGAATGCGTCTCTTTTTAAAGACTAAGATTTTAATGCAATTTTATATCACTATCATATTAATCTAATATTGATACAATTTCTGACATTTTTTAATTTTTTATAAATATGAGAGATGCACTTTCGTGTGAGAAAAGAATCTTTATTAATGCCATACATTTTTTTCAGCAATTTTCAATGTGCCATTTTCATTTACTTAAACAGATAGAAAAGCAATTACAGTGGCGCTGGTAAACGGTATCATATTTTAAGAAAAAGAATATAATGAAATGATGAATTATAACAAATGTTACTCAAGGAAAAGCTGTAAAATTTAAATGAAAGTAGACTTTTGCTCCCTAAAGGTTAAAAATTTCATAGCTTCGCAATTTTTAATGCTACTTTGTACATCAATTGCTATTGTCTCACTTGTGAATTTACGAACATCGAATTATGCGATCGATGTAAATCGTCCGTCGCATTATAATCGTAATTTAATAGAGTTCATCGAGGCAATCTTGCATATTTCAAAGGGCAATTAGTGCGCGACAATGGGGGAACACCGTTGCGTTCGAGATAATTGACTAGGATGATTCGTTGTTACTCCACGTGACTGAAAGGAGATCGAATGAGAAAGGAAGGGAGAAGCATCGGAGTGGATGATGGTCGTTGAGAGGGCTTGATCATTTCGGGGATTACGCGCTGAAAGAAGAGAGAAGGATCGTCTACACTCTTCATCGTCCACCAAAAGAGCAGAAAAAAGTGACGATGTGTAGGCAGTCATGGATTAAGGCATTTAGAGGCCCAAGGTGCAATTTAATTTTTTGCATCTCCATTAAAAAAATTGCAGGAAGTTTAGAATAAAAGAAAATTTACTAAATATTATTATTTTTTAACAATTAATATATCTTCAGAAACTAAGGATCGAAATTATTATTTCGTTAATTTTAAATCCTTGCGAAATCTCAGGCGGGCTCCGTACGTGCTTGTTAGATAATCCGCCACTGTACATGGGAGGGTGAGAAGAGCAAGTCCTTGATGTGCGTAGGGGTAGGATCGCGGATGGCACGCGTGAATGCGTCTTTATAAAGAGCAGTCGGTGAATTGATATAAGTGAGCAGTTATTTCGCGATCATTTGGAATTCCCCGTGAATGTGACGAAGGGGAAGACAGCGAAGAGAGCAGTGGCTACGAAGAGAGGCGAAGAGGACGACAGCGCGGGCGGTTTCGGGGATGGGGAGCGTTCAGCCACGTGCGAGATACTGCTTCGTACGTAACGGATCAAAGCCGATAGCTCCGATCGGACTTCCGAATGTTCCGCCGGTGTCCGATACTTCTAATCTTGCACGGTTGACGATTCGGCACGTAATTTTGATAAACGCAAGTTTCTCTTAGTCAGAAATTTCAAGTTGAATTTATTTACGGTCCAGTTTCTCTCAAGTGGGATTCGATACGACATCATTTTTCATTTTCGATAAACCTCTTTAATTTCGACATCGAATTTTTATCTTAATAATGCCGAGCTTTGGATCCGGTCGAGACGAATCCCGTCTGAAGTTAAACGGATGAAAGATGGAAGAATTACTCCGACGTTTCGAGAGGTGATGGCACAGTGGTCTGATAAAGGTGAGGAGAAAGGTAGAAGAGAGTGGGGTGAGGTGAGGGATCGTTTCGAGGGACGAACCAGCAGCGAAGAAATAAACTGGGCACAAACACAATAATTACTATCTCTTTATTTGGCTGTTTGTGTCGGGGTCGAGGTCTGCTCCGTTTTCTCTCTGCTTCGAGCGAGAGACGTGCGGCGCGCCGCCGTTGTGCAGAAGTTAATAAAATCCCCGCAGTCACGCCGGGGTGTGCAGTAACCCCCTCCTGCGACCCCTTTTCCAACTACCCTCCTTCTCTTCCCTTCCTCTCTCCCTCCCCCTTCCTCCCCGGACTGCTGTATAGAGAGAAGGCTTCAGTTTATTTAGCAGCGGCGTAGTCGCCGTTCGTTGCATCCAATCTCTTCTCTTTGTCGATCCCTGTATATATCTGTCCGCGTGTTTCCTTCGAACTCACCGTTCCGCATGCGAATCTACATTTTCTATTTTTCAAACGGACTCAATGTGTCATTATTACCGTCCCTTTATATTTGTTTCTTTTTATTTAATTCTTCACATTTTCAATCCTATTTAATACCTATTTCTATTTTATTATAGATAATATAATAATTTTTGTACCGTTATAGGTAATCATTTTCTTAAAAGTAAATTATGCATTGATCTAAATGGATGAAAGAGAAATAATTAATTAAAGATACTTTCGAATAATTAAAAATAAGTGAATGATATTCCTTTGATCTTAGTTCAATAAAATATTAGCTTTTCATTATTTTATTAAGGTCCCTCACATGTCCTTTCATATTGAATCGTATTCTATTCTAGTGCACCTTATTAATAATTATTTTTGTATCTAAGAACGTTGTTATATACATAGAGAAATTTCACTGAGCTTTTATTTACTTATCCGTGTAGGCGTGAGCAAATGATAAGGGAAGGTGTTCTTTTGACGCTCAGAGATGATAACTCGTGGGCGTAATTGTCACATCATGGATCCGCAGAAAACGAATAAACGGGTACTTCACGAAACAGTGACGTTCGAAGGAGAAGAGCGTGAGGCAGGAAAGAGACGAGGAAGGTATGCAAGGTACCACCGAGGTCCTACAATAGGCGGCATTAAATCTGCAAAAGAGAGGTGGCTCGCTGCTCGCGGCGCGGAAAACGACGAGTGAAGCGGAATCGAGGCGCAAAGGAAGCAGATACAATTCACAATAGACTCGGCGAACCGGCGCGAAGATCAAACGCCACTCCAACGGGAATTACCGACGTCCATAACTGACGTGAAACGACGAGTGTTAAGAGTTAGATCGCTTCGTGCATTTGATACGCTCGTCGCGTTGCTATCGAAACACGTGCCACGAAATGATTTTGCTGTCTTGGTTATGTCCCGTGTCCATTTGTCTCGTAATATTTAGAGAACAAAAAAATTTTTATTCAAATTTATAGTGGAACATAAAGTGACGTAGAAATAAATTTACAATGGATATAATTTGCGCGTTGTTTCTATAAATATATTTAATTGTAATTATATACACGGTGACACATAAAATATATCATTTCATCAAATTTTGAAATTTTAATAATCAATTCTCTCTCTATCAATTTTGTATCAATTTTGTTAAAAATGTTATATATTTAATTTTATTACAAGTGTTATATATTTAAAAATGGAACGACTAATTGTAAGTGTACTTATTGCACTTTATTAATATTAATATTGGTAAAAACATAATTTGTTTAGATAGTTAAAAAAGTAAAAACTCATAATTCATATATTTACAGCTAATTTTTATATAAAATGATTTTTACAAATGCGAAAATAAAATTCTTACGATTTTTTTGCAAATTTCATAATTTAATCTTTGAATATAAGATTTTTGAAACATAAATAAGCAGATGAGGTGCTGAGATACCTCAAAAAGTTTTTATTTTTATAATTATATTTTTTACTAGATTATTATATTTTAGCTAAATTTACATTAATGTTATATCCTGAGAAATGTAATGTCAAAATAATACATTTTAACACTTCTGAACTATATTTAAAAATTTTTTTTGTTTTAGAACAATGTTTTTAGTCATGAATTTTTACATTTTATTTCTTGACTTTATTATTAAAAACTATTATTTATTATTAAAAACTCAGACAAAAAAGGGTTAAAATACAAATATTCTGATACTAAATATATCTTAAAACATAAATCGTACAAAGTTGTAATTACAACGTATAAAAATATTGAAAATAGGATAAGTAGCGAAATAAAAGATAAAAAAATTATTTCAAATTAGTATTTTTTTTACAAGAAATTGAAGAAATGAATATTCTAATGACAAAAATATGTAAAATAGTCAATGTTTCAATTACAAAAATATGAAATTAAATTTTGTATAAAATTAAAATCAACAAAACTGAAAAAAAAACTGAAATAAAAATAAGATTATTTACTTTTAATTAAATTATTTATGTTAAATTTATAATAGTCACATCCTAATATGATAGACAAATGTAATAATAATATAAATAAGAACTTTAACATTTTTGTATATTTTTTATTTTTCTTTTTGAAAATAGTTTTTAATAATGGATTTTCGTATACATTGATAATATACGTAAACGTATACGTTGCCAACATATGAAGCAGCGTTGCTGCCAGATCACAAACGGAACAATCTACCAACAGTATGTGTTAAGAATTGGAAGAAATATGTTCAATTTATCAAGCAATCAATAGAAAGATGTTAAATAGAGCTCTGTTATTAATCTAAAAGTATGAAATATTTATAAAAAAACTATGCCTAGAGTGCTCAGACGTCTATATATATATAGACGTATATACCCATTCGAAGGTTAAACAATAATAACTATGTTTATGAAAAAAAAACTCAATATTTGAGTGTTTACATTCAATTTAGAGTTATTTCAAACTCTGTATTTGAGCGTTATTCTCTAACTTGAGAGTTAACTTGAGTATTATTTTTAAAATTATGAAGTATTATTTATTCTATACAATTACTTAATTCAGTTTCCTTGCTAAAATACGTATTATTGGTCTGTATCATATTCTGGAATACACATGATAAAATTATAAATTGAAAAACCCCCTCATTCAAGGAAATTAATTTCCTTATTTCCCTACACGGTCATCCATTCAATCTTGTACCTTATCATTCAACGATGCTGAACTTCTGCAATCGTACGGAAACTGCTACTTCGATGATCCATGAATTTTTAATGTTAATTGATACATAGCTGCAACTATCTGATCAATAGATATTTTCAGAAAAAGTTTCAATGCTTAGTTAAAATATTTCTTTCATAAATAAATCTGCTACATCCATATTCAATATTTTAGCGTTAATATTTAATCATAAAGATTAATATTTAAACTTTTACATTTAATTTTGAAAATGACATTCAAAGGTTTAAACTGTTTAATGTTTACATTCATCTAATGAGTATATACAAGTGTTGAGAGTAAACTTTTAAATGTTTATAGCGAGTACACTCAAACTGAAGTGTGAACACTCAGTTATTGGATGTACATTCTCAATTTTTTAATATATACGTTCAGTTTTAAATATAAACGTTCGATCTTTGGATGTACACATCCAAAGTTGAGTAAATTGGTGCAAACATAATTTAAGCTGCAATATAAACACTCACAATTTAAATGTATATATCCAAATTTGAGTGGAAACTCAAAATTTGGTGTTAACACTCGGTTTGAGTATAAACACCAAATTTTACATTTTGAATTTTTTTTCATAAGAGCTATTGATAATATTATATTATTTTATAAGTTTATAAATTTCCTAAATCAATTTTATTTATACTTTTTCCTTTCTTATTTTTTTTATAATATAGTTTTCAATATAAAGTCGGATTGTAGTGTAAACGATGCATCTATCTATAAGACAAACTATAAGCTAACTTAATCTTTATAGTATTACATTATAATATCAAATAGTCTTATCGGAGTTGAAAACAACTATGTATTTACGCAAAAACCTTCAAATAAAAAAAGGAGGATGTTAAAAAAAAGCTGATTTTTACTCACAAAAGTGTAAGTAAGTAAAGAATAACTCTTTTTTTTAATATATTTTGACCTCCTGAATACGATAATGTTAATAAAAAGCTCGGGATCGATAGGGAACACCTTGAAAATTAAACATATATATTTAAAAAATGTCAATATTCTTGTTTACTTTTCAAAGTGTTTTCCAAATGCCACGAATTTTTTAATAATTTTATCATATTTAGGAAGTCAAAATCTACAAAAACACTATTTCTTTTACTTATATTCTTTTTGGCAAAAGTTAGTCCTTTTTTAATATCTCCCAAAAAGGGCAGATTTTTGCTCAAAAAGATATAAATAAAAGAAATAGTATTTTTTGTAGTTTTTGATCTCCTGAATATTATAAAATTATTAAAAAGTTGGCATCTAGGGGACACTTTGAAAAGTAAAGAATATTGAAATTTCTTTAAGTATATCATGGCCATGCTCAATTTTTAAGATATTCCCTATCTCGAACTTTTTATTAACATTATCATATTCAGGATGTCAAAATAAAAAAAAAACGCTATTTCTTTTATTTACATCTTTGTGAACAAAAATCGGCCTTTTTTTAACATTCTCCTTTGCGCATATTGGGTTGTCCGGAAAGTTCGTGTCGATTTTGAAGGAAAATGGAAACGCAGAAGATTTAAATTTTTAATTTCATTTATTATATTTAAATCTTTTGCGGCACAAACTTTCCGGACGATCCAATATTTGCATCTTGCAATAAAGTATGCATATAAATCAATAAAAAATATTTTATATTAAAGTAAAAAGATTTCAGTAAATTTTTTTTATATATTTACTTGCAAATATTCTGTATAGATGACTTTTGTGAAAGAAAAAGAATAGGAATGTATAGCATTACTGCCTATTGTATCAGTTTTGAGATCCATTTTGTCAGATGCTTATTTTTGTTTTTATTTTACAAAAAAAATTTATTATTACAAACAGTATTACAAAAATCGTTATATTATTTAATAGAAGATACTTTCTAGTTTGTATTTATATTTTCTAAAATTTTATTTTTAGTTTTTAAGAAAGATTAGTTAGTAGTAATTGTAGTTTTAAGAAATATTGTTCAAAAATAAAGTGATATGTTGGTATCAGTGTTGATCTTCTTTTATATAATATATGTTATAAGATCTTGTATTACTACCTTCTTTCCCGTAAATTTCTTTCCTGTAACTTAAAGCTATAGTAATAATCAAATAAAAACAGTTTGGCAGCACACGAGGATGAAATTGTTATTTAAGTTAGTTTAGATGAATGTATTATTGTAAAAAATTATACTTTGATATGACTATTTTTCGCATCGTTCTGTTAATTGTTCTTATGTACACTTCTAAAATTATAAGATCCATTTATTAGTAGACATATGTATAGTCAAATG
>Ga0157364_1005960_pt1 | contig 12465 bp, 8 predicted proteins | sample AttsexASBM2_FD_111476 | JGI IMG/M metagenome (GOLD analysis project Ga0157364, IMG submission 111476) | Fungus gardens microbial communities from leaf cutter ant in Ribeirão Preto, State of São Paulo, Brazil - Atta sexdens ASBM2 | ecosystem: Host-associated > Fungi > Mycelium > Unclassified ...
ACATAAAAGAAAAATTTTGACTGTTTTTCTTAACTAGAAAGTATTTTTCAGCGTGTGGCTTCAAAATTTCGGCATCTGTCTGTCAAGTTGTTGGTCAAGTTGTCTGTCAAGTTGTTGGTCAAGTTGTTGATTCTTCCTTCACACTAAATTCCTCGCTTGAGTTGTTAGGGAAAGTGTTAGAAAATAAAGAGGGGCTGCTGTTGCTGAGCAACTTGCTACACATTCACATGATATCAAAAGCACTAGCACTCCTTGGGCTAGATGGATAGTGCTCAAGAGAAGATTAAAACAGAATAAATAAATTCTTGATTAGTGGCACGAGAATTAAGCCACACTGCATATAAGAAATACTGGATAAAGAGAATCACTTCAAGAAAGATATTTAGAATCAAATTAGTGATAAATGTTTGCAATTCCCACATAATAGTTGGTGTGGACTTGATTGGAGCACAAGCACAGGTGATGAATATTGTATTGTAAGAGCCTTAGGAACCACTCTGACAACTCAGAAATCTCCCAGTGAACTGTGGACATGTTATATACTGATCTAAGATTATCCAATTTCCATCATGAATAACACTTATCCAATCTCTACTCTGCACAATTTTGTCAAAATTCAACAAATTTTATGAACTTAGCTAAGAGAATATGACAGGGGGAAGAGATGGTGTAGTGGAAAAGCCTCCCATCCATGTGTATTATGCCTTATGCCTACCTCAAACCTACTTGAGGTTATGGGTTTGATTCCTTAGTGTTGGGTAACTGCATAAGTAAGGTTAGGGTTTGTTACTCCGTACATAAATTCTCCTGTAGTGCTATTGTGCCCTGTGTAATAAATTGTTGATGTTAAAAAAAATAAGAGGATATGATATAATTGTCACACCTGTCACTGTCACTGTCACACATTCTTCTAGAAGGACTTAGTCATTACTTTAGAGTAGGTTAGTATAGTGTATACAGACCAATAACTAAAGTATATAAAATAAACTACCTTGTAGAAAGAACTATTAAGTTCTCTTATATCACTCAATATGCAAGTTATTCTTTTGTTCTAACACTTAGACTTAAGTTCATAACAGATTTAGCTTCAGAGCAATATCTGAGATATCTTTCATGTTATGACTTAAGTCCAAGAGTTAGAACCAAAGAGAAACCTTGTATTAGTTAATACAAGAGAACTTAGTAGAGTTCCTGGTACAGGTAAGTCTTTTATGTATTTCTAGTACATAGTCTGTGTGTACTTTATATTTAGCCTACTCTAAATGTTATAAATGTATATAAGAGTCATTATGTCATATAATGTATGATATCATCCTTTTAGATTCTTCTATATATTATATAATATTATAACTATGATTATGATATGTATAATATCATATTGCTTCCCTAAACTAAGTTTAAGATAAGATCTTAGAGGCAAATCACACCCACTGGGTTATTTACAATAGTAGCACAAAAGATAGAACAGAAGAAAAACTTAGCAAGTCAAGTTATAGAGAAAAGATTAGAAGTAATATTTGTGTGAATAAGACAATCTTGGCTTCAATAGATAATGTTATACTTAGTCTATTTATCACATAGTCATAACTTTGGATAACAGAAGAGTTTAGATAGAAAGATGCAAGTAAGATGCAAGTTGTCAAAATTATAAACAGTGGACTTCATTGTACTTTATTTTCTATTTTTGAGATATAGGGTTAGGGTTAGCATAATGCTACATGTCACAGTCACATAGTCACATGATCACTTGTTATAATAGAACATAGTAGAAGGTTCAGAAAGAAATATTATTACTACAATATATTTAATATGTTGATCTTATAAATAACACATGGCCTTTAGGGTAGGTTAATGGTACTGTAGCATGGACTAGTAGCCTAGTGTCTACATGATAGACAGTTCTGTACTAAGTTCTCCATTGAGTTCTCTTATATTAATCCTAATACAAGATTCTTTCTTTTAACCTACTCTAAGGTTTTAAGTTTGTAATAGTATATAAGGTAGACACTTTATACTTGGAACTCTATTGAGTTCTCTTATGTTAACCCTAATACAAGGTTTTTTTTTTGACCTACTCTAAGATCTTAAGTTCATAACACAAGTATAACATAGTTCAAGTTGATTATCAGACTGTAGAATAATATATAGTAGCTATGTTTTTAAATATGGAAGTGATGATCTAATAATATTCTACTACTACACATATTCTGGATAGTTAGTTACTGTAGAGGTTATCATTCAGACTCTATAGAGTTGATAAGAAATATAGTATTTTTAGTCCTCAAATTGATAGTAGTTGGAAATAGAGTGTTATCTACACTTCTGGTATGAATATCAGAGAATATATAACAGTATTCCTCTCTTAGGGCCAAGCCCTCAAGGCTTAGGGTGCTGTGATTTTATTAGTTTGAGAATAGATAAGAAAGAGAAGAAAAGAAAAAGGGAAAAGAGAAGGCAAAAATATCAGTATTGAAGTAATAGGAGAGGGCCAGATTTATCTGGGTAGGCTTGGTAGAAATCAGCTATGAGCTCAAGAGCATGAGTAAGTTCAGATACAGGTAGTTAGTCAGATTCTTCTTCTATGGTTTCATATCCCAGCCAGATAACTTTATAGAGCAACTTGCATACTCATCTGCAGTCAATTTTCAAGTCTATAGTCTAGGAGATTTTGTATTCTATTTCTCCATCTATTACAAAGTGTTAGATATTGTAAGTTTAAGCATAAACATGTAAAACACTGGGTAGACAGTGCATATTGACTTCAGAAGATAGATTATGAATGAGTGGATTCTAGCTTGACTAATGATTTTGAAGAGTCCTAGGTATTTTCCTGACAACTTCTTTAAAGATCACATAGTATGGAAAAACTAGGCTTTAATGTATATCTGTTATCTTACTTGAAAATCTGGCTCTGGGATTCTGTATGCATCTGCTGATCTCTGATATTGTTATTGTACAGCAGGTATCTCTGTTTTCAGGACATCTTGCAGTTCATTGAGGTCTACAGCAAATTTATGAGTATAAGATAAAGTGATGTCTCTTTCTAGGTGTATGGTGATGTTCAGGTGATATTCTTTATTTGTAAAGAATGGTAACACATCAGTAATGGTACTAGGTATGTTGTTGCATACAAACTCTACAAGTAAAAGAAGGTCTGATCAATTGTCCTGTTGGTAATTGTAGTAGATGTGGAGAGATACTGTTTTAATGTCTGGTTAATATGTTTTGTCTAACTGTCTCTTTTAGGATAGTATCCAGAAGTGAAATAGATGTATCTACCTTATATACATTTTGGCTCATAGTCTATGTTACACTATCCTAACCTATCCTAAAGTTTCATGTCAAGTGCCATTCCTAGGAATCTGAAGAAATTTGAAACAAACTCAGTTCTATAATCAGAGATAACATGGAATAGGATACCATGTTTAGAGAAGATATGAATTACAAACAGTTTTGCTAGCTCATGCAAGATAATGATATCTACTATTGAAATAAATAAAATCTATGGAAATTGAGTTTCAAGGTTATTCAAAGATTGAAAGTTGCTTAAGTGTTCTATAGGGTTTATGATATTATGGTTTGAACTTTATGTAAGTAACATAAGAATTGCAAAAAATTTTGACATTCATACATAAGAATGGCCAAGTATAGCCATAACAAATAAGTTCCAATATTTTATTTTGTCTGAAGTGACCCATGAGAATATGATCATGATGGTATTGTAGAATACATATATAGAGATCATCTTTTTGTAGCACATATATTTTCTCATTTTTGAGTAGAAGTCCAAATGTTCCTAATAACTAATGTTTTACTGGTTAGTGGAGGTGTTCTTACAGTGTCTCATCTTGTTTGATTACTAATCAAATATCACTATACAAGCTATTGAGGTTAATGATAGTAACAGCCTGAAGGTTTGGAGAGACTAGAACTATGACTCAGAGAGATGTTATAAGTTAGCTATAGATAAAGATAGAGCACATGCTTTACAGGTTGACAGAGTTGTACATAGCCCTTCCTTCTCTTGGGTAAAGGTCTTCTCTGTGAGTAATAGTATCCAGCTTTGATCCTAGGCATTCTAGACAGAATTAAATGACAAGATTGAATTGGAAGAGAAATTTCAACTATCTTACTTGGCAGTAGAAGAGGATTTTGGTGGTCAAGAAGTATTCCAGGTTCTTGTGATTTGTAATAATGTCTATAGGACACTCCAATCCTTTCAGGTAGTGGCATCAAGTGTAGAAAGCTTTAAACACTGTAAGAAACTCTTTGTTGTATATGTCATAGTTGAGTTCTGTGGTCTTGAACAAGCAAGAATGAAATACAACTGAATAAACCTCCTTCTCTTCTGTTATGATCAAAAGAATAGCTGTGAGAGTATATTCTAATGCATTGGTTTCCACAATCATCTAAGCATTGGGATTTAGTAGGTAAGGATCAGTGTGGAGATAAATGTTTTCTTGAGGGTATTGAATGCTTTATAGTAGGAGTTAAAATCTCAAATGGTATTCTTTTAGGTCAGTTAGATTAGTAGAGTAGCCATATTTGAGTAGTTGTAAATGAATCTATGATAGAAATTAGTGAATTACAAGAATATTTGCATGTCCTTAATTTTCCTGAGTTTAGACCAATTTTGGATCATTTTGATTTTATTGGAAGATATGAACAACCCTGATGGAGATAGAATATATCCTAAGTACTCTATGAAGTTAGAGTAAAACTCCCATTTCTCTGCTTTCACATATAGTCTAGCCTTTTGTAGTTGCCACAATACTTTCTTAATATAGTCCTTATACTGGGACATATTATCCAAATAGATGAGAATATTATTGTAAAAAAGAAAGACAGCTTCTTTCATTTACATATTGACTTCCAAGGACTCAACCACATTATGCAGAAGAATAGGTATCTACTCCCATTAATATCCAATCTTCTTAACTCATCTAGAAAGACATATATATCTACAAAAATTGATCTCCATTAAATATATCATCTAGTATGGATCACAGAAGGGAATAAATGAAAGACAGCCTTCTATACTCACTATGAATATTTTGAATGGGTGGTCATGTCTTTTGATCTGACTAACACCTCTACAGCTTTTCAATGATTTATAAATGACATTTTTTCAGATCTCCTTAATATCTGCATAGTAGTTTATCTCAAAGAGCACTAGTACTTCATGAAGGAAGGAGATTGGTCATATAAATCTGGTGTTAAGGTTTTTACTGATAGATTCCTTGAGAGCTTCTTGTTCAGTAGTTGAAAGTAAGTAGATTGTTCCAATAGATAGTTTTTTTCCATCTTCTAATTTGATTTATAAATTGTACAAATGATGTAGGGCTAGGGTTTTTGCTTTGGCCTTGTTGAAAAACTTGTAGTACTTGGTTGTAACAGTGAATAGATCAACTGGTTCATTTATAATCCTTGCTGTTCTTCCAGTGAGATCAGTGAAATAGAGTGTGAGACAGAAAGTGGTTGATTTTAGCATTCATGCTGCTTGGATATATAACCATGCTCTAATGATGATAATATGCAGGCTAGGAGTGGTTGTGGGTTTGGAACTTGGAGCTAGGCACTAGATAGAGATTCTTCAGAGATAATAGTTACTAAAAGGATTTTGAAGAGATTGTTCTTTTTTTTACAAGTTTGATTGGAAAGTAGTAAACCTAATAGTCCAGTCAATCATTGGATTGTATTAGATAAGTCAGTTGTATCTAAGGACTAGAGAACAGAAGAAGTTAAGCAAATAATAGTATTGTTTAATGATCTATTGAATAATTTTAGCTCTATGGGTAGAATGGGTTTTGTGAGAATATTGTGCCTCAGTACAAATATAGAATTAATGAAGTAATATGTAGATCTAAAGTCTATGAGGGCATAGAAGATTAAGTTCTAAATATGATCTGATTTATTGACCAGTAATGATGTAAGAAGAAAGATAAGTGAATTCAAATCAGAAAGTGTGGTAGCATTGAGGTAGATGAGATCACTGTGACCTACATTCTGTATAGGCTTGATAGGACCACATTCTAGTTTCCTGACTGAGTAGTTAAGGTTGCTTCTAAAATGGGAGATATGGCTTTCACACATTTGGCCTAGAGCCTAGTAGTTCTAGATGGATATAGAGAATAAATCTTAACTCTGTGGCTTTTATTACCACAGTATGTGCATAGGTTATTATTTATATATCTTTTCCACTTCTCTATGGTAAGTCTCCCATCACTTCCAAGTTGGCCAGCCATATTGATTTGAGAGGGAAAGTTTAAGAGTCTATCTTCTAGGTTTGGTCTATTAAGTAGAGTAGGTGTGGAGATTTGAGGTTGTAGTACAAAAGAGAAGTTTCACACACAGTTGTGTTTCTGTTCTCATTCCTAGTGTTGATTGTCAATAACTATTGCCAAGAAGTATATTAATTGGAAGATAGATGGCTTTCTTTTTCTCTTAAACAAATGAGATTCTGTAGTCAGTGTAGAAGTCTTTGATAGTATATGTAGTAGAGGACATTTTCCCTCCAACCTAGTTGGGATGTGTACCTCATGAATTCAATGTTATAGGTAGCAATCCTATTACTAGTTTTCATCTACAGATTGTCTAGTGCAACTACAGCATCTTCTATAGGATTGGACAAGCCAAAATAGTACTGTAACTCTTCTAAGAGTTGTAACTAGTTTTCAAGCCAGTCTTGGTAAACCTCTTATTTTTCCTGGTTTAACCTAATCTTGAACCAATCCTGTGCTACTTCTGTTAAATAAGTTATTGCAAAGTTTATCTTTGCAGCATCTGTAGTAAATTGTGTAGGGTTTGCACAGAAGTGAAGTTAGCATTGGAAAAGAAAGTTATTTAACTTGTCTAGATTGGTACTGTCAAATGTTTCCAGCATTTAGGGTCTGGCTACCAAGGATATAGGGTTGATTGCTAGTATAAGGTTGGCTTTCAGTTTTTCAAGAGCTTTAGCTAGGTAGTTTATAAAGTAAGGGAGAAGAGTGGTTACAGAGGGGGTAAAGATCATTTTATTTTGGGTACATCTATCTAGTTTGGATCATCATCTACTAGTATAATCTTAGATAACTTGACCATATTTTCTAGAGAGATAGGCAGGTTAGTATTGTTCTTATCAAGCATTTGAATTGTTGAGGTGGTATAGTCAGGTTGGCAAATTGCTTACTTAGTTATTGAGCAGTCAAGATTGCTGGGGAGAATACAGAATTTTTATGGAAAAAGGCTATAGGGTTTTATCTTTGTTTGTCAAGGGTTAAAAAAAAGGATTTGTGTAATAGTGGCTATAAAGTTTGATAATACTATTAGAGACAAATCACACTTGCTGGGTTATCTGTAATAGTAGCACAAAAGATAGGATGGAAGAGAGACTTAGCAAGTTGAGTTGTAGAAAAGGGGCTGGAAGTAATACTTGTGTGAATAAGACAATCTTAGCTTCAATGGATAATGTTACATCTAGTCTATTCATTACATAGTTGTAACTTTAGATAATAGAGGAGTTTAGATGGAAAGATATAAGTATGGCATAGTTCAAGTTGATTATTAGACTAGAGAATAATATATATAGTAGCTATGTTTTTAAATATAGAAGTGATGATCTAATAATATTCTACTACTATACATACTCTGGGTAGTCAGTTACTATGGGGATTATTATTTGGACTCTATAGATTTGATAAGAAATACAGAGTCTTTGGTTCTCAGATTGATGGCAGTTGGGAATGGAGTGTTATCTGCACCAGAAGCACAGATATCAGAGAATATATGATAAGAGAATAGAAAAGAATCAAAATAGAAAAATAAGAAAAACTTAAATAGTAGAAGATAAAAAAAACAAATCCACTATCTTCAAGTCTGACAGCATGTTAAGTTTTCTTTCTTTGTTATCTCTTCTTTGGAGAATGACATATTAATTCTTCAGAGAATTACTATATACAAAATATTTGTTATACTATACCTACTTTAAATCTTTGACAAAACTTACATTTTTATTATTCTCTTTATTCTCATTCTATCAAGAGTATGATGTCAGGACAGATGGAACTCACTTTAAGTGAATATTCATGGTCAGTTACATAGAAAGAGATTAGATCAAGTATAGAAACTTATTCAGGAACAGATATGGTTATCTGTAAAATTAGACAAGATACCTAGTTGTGAATCAAGCTTGGAAGCTTATTCATAGATTAGCAACATGATCTAAGATGACAACCTTGACCTCAACTTATATATTATACCTACTGCCTGTTGTATGGTCATAACTTCAGATAATAAGGTTTTAAGAAAAACTAACTAATAGTTTAGTTGGAGGAGTAAGAGAAAGAATTATAGAATTTCTGGGTGATTACTGGGTTGGTGTCAGAATCAAAGATAGTGGACTTATTCCTTTTCATTTCACTTCTCTTATTTAAAACTTTTCTCATTTTTTACTTTAACTCTTCTACCTCCTTTCTTCTCTTTCTCTTATTTAAAACTTAGTAAAAGAGAAACAAGGTGAAATCACACATAACTGTCATAAATGTCACAGTTTAGTCACAAATGTCACGGTCATGGTCACAGTAACATGTGACATGTCAGAAGGATGATGTCATATATCATGCAAGAGATGATAACTTGATTTATATAAACTTATAATATTTAGAGTATGCTAGATGTAAGTGTACACAGACCATGCACTAGAGGTATATAAATTAAACATATCTGTACTAAGAACACTATCAAGTTTTCTTATGTTAAACAATACAAGTTTCCTCTTTTGACCAAATACTCAGTCTTAAGTTGTAACAGTTAAATCTTAGTTGATTTTCAAACTGAAGACTACAGAGTATCTACTTGGTCTTATATACTGAGTCTGTGGTTAGAGCTGTAGCTAAGGAATAGTAGTATAAGAGACAACTAAAGGGCATTATAGAAGTGGTTTCTAAGATATAGAGTAACTGAAAGTTTAAGTGACAAGTTATCAGGAGATGAAACATAAAAGACTAATCTATGTGTGAACAAGCACAGATGCAGAAGTATACCTAGGTATAGTTAGAGTCCTAACTAGAAGTCAGGAAGCAAAAGTATCAGAAGTCAGTTTATAACACTTTGTTATATTTGTAACACTTTCTAGTTTTTCTTTCTTTCTTCAGCTTTCTACAATCTTTTACTATGTGTCCATAAATGTTGCAGTTAAAGCACCTAGACTTTCTATCTTTGTTATAGTTATCTTTTACTTTTCCAATATTCATAGGTAATCCTCTTCTTCTGTAAGTAATTCCTGATTCTATCTTGTAATCTTGTCTTTCTTTTATAAATTCATATCCTTATCCACCCAATGTAATAGCTGTCTTCTATTCTTCAAGTGATGTTAGTATTGCAATGAGTGAATATTCTAATATTATCTTGATAATGTCACATCTAACATTCTTCAACAGAAATATAGTATAAGTGTTATTAGTTTTAGCCTTTATAACTAACACTTCAAATTCAATCATGAAATCAACAATATACTTCTTTTCTTGTCTGAATGTTTCAATATTTTATTCAGCATCTGCTATCTTACTCTTATTACTAAATGTTGTCTTAATCTCTTCTACAAAATTATCCCAATCCTAGATATCATTATAGTCTTTGATTTGGTTGATCTTCTTCTGGACTGTGCCCTCTCTAATCTGGGCTAATATCATGGTGATGTTGTCATCTGTTGCTATAACTCTGTTACTCTTGAGGAAATCACATGCTTCTCTACCAATCTTCAAATTTTGTCCAGTCTCTATCAAACTGTCCTAGGTTTGGAACCATACTCTTCAGTATTACTATTTCTGATACTGTTTTCATTTCTGCTAGTGCTGCTAATATCTATACTCTAAATATATTGCCTGATACTATCTCTGTAGTTCTGTTTCCTTCTAAGATATCTTTTTCAGTGATCCTCAGTGATTTTTCTAGTATCTCAATACTAGTGGCTTCTTGCCTAGTTCTGTCTATCTTGTCTGTTCAGTGGTCTAACCACAATGCTATTTTTTTTGTATCTTCAATGGCCTAACCATTATAACATTCCAGTAGTTTAACCACTATACACTCTTCTTTTGTAAGGTAAGCCTAACAATGCTTTACCAAATATTACAATTCTAAGCTTGGCTCAGGTAGCAACTTAGAAAAAGACTTGAGTAAGGGTGAAGAACATGATAAATTGGTAAAGCATAAGAGTACAGGTTTGTATTAACCATAAGGAAATAGAATAGTATCCTTGAAGAGACAATGAGAAACATGATAAAGCCTTTACTACTACATGAGGTGCTAACTGATACAACATAAAGGAAATACAAGATACAGTCAATATAAGTCAAATTGTTGTTAGGCATGAAAGACCTGGTGTTTAAAGAGCAATCACAAGAAAGTTGACAGAGAGATTTATAAGGCCTTAGAAGTGGTATTAGCCAATGCAATAAAATTCAGATTCCTAGCATCAATGAAGACTCATCCAGTTGTAAATGTAAGTAGAATAGTCTAGTATAAGAAACTGGTAAAAGAACAGAGAATAGAGGAGTCAAAGCTAATAGAAATAAATAGAAAAAAAGAATGAGAAGTGGAAAGAATCCTTAACAAGAGAATGGTATGAAAATATATAAGATACCTGGTTCATTAAAAAGAATTTACAGCAGAGCATGACAATTGGAAGAAGAAGGCAGATTTAGAGAATACAAAAGAAGTAGTAACAGAGTTTGAGAGAAGAATGAGGGCTAAGATCAAAAGACAGATTAAATTAGATATAGTAGAGAAAAATGACTTTAGAAGAGAAAAACTGCTATAAAGATATATGGCAAGAATATTAAATAGACAAGATGATGAGAAGTTTAAGACAGAGTACTTGAGGAAGTTAGAGAAGAACTGATAAAGGTAGAAGAGCAAGGCACTTTAAATCTCTGGAAAATTCTAAGAGAACAGGATGGAGATTCCTGAAGGTGTGTCAGGCACAGTTCATACCAGAAAGCAAAAGTCCATGAGATTGGCTTGGTGATATGCAGAGTGTGTAAACTCTGTGCTTGATAACACAAACTTGTGGAATAACCTTGGCTTTAGCTTATATACTATGCTGTCTGTCTACTATGAGGTTGCAACTTCAGATGAATAGATGAAGTCTAAGATAGAAGTGAGTACTAATTGGTATATTGCTGTTAAATACTAGAGATTGAGTTCAATAAGAATTATCTTTGTCAATTATCAGACTAGCAAATTATAGTATAACTACTAGTCTTATATATAAGTAGAAGATATAGGAGATGCTCAGGGTTTCAGTGGTATAGCCCCTATTACCCAGAGTAGAGGTTTCAGTAGTGAGATACTGACAGGAGTAAGGTAGGAGAACTCTGCCATAAAAGACTGAGTCAAATAAGAGTATTCCCATCATGAAAGATAGAATATCCAGATTGTTACATCACTACTGTAAGGATGTGTTGTAAAAAGGATGGCTATCATGAATATTGAGAGACAGTATCACTGTAGAGATGTATCTTCCAAATAGATAAACCTGGCATATAATAGTATTCCCTTCTTAGAACTGAGCCTTCAAAGTCTTATTAAGTTTATTTAAAGAACCTATGATGGTGCCTAGGTCAACAATACATAAACAAAAAAGAAAAAAATTTCACCTTTCTTTTATATTATCATATTTTCCCCCATTCCCTCTAATATTTCCCAAAATGATGCCAAGATGCTTGAAGAGCAGTAACAGGAAATATAGAGGAGATATGAAGAGAAGCAATGGCTCCAGACATACTTAGAAGAGGTGGCAGAGGCCTGTCACATTGAGCAAGCTACTTAGAAGATAGAAAAGATAGCTGAGGCCAAAGCAAGGAAGGAAGCTGAAAAGTGGAGGCTCATAGAGAAAAAGGAAAAAAGAAAGTGGTTGGAGTACCTAAAGCAACTCCAGGATGAAGTCTTGGCCAAGAACACTGCCCTTTTGGAAGGCACTGAGACACTCCAAGTTACAGAGTCCAAACAAAAAAAGATTACCAACATCTTCTTAAAAGATGAGATAGGATTATGGCCTCCTAAGAAAGTAAAAGAGAAGTAACCAAGGAGATACTATAGTCAAGATGGGAGAAGATAACCTCTGTGAGAGATGTGTATGCACTGGGCAGGATTGCCTAGTGCATAACTCTAGGTGAGTATGGAAATTTTTTATTTCTATTATCTTTGTTAACCTTCTTCATCTTTATAGTTGTTCCCTTGTATATGCTGGATACATTGCTCTTAAGCAGCAGTATATCTCCCACACCAATACTAATTCCCTAGCCATCATTCCTACCTATAGTGGGATTTTAAGTGCTATTGAAAAGGTACTCCCGGATCTTATTAAAGAATACTAGGGCATTAGGAAATTCTTATAGGACTTGGTAGAGAGCCAGGAGAGGAATATGGTCCAATTAGCAAGAATTGGGGCTATAGTTGACCAGAAGTGAGGCTTGACAGAGGAAGAAG
>Ga0157364_1005961_pt1 | contig 12465 bp, 7 predicted proteins | sample AttsexASBM2_FD_111476 | JGI IMG/M metagenome (GOLD analysis project Ga0157364, IMG submission 111476) | Fungus gardens microbial communities from leaf cutter ant in Ribeirão Preto, State of São Paulo, Brazil - Atta sexdens ASBM2 | ecosystem: Host-associated > Fungi > Mycelium > Unclassified ...
ATGTGTGAGTGAGAGAGAGAGAGAGAGAGAGAGAGAGAGAGAGAGAGAGAGAGAGAGAGGACCAGACTTTAGGACCGTGGCGAAACCAGTTTAAGTGGTTAAGTGTAGATGTAATTGATTTCCATTTTACGAGGCTCTCTCTCGGGGAAGACGCTCCTCCACCCGCTGCGCAGCATTCGCTCCTACCCCCGAGCAGTTGCAGCCTGTCCTGCATCCGCACTTCTCTCTCTCTCTCTCGCCCTCTTTCTCTTTTGCACCACATCTTCCGCCTCATACTCTATCTCTTCCTCTTGACAACTGTACTTTTATTATCCTCTTTCTTGCGCCAGCCGCACACGCGTGCGACACATACGCGCGCAACATCGAACGCATAAATACGCATTATAATATATCGGCGGATGCCCCTCGACGAGAGAGCGGCCTTGCCGGGCATAATCGTTTTCTCACGCCTCGTTCCGCGATGATTTCGGCGGGAAGGATGGAGGTGAGGTATTAACCCTTGCCCACCTCGTCGTACTTCGCACGGGAGAGACGCGTTTTCATCCTCCCGCGTTCCAAGTGCGGAAGGGTTAATCGTCGAGATTGCCGGTGATTAACCATGATAAAATCGCGATGAAGTCGATGCGGCACGAAGCCGACGACGAAATTAACAGTCATTTCCTATTCGCGCTGATAGAAAGTTTCTAAATTCCGAATAATATATAAATTTTTTAATGTCAGAAGTTATATATTTTTGCATTTATAGCACTTATAGACCTAGTTCTACAAAATGTAAGATTATTTTTAATTTTAGTTCAATTCACTCTTTATTTGTTTCTAATTTAAAAAATCAAAAAAAATTATTGATTCTTACAATTAGAAAAAGATGAAGAGTAAATTAACTCAGATTAATAAAGTTGATCTACATTAGTGGAAATAAACATTAATCACTCACATTTCTTTAATTAATAAAATATAAGATAATTTTTTATTAAATATTAAGAAATTAAAAAAGAAAGCCGACAAAGTTAGGATCATACCTTAACAGGAAATAATCGCGTACATGTTGTTGACGCGGGATAGATTAGAAGCTTCGGGATTGATCGATGAACATTGAAAGTGCTTAGGTTCGTAATGAAGGCTCGACCGAGCGGCATGCAATTACGAGCGCAGTGATAAAAGTTGGTAACGAATTAGCGGTTTGTAAAAATGACTTGCCGCTTCTGACAGCTCCAAGGCGGAGAAAGTACGATGGGGGCGAGTTCTTACGAGCTGCTCGTTTCGCGTCGCTACAAGTTGTTCTTTGGGGGCGAACGAATTTACGATCGATACCTTAATTGCAATCGAACGAGCTATTTCGAGGGCCGGCAAAGGTTAATGCACCATTAAGAAGCACGTTACGGAAGGCGGTGTCCATGCTCGTTGTCTTTGAATTTTTTTTCCTTCGAACGCCAATTTTTTTGAATTAAATTTTGATATGTGCAATTTTTGGTGATCTAACGAAAGTATGAAATGACTACAAATGCTCTTTATAGCTAGAAAGAGAGAAAAGAGTTAAATCGCAATCTCTAAATAAACGCATCCTCTAAATAAACGTTTTTTTATTGATTTGTTCTTTTCTAAATTTCTTATAGTGTCCATTTTTCCTCTTTTTCTCTTCACATTGAAGAGAAAGGAGAGAGAGAAAGAGAGAGAGAGAGAGAGAGAGAGAGAGAGAGAGTTACGAGAGTTGTTGCGGAGTGCTGTGGGAAATTAAACTGGATGATGTTACGAATGTGGGCTTGGTACGTCCAAAGCCAGGCGTTAACACATTCAATCCGACGTGATTAATTGTGGGTGACAAAGAAATAAACCTTTCGCTGCGACATCTCGCAATTACAATAGCTTAATCAAAATATCGAAAAATCTATTGAACATTTATTCATTTACTAAATTATAATATAAGTTATAATATATTACACGCCATAAATATATTATTATTTTATAAGCTATTAATATAATTAATTTTATTTAAACTGATATATTAATTGACTATCGTAAGTCTAGTAATTATGGACCAGCAGATGAGGTAGCAAAAGGATTAATGAAAAACACTTAAACTATCATTTCTCTAGAGTATCGACAATCCTTTACAAGTGTCATTACGATAAATATTACTCAACATTGAAAGTGCTGATTATTCTACGCTGCTGCGACGAGATCTTTGTCCTCTCATCAATAGGAAATGTCTTGGATTTCTTAAAATACAATATTTTTACATATCGATACCTTTCAAAAGATTTTAATGCCGGCATCGAGTGCAGGCAAGATTCTCTCTCGAACGTGAATATAGAATACGGGCTTAATGTATATATATCTCGGAAGGTACATTGGCGTTCTCAGGATGCAATAAAAAGATACGTAACAATACATACAACTACAGACATGAGGAGAGAGAAAGAGAAAAAAGGAGAAGCAAAAGGAAGGAAAGAGAAAAAGGGGAGAAAATGAGAGGGTATGTGAGTGAATGAGAGAGAGAGAGAGAGAGAGAGAAGCACAAAATGTGAATATATATATATTTACATATACACACATATACATATATTTATATATACACACGTATGTGCTAGTGTGCAAGTGCGTGTATATCGCGCAACAGGTTGACAAAAGGGCTTAACGTACATACATATGATATTGTTTTCCCGATAAATCGCAGAAACGATCACTCGATCTTCCGCACTTAAACTACTTCATGCTTCATTATTTGTTTATATATCACTTGAGTTTTCGCAATAACACGAAGGAAACAAGGAATTGCACAATTTGCGCACAAAATGAACAGTTTTATTCTTTGTCTTTGAAGAAATATATTTCTGATGAAGAGAGAAAAGGAAAGAGAAAGAAAGAGAAAAAGAGAGAGAGATCTTTCATAAAAACAATCCTATCAAAGTTTTCTTATAAAATTATGTTTTTTCTTAATTTTTCTAGTTTCGCTTATTTAATAGTTTTATTCATGAAAGTTATTTACATTATTCCAACAAAGCGAAGAATGGAGATTGGTGAAGAATTCTTATTTTCTTATGTCAATATAAAAATATAGATTCCAATTCATACATAAAATACGTATTCTTATTTCGGAAATTTTAACAAATCTGTTATTAAAAATATTTAAAATGTTAGAATTTATATAAATTATTGAAAGTCAATGTTAAAATGATTTGAGAATTATCAATTTCCTTAAGTTCTTTTTAAAATTATATTTTTGTCAATTTCACAATTATTTTAGAGAAAATATCGAGTTAAAGACTGAAGTTAGCTGCACTGCTAATATATATAAAATATATATATATATATATATATATACCGTTGTTTTATTAAAAACAAGAAGTCAGTCTTTACTTCGAGAAGACGCTCTAAAAGCTTCTAGTTGATATTTTAAGGATTTAAAGTAAACTTACGGAAACTAACGATTGCAAGTCACTGCGACCTATAATACACATCGTGTATCAAATGACAGTAGGTAGCCAGAGTTGGAAATAAATAATGGAATGAATACGTTCGGAAATAACAGAGTCTGTGAAAAGTATAAACTCACAAAAAATGTGTAATCTTTCCAATGAAAGTGTAGCCTTTTCTCATATAATACATTTATATTTAGAAAGCCAGAGCTTCCCATTATTGAAAAATTTTTTCCCGTTGTACACAGTAGAAAAAAACTTCGTAGATAGTGCAATTTGTTCTATACAAAAAATAACAATATATATGTATATATTATTTCGTATGATAAAATTTTCCACTACAAATCTCAATGTAATACATATAAGGCAATAAAATCGAATCGTTTATTGTACGTTCATAGTCACTAAGATATTGTCTAGTTTTCAAAAAATTTCGGAGCAGAAATTTCTCTGCGAGAATAATTCACCATTTTTTACACGAATGAAAAGCAGCTTTTAAAAATTTCAAAGAGTATCTAAGTAGAATTCTATATGAATTCTATATGATTGTTAAGACATACATACATACGGAGATTTCAACGCAGGAAGATGTCTGACAAAATTAAAGAATTTATATAATGAACTTTTTTTCACGAATGCACTAATACACATTTTTCAATGATTAGATTTATTATTTTTGTTTTGCGTTGTTTATTTTATCGATTCAAATAAAATTTTCACAAAAAATGCGTACATATATATATTTGAATACATTATACAGGAATAAATTGTTGTGGAACACAATAAATTTGAAATGCATACGATAGAGCGTCGATTATATATAATTAGATTCATTATAATATTCTATAATTTAGAGAATCCAAAAGAAATATAATATTTATTATTAATCTTTATATTATTCTTTAAATTCGATTTTAATAATTTTTTTTTAATTTACAACGCAAAATTCAATATAGAATTATACGAGAAACGAATGATTTTATTTTTCTTTTTTGTAACTCTCTAGAAAAAGAAGTAAATTCATTCTCTGATTCTGATTGGAATCTGGAAACTTATCTTAATTTTTCATCCAAAAAAAAAAGAGTGTTCTGTGTAATCGTACTCTCTTTATAGAGTGCAAAATAATTGGGATAAATAATCATGTAATTATAGAATCCAGATACTTCGTTAAATCAACACTCTATCATGCAACGCGACAATGGACAGTGGCTAGGATATACAGAGAAATGGAAGATGAAAGAAAGAAAAAAGGTAGACGAAGAAGAGAGAAAATAGATTATTGAATGAGAGAGAGAGAGAGAGAGAGAGACAGTGCGCGCGCGCGCGCGCGCGCGCGTGTGTGTGTGTGTGTGTGTGTATTTTAATTAACGCATATGAATATCTGCGAAACTAAATAAGAGAAAGTTAAAGTCCGATTTTTTTCGGATTGTACGATTTCAATAGGATATATTTTAATGAAAAAATTTGACTTTATGGAAGTATGAAATAAACTTCAAAGTGAAATAAAAATCAACTTTATTTTTTTAAAATTAAATCTTGATTTTTTTCTAAACATCTATGTTTGTAGATCTTTTCATGATAAATTGAATGATCACATACCCAACATCAATGGAGATCAAATGACGGAAACAGAGCTTAAATTAAGTGACCACGCTCCCATCATTCAAGTCAAATTCTTTTATCAAGTGTCCCTTTTATCAGATGTCGTACAAAACCATACCTGAAAAAACCGGATCTCGATATCTCGAGTTAGCTCTCGAGATATTCAAGTACGTTAATTCAAATTGGATACTTTGTAAACATAAAAAACAGAAACAAAGATGTCTCACATTAACCACAAAGTTACATCAATAATATAGATACACAGAACAGCGAGCACACGAAGCAAAGACACTGGCTAAATGACTGAACAACGTTAAAAAAAAAAAAAAGAGCGAGAGACTATAAACCGGGACTCTCTTTTTAGCCACGGCACAACATGCTACTTACTAGCTTGGGCGGCGGTAGTAGCGGCTCGATTTGACGCGGATCGCGTATCGAGGGATGATTTGGATGATGGATCATCGCCGGCGGCTGCAGCCGCAGCTGCTGGATGCCCGCGGGCCAGTTTTGCCTGAGCCTCATCATTCGCACCACGGCACCTTTGGCTTAAATCTTTAACGCCGCGCTCCGGCCTGGCCGCAGCGGCAGCGCCCGACGTAGGTGGGTGATGGACGGTCATATGAACCGAATACTTTACCGGGGAACGTTTTACCGGGGCGGTACTTGCGCTAATATTATTAGCGGTAGTGACAGTGATGTTGGTGGTGTTGGTAGTGGTTGTGGGTTTGGCGTGATGAAGAGGGCGATGGGGAAGGGCGGTGGTCGCGAGGAAGGCTAAAACATATTGTACAAGAAACAGTACAATTGATGAATAGAGTTCTTTGGGCCGTATCTTGTGCGCGCACATGTCTAATCGCGATTATTCTCATCGAAAGTTGAATTTTGAAATCGATTGGAAAAGCGCGCCTCCTTCGCTCTCGCGAGACTCGGCGCGATAAGAAAGCTTCCAAGGAAAAGTGAACGACTGATCTTTTTGCGAAAACTTTTTTAAGAATATCTAAAAAAAAAAAGAATATCTAAAAGAATACCTAAAAAAATCTTTTCTTAGCAGTACCTTAGTGTGATTTCAATTGTCTTAGATATAAAAAAAAATTTTTTTTAGCAATATACTTCAATATTGATTTTCTAAAAAAAAGTTAGTTCTCTTAATAATTATTTGATTATTACTGTTTTAAATATTATTATTCAAATTATACTTTATTATTATTCAGAAGATAAGTAAAATTGATGTTACTTTTCATGAAATTGACAAGAGCTAAAACTGAGTTTGCCGAAACATTTTTACTATCTTATATATCTCAAAGTCATCAAAATAGATTAATCGTTCGCCTTCGCTCGAATATACAGGAGCCTAATTGCAGTTGAGGAGATGGATTGTATCAACCAGAAAATGTCACTTCTTCTATAGCGACTAATTGTAAGATGACGTTGGTTCTTATCACGATATTTCATATCGCTCGAATACACTTGTTAATTAATTATTCCAATTCAGTTGATGTCAACTGTAATATTTATTGTATCAAAATAACGAATAAATTATGATTAAAAAATTCATTTTTTAAATTAATTTAATCTAAGCTCTCTTGATAAAGTAATTTGCGGAACAAAAGTCAATTTAAAACTTTGTCAATAATAAAATCTTTTTATAATCTTATTTTATAATTTATCTTTTCACTTTATAGTAATTGTCTAGGCTAATTATTATCTAGGCTTCGCGGAAAACGGAAAACGGAATTTTATATCTTCTCGTGAGTTTACATTGTTGTCCGTATGTAGTTGATTACTTGAGTCAATACATGATAAATATTTGAATGTAGACATATTTGAAACAAGATTTAAATTTTAACGAGAAATCCATGTGAAAATACAAAATAAATCCATGTCTGGCGATAGAGAAGAAGTGCATCATATGCACTCAGTACATATACAAGATCTTTTAGCTAGATTGATCAATAATTGTATCATGCATCAAAAATGATTCGCGCACAACGGCGAAAAATAAAAGGGAAAGAAAATGTAGTTAAGAAAATAATTGTGGGATGAATTCGCTTTGCGAATTTCTAATCTTCTGCAAAAATTTTTCGGGGACCATTCGGAGAGAAGTCTGCAAAAAATTTACAGCAAGTCTAAAATGCATCAGAGATCATCGAGATCGAGAGTCAGAAGGTGAGAGTTAGGATGAATTATAAAAGGAAAGAAAGAGTAGGGGAGAGGGCTTTTTGATATGCAGTAATTCTGAAAATATGCCAGACCGACGTGACGTGAGAGACAGCGGGCACAGCAGGTGTACGTGGCCAGGTACAGTAAACGTACATTTGCGATGTGGGACTTGCGGGGGCCTCTTGTGGAGCGGAGCAGGCCCTGGGCCCGAGGGTGGCGGCGGTAATGGCGGTATAGGCGGCGTCGACAAGCCAGTCGCCGGGGGAACCGTAGTCGCGGGTTCCCGTATGCTCCAACGGACACGTTGGCCTGGGCCTGCCGCGGCTGAAACACCCGCTGCCACTCCTGATCAATCTAATACACGACACGTCTCCTTGCGATCGTATATCTCGTGCGAGAACTTGTGAGAAAAAAGCTAGGATTCGCGAAGAGGATAGGTAATTCGGAACGAGTATCAATTTCGATAAAGTAGAAGATGATCATGACAACGATAATGATTATAATTATAACGATGACAATGGTGATAATAATAATGATGACACTGATAACAATTACAGAGATGGCGACGATGGTGAAGATTATCAAAATCATCATCGTCACCATTATCGCCACTACCACCACCACTCAAGACGATGATGACGATAATGACGAGACAGTGAATATGATGATCGAGATTGCCATTGATGCGTGAAAACTGTAGAAAGAAAGAAAAAGAAAGAGAAGGAAGGGAGTGAAGAAGGAAAAAAAAATTGAGAAGAGAGAGATGAGAAGGAGAAAGAGAAGGGTGGAAGAGGATACTATTATGAAAAGATAGTGAATATGATTTATACGAGAATTCATAATAGTGATCGTTATATCAAATGATGATGGAAGATGTATGACCCATTGGCTTCATTGTGATTGCATCATTGAAATGCCTCGAAAGCTGCAGTAATCTCTTAAGCATACATTTGTCAATATTGTGTATATTAATGATTTTGTCGTTAATTTACACCAATGGATTATGAAAGGATGATAATGGATGTATAATTGATTAACGACATGATGATGTCTTAGGTAGTTAACATTGTAGATTACATTGAATAATGAATCACCAGATGACAGCTGTATTTAAAAAGTTTGTAGCATACACAATGTTTGGAATATATACAATTTAAGTCTCGTTTTAAATTTTTCTCATTAGAATTATATCGATTTTTATTATATTTTCTTAATCTCAAAATTTATTCCAAATTTGTTTTAAATCTTATTATTTGCTACACTTAACGTTGTAATAAGAATTTAGCGTACTATAAGACAAAAATATAATAAAGTATAAAATAAAAATAATTAACATTATACACCAAAAACAATGCCTAAGTAAATATGATTACTTATTTTATTCTTCGTACGAATAAAAACAATTATATATTTAAAAAAATTTAGTAGTATAAATAATAAAAAATTAATATTTTTATTGTAAGTAATAAAAAATATGTTACACATATTTGTATTATTAAAAAATGATTAAATGATAATAAATTTTGTGAACAATAGCATGAGATATAATGGATTTGATGGACGATGTGGAATCGATGGGGGAAACTATATTAACATGATTCGTCACAGGTTGAAAACAGGATTTTCTCGCCTAATCGCAAAGGACTACGAAGGCGAATAATACATCGCACAAATAATTTTCATACAGTATCTATCGATATAACTACCGATTACTAGATGAGGATTTTAAAGGCAGAGGCAAAGAAATAGAAACAAATAGACAGAACTATCATGCATCTGCCTAAACATTAATGACGACGTAATTATAATAATTGACGCTCACCGCACTTCAAACGCTTTTATGCATTTATGAATACATTTTCAAAATATTCTTAAAATAAAAATAGATATAATCAAATGCCTCGGCAAATGAAACTTAAATCATTTTAAATCATTTAAGCTTTTACTCTTATTACTTACTTCCTGACGCATATATAATTCGGCGTTTTAATTCTACATATAAAATAATTCGCTTTATATAACTCTTACAGAGAGAAAATTAAATATAAAAATTTAATATATCTCTCAGCACAGTATGACGTTATTATTTCTAGACACTTTTAAAACAAAAGATTTTTTTATTACAATACATTTTAGCAAATAGAATAACAAAGAATGAACAAAGTAACAGCTATATAAATAAATTTCGCGAGCGGTGAGCATCTCTGGCGTACGAGTATAATTGTACAAGTATAATAATTATGTACGACGAACGTTTGACGTTTTCGAGGCCGACAAGAGCAGACAGCAGTCCAAGAGGTCATAATAATATATGTAAATACTCTATCCAAATCCAGTTTATGCACGAAAATGCAAAGGGGACTCGATTGACAGATTACGAGCTCTAATCGATTCAGGAAACGATCCCCTTAGGATAACCGAGAATACTTCCGATAACTAACGTAAAACGTAATTTTCAATTTACGTTACTTACTCGGTCGTGGATGTCTTTCGGGCTCGCCGCTCTTCTCTTTGTGTTCCTTATCCTTGTCTTTCATCTCTTTTTCTTTCTCCTTGACAAAAGAAAGCAAATTCCTTGATACGTTCGTTCCGACTGATGCAATATCGAAATTTCCTCCATATGATTTTATAGATATCAATATAAATAAATAAATATATATATATATATATATATATATATATATGTGTGTGTGTGTGTGTGTGTGTGTGTGTGTGTATATAAGATATCTCTTCTAAAATACATATTTCTTCTTCTTTCAAAATTTCTTTAATGCGTAAACACAATTAATTGGAATGTAATATGTCTTATACGTATACAATAATAATTATGATGTGTTAAAAATAATATTTTTTAATTCTAAGTGTTCTTTATGAATCAGTAATATACCTTAGCATCCTTGGTAACAGACGGTGCGCGAGGAGGCTGACGTTTAGGCGATCTGCGATCGGTGACGGTCGGTCCGAGGCTCTGCGAGCGTCCGGTTCTCGGACTATTTTTCGGACTGGACTTGGTTCGTGGTTGAATCTCGTCCCGATGCTCCTTAACATCATCACGTCGCCGTGGTATCACGGGCTCCAGTTTCTCTCTCGTTGGAGAGGGAAGCAGTGCACCGTCACCTTGAATGACATTTTTTCAGAACAATTTATAAAAACACGAGGAAGAACATATAAAATATATTTTTTATTAAAGTTTATAAAATATATTGCATATATAATTTATTCATTTGTTGATAATAATCAAATAAATTATGGATAGATATAAATATAGATTATCTTCGACAAGACAATAAAGATACAATTATTATCTTATTGTTATATTAATTAATTTTATTTATGTATGAACCACGTACCCACACCAGTTGTACGATCAAGATGGTGGCGGATCAAGAAATCCTTTCTTGCACGAGCGATGGCTCGATCAGTATCCTACAACAAAATTGTATTAGAAATATAATTAGGTGTATTGTATTGTCTCACGTACTTTAAAAGTTTTACTACTTTCTAAATAACAAGATAACGAGAATTCACATATCCTTTTTAAGAATCCAATTATTGGCCTTTTTAATAATATTTGTTTTTACAAATATTATATATATTTCTTTATTTATATGCTACTAAAAATAATGAAATTTTCCTGAATTTATTTCATTCTGTTCATAATATAAAATAACTGAGCTATAGTTTCAACAACTTTCCCAATTATTATCCTACATATATATATCCTTCAATTCAATGTCAAACAATTAATAAACGATATAACAATATTAATTTATCTGTATGATAACTGACATTTTTCTTTAAAAAAAAACGTTAATTTACAAAAGATAGTAGTTGCAAAATAAGTCATGAATAATAGTTTTAAGAGTTCGTGCATAAATTAAAGAGAAAAAAAAATTCTTAAATCTCGTTTTAAAATAATGAAAAAATCAATTGTATCGTTTCGCTTCTCGACTTCAAGATACTTCGACAATGTTCAATAGAAACCGATTCTATGAGAGAATAAACTATTCGATAGGATATTTGCGTACTGCCTTAGTGTCGTCTTGTATTATGCCGTGGATTGGTCTAGCTTGAACCGAGGACGGTCGACCCGCCGGTGGCATAATAGCGATCGGTGCGACCTTCCTCGTGTTCTCCTTTTCTTTCTCCTCTTTGGTGACCGACCTGAACAATTGATCAAAAAGAGGTTCTATAACGATCATACCAAGTTATCGATTCGTTCGAATCGATAAAGTGAACTAGCTAACTACGACGGAATCCGTGTGAAGGTGCGAGCACGCTCGAATTCTCACGAGTGCTCTTATTTATTTTGCGTGAATAACGCAAATCCGTGATAAACGACGTTTACGATCGCACAGTGGATACAACGTGTGTGGACGACGCATGTAATTCAAAGCGAGATGTTTGGTGCATTTATATCTATGGAATATAAGAATTTCGAGTGACTTATATGCAATCCTATTAGAGATTCATCTATTTAATGATGACCTTCAAAATGGCTGATAGAATCAAAAGTGCAAGTTTCTTGAAACAATACACACGTATGTTCAAAGTGCGTTCATGATATAGTGTAATTGAATTCACACACATATTTCTAAAAATATTTCGCATTATTTCAATCTGAATTTCTTGTTTATGATCTGTTTCATATTTTTGAAAAAAAAACCATGCAAAAGTAAAAAAAATACGAATCCATAATAAACTTGATCGACGGAGTATTTTAAATCTTCATAGTATTTTAAAATGCTTATCATTATTAAATTGACAGTTAATTTAATTTGAAATATTATTTCAGCTTCAGTTTATGATTGCTTTTCAAGTCTGACAGTAATCGACGCTCAGTTTATTTAACTGAAAGATGTATACAATATTTACATAAAAATATGATCAAGATTCAGCCTCAACCGTATTTTAAGTATTTTTTATTTACTTTTATTATTTACATTGCAGTTTATTTAACTTATTGTTTATCGACGAAATTTCCCAGTGGTTAAAATTCGAAAGCAGAAATTCTGCTGAACGAACATACACTTAAAACGAATAATTAATAGATATTCTATGATAGCAATATTTTCTGGCAAGTTATTACGCGATAACTAACTATGCATTTCCACAAAACATTTCGTTGATAAATTGATGTGAAAGAATTGTAAAGAATGAATCGTGATTATTAAACAAACTCCAACAAACCAACAAACGTTGTTACGTAATAACGATAGTGACAACAACGATAGTGATAACAACAACAGTAATAAAAACGAGTTTCTCGTTGGAAAATGATGGAGTA
>Ga0157364_1005962_pt1 | contig 12462 bp, 7 predicted proteins | sample AttsexASBM2_FD_111476 | JGI IMG/M metagenome (GOLD analysis project Ga0157364, IMG submission 111476) | Fungus gardens microbial communities from leaf cutter ant in Ribeirão Preto, State of São Paulo, Brazil - Atta sexdens ASBM2 | ecosystem: Host-associated > Fungi > Mycelium > Unclassified ...
CATGTAGTATATATGTTTTATCAATATATCATCAATATATGAATTTTTTGGAACTTTTGAGTAGAGATGTGCGAACTATTCAAATATGAATAATTTGATTTTAGAATATATATATATATATAAAATGAAATCAAAATTAACTTAATCCATTCTTTTGCTGATTTGCATGGTCCATATGATTTGTTTAAGATGATAATTTTTTTTCAATGTTCCTAAAAATGTTTTAAAATATTTGAATATTGAATTCAAATGACATATATAAAAAACAAAACTTATAAGAATATTATTTATAGAAACATATTTGTAAGAAATATGATTAATAATTATAATACTTACAATTTTTCGTTTATTTTCCTTGTTATATTTTAAACGACCACGATCAAAATCAGGTTACTGTTCTATAAATTATTTCAATATTTCCTTCTGCTTTTCTGTACAACATTCATTTTGTGTTCATGCAATTGAAACGTTAGCTCTCGGATAATTCTAGCTCATTTTTGGAAAATACGATATAATTTTGGACAATATAGCGATTGCAGTAGAATGGGATTAGAATTCAAAACTTTCTATCATTTTCTACAATTAAGGTTATGCTACACATTCAACTCGCATCTGTAATTTTCACTTTAGTGAGCCTAGGAATATCGCATTTTCACTATGTTCATAACCAATCGCGCGTATTTTTTCATATGAGATGAAAGTACGAGAGGTGAGGAAAGTTAACAAAGATACACAATCGACCTCTTGACTAACAAATGGAAACTATGATGTAGCTGTTTCTTATGCCGATTCTATATTAGTTGCAAACTAATCACAAGTTTGTTGCGATAGCCAATCTAAAGCAATCTTACATTTTTAAATCAACGCTTCATATTGACTGTCGCAACAAATTTGCGATCAGCTGGCAACTAATGTAGAATCGACTTTACGGAACACAGCTAGTTACAGCGCTACCAATCTTGTAATTAAAAAGAATATTTTTGACATAGCTATCGGAACTTCGATTTAGCTCGATCATCCATGTATGTTTTGCTTTAATTATACAAATTCACTGCTTTAAAAATACAAATTCACCGCTTTAAAAACACTGTTCACTGCTTTAAAAAACATAAATTTACTGCTTTATGGTTAGTTTACAATGTGCTTTATGTTTTCTGTTTCTTGCTTTTTATTATGTTTTATATCTTTTATATCTCTTTTATGTCTTTTTGTTTTTTATTTGGTTTTTTGTTTTATGTCGCCCAAGATAAAAGTTAGGCTAATTCTACAATGTGCTCTTTGTTTCCTGTTTCTTGCTGTGTATCTCTGTGTCTTTTGCCTTTTTGATCAATAAGACAAATAAATCAAGAGATAAACAGCAAGAAATAGAAAGCACATTGTAGAATTGGCCTTAATGAATTTCGGAAGAAACAGGAAACACGTAGCAAGAAATACAATCGTCGATAAAATGATTGGAAAGGGGGAAGAAGCAAGAGGCAAAAAGTAAGAAACAGGAAACAAAGAGCACATTGTAGAAACACAAATTCGCTATTAATGCAAAGAATTTCTGTGCTTAAAACAGTGAGTTTGTGTTTGTAAAGCATTGACCTTGTGTTTTTAAAACAGTGAATTTGTGTAATTAAAGAATGTATACATAGAGCTGTATTGAGTTGGGATGACAGATATCTTAACCTCTAAAGTCTTGAATTTTAATAACGGGCTTCAATAAGTTGCCTAAGCTTTAAATCTTAAGCTAAGATAATAAGAAATTGACCAATCATAATCGATTATTCTTCTTACATTTGATTGTGATTGATTAATTTTTATGACTTAAGACTTAAAACTTAAGTAATAGCTTATAGAAAGCCTGTAACATGCATTCTGTAACAATAAGCCATTAATCATAAATAAAGAAGTTAGAAGCTGGAAATTGACCAATCACATCGTTAATTTCCAATTTCTAACTTCTGATTTATGACTAATGGTTATTGTAAAATGGCCATAATAATAGATGTTTTAAGCCTTAAGTCGTAAGAAACTGACCAATTACAATCAAATTCGAGAAGAATAATCGATTCGTCCATTTCTTATGGCTTAAGGCTTAGAATTCTATTATAGATCCGAAGTAACGCTTAATAACTCGATTCATGAGGCCGACCGCTGTGCTTTTTGCCAGATTCTTTCAATAGATTTTTTGAATAGAAATCGAATATCGAATGAGTAGATTTTTATTAAGATCCTAGGGGAGGATCCGTATTCTATAAATAATTATCTAATTTACTTTATTTTCTTTCAGGAACGTTAGTGAATTACGACAGTAAAGTGTATTCGCAAGATTGCACCTAAAACATGCAGAAACAATTTTATACCTCTTGTATGAAAATAAATGGGATATCTCTTCTTCCACCAATGGTGAATATTCGTTAACCAATGCAGTTATCAAAGTAATCTTAGTCGTGGAGATTGCTTTTATGTTAATATTATGTTGTTTTCAGATGACTGACACCCTCAAAGAAGAAATGGGACATTACAGATCATTGGCAATCAAAGTCGAGGAAAACTTGAGGGACAGACGACTCGTTAAGCATATCAAAGATAAATGCATGCAAGCTATTATATTAGAACCAATAAATATGTTAAAGAATATAAGATATAGTTCAGACAGCGACATATCCACTCGTGACATTGCAAGTGATACCAATAATAAAAACTCGTATTCCAAAATGACTATTATCGAACCATTGCTACAAGATGAAGGAGAAATCAGAGATAATCATGATATTCAGTCTTCTATATCAGATATACAACATTTGCAACTTCAAGTTTGTTTAGCAAATGATAATGATTCAAAACTTACAGCTGCTGTAACTGATCGAAATAGTGTCGATAATAATGCAATAGAAACGGCAACATCAGACGAAGATGTAATATTGCTAGAAAATTGGAAGCCAGAGATACCTAAAACACTGAACATACTTCCAATAACATTAAGTAAAGTTGAGGAAGATACTTCTTCCATGGAAATTTCTAAAGAGACTCCTGAAAATCTACCCAAATTGTCACGTCAAGGTTCTTATATACTGGATACACCCAGTCCTATATTGCTTGCTCATATGCATACAAAATTAACTGACGAAAAGTACATTCCTACACCTACCACTAATGTGTCACAACGAAAACAATGGAACATTGCGCAGCCTAAGACAGAATGGGAAAATAAACAGTTTATCCATTCAGTAGAATCCATTCAAGATTTAAGCAAATTAGAATGTATACCCAAACAATCAACTTCCCAGTATAGAGAATCTAATGATTCGATAGAATCGCATGAAGCAAATAAATCTACTAGTTGCACTAAAATGGTAATCATTGAGGAAAATGCATCTAGACCCGATGCCATACCAATTAAACATAATCATAGGTATAATACAGATTTTAAGAAGCAAAGTTCTCTAGAAAAATTAGAGAAAAATAGTGGTGTGTTAAATTTGTTGAGCAGCAAGTATACAGAAGATATAAATAGTCCTAAAATTCAATTGTCTTATATAGATGAAGGATTGCATAATAAAAAGGAAAATACTGCTGAATATTATGATTCAGCCAATAAAACAAAGTCTTCCACAGATAAACTTTTGATGGTTTATAAAGAGATTGAAGAAATGCACAAGAAGCAGATGATGGAGCTAATATATCGTCAGCGAAAAGAACAATCGCTACTACAAGCAGAATTTCAAAAGCAACAAATACTTCTGTTGGCAGAAATACGAAAGTGTGCCTCCGGAATTTCACATCAAACAAGTGCGTTGAACGTTGCGTTGAATCGATCATTGTCGAGCGACGAAGTAAAACCAACCAGTCACGAGACAAGACAACAAATGGACACAGACTCTCCGAGTAATATACACACTGAAATGGATTATAATATTAAATTACCGTCAATGAATCGAATGATTGTATGTCCGTTGGATTACATTTCTTCGAAAAATTTACATCTGCTTAAATATCAATCCTTTATTGCGGATAATTCTTCAGCGACTCTCGATTTTGACTTTACGAGAAAAGTGAGTTTATATGATACTATGCATAGTAATAATAATAATAATAATAATAATAATAATAATAATAATAATAATAATAATAATAATAATAATAATAACAACAACAAAAATAACGGTAATGACGATAACAGCCGTTGCGAGTCACGCGATCTTGTATGTAAGAATTCCAATGTGAGTCGACAATTATTTCCCTTAGATAGTAATACTACGCATATACCAGTACTAGACACCATGGTGTATTTCGATAAACATGTGAGTACAAATTGCAATTTTAACATTATGATCATAATATTTCCATTGTTAAAAAAAGACACTAAAATTATATTACTGTATAGGTACAGGCAGTGAATACCATCAATGCTTATACACGTGGTTACTTAATACGCAGATTAATGCGTACTGAACGCGTTATTGCATTGAAAAAGATATATAAGGAGGCGTTGCAATGTATGCTTAAATTACACGTTGATGCGCCCTTAAACTTGGCAGAAGTGGAATTCCTTCATCGTCTTCAGTTGCAAGTAATTATTCATTTTTTTTGCTTATAAAATTTCCAGGTAGATAAATTTTGCATATTGTCTGCATAGTGACGAAATTTGAAAATAATTGTATAAATATTCAAAGATGCGTCCTCATATGATATGAATGTTTCTGAAATATACATACGAGTTATACTAATGCTGTAAAAAAATGCGACAATATTCTGTTTACACAGGTAGATGTTATTTTATACGACATGAATGTTCCCAGAATATTCAATGCTATAAGAATTGCGGTAATATGTTACTTATTTTATCAGTAACAGCGCAATTAATGTAACATTTATACTGTACTTGACTATCTATTTAGGTTATTTCATTGCTTGTATTTACAAACTTTTAGTCAAGAGCATGCAATAATTTAACGATTTAATTTTGTTTTCAAGTGCGACGCAGCTTCCATGAATATAGTGGAATTATTCGCCCAGTCTCCGACGAAGAGAATGAAAATAATCGCGCATGATCGCGAAATTAAGGAGTCTCGAACAGAACGTCCGACTTCGGCTCGATCGTACTCGTTCGCCACTCAGAAGACTTTAGCCAGAAAGAACCTGAAGGAATTCGAATCCACGTAATAACGTAGTTTCATTTTTAAAAAAAAAAAGAAATTCGATAGAAGGACTGATTAGTCAGATGCGAATCTCGGTGCGTAAAATAAATTAATGAATAAAATTTATTTAAGATACATATGTTTGGACAATTTTGAGCATTCTTCAGCATTATATATATATTTAAAAATAGCTTCACGTTCTCCAGAGTACGTGATTGATCTTGGATCTTATAATTTGAATTAATACTATTACATATACAATCGATTGACTGATTTTTGGACTAGAACAACAACCTAAAAGTGACGACACAAAAATTTTGTTAAATAACGCAATAATAAAATTTGTATTAAATTTAATATATTTTTTTGTGTCCTAAATGGTCTAATCTAATAGCGAATTCGATTGGACGCATTCAGTGCGCACTGGTGCACATTAAAACAGTCATACACAAAATAATGCAAAGATATGTTTATAAATAAACATAGAAATTGATTAAATCATGAAATACTCAATACATTTTATTGTACTATTAGGTAAAATATGTATTTTATTCGAAATATGCAAATGCATTTCATTTTTATATTCAAATGAAATCAGTGTATAATGGCTTTAATATGCACCAATATGCACTAGTGCTTCTAATCGAATTCGTTATAAATCTATATGTTAATTTAACATAAACATTAAGTTAACATAAAATGAATATGTTGTTAAGAAGTATCACAAATATGTATAAAAAATTAAATATAATAAATGCAACACAATTTGTAAGTAAATTGTGGAAGCATATTTTTTCAATAAAATTTATAATATATAAAACATTTATAATATATAAAATTAAGACTCCTGAGTAGTTACTTCGGCCATATTGAATCATAACGTCATAAGTGAGAAATGACATTGATTTTTCTTGCATAGCATGATAAGATCGCTTTAAAATATTTGTAAAAATGGATAAAGACTTCTTATCTTCCCTGATAGTCAGTAAAGAAAAAGACACGTAAAGTGCGTTTACTAGTTTTTACTAGTTTTTACTCATTACATACTGCGTATGTGTAGCCTATTTTCAGGATAGTTTTTAAGGATAGTTTTCGTCCATTTTTTACAAATGTTTTAAAGTCATCTCATTTCATTTCAGTCAAATTCTCTTTATAAATGGCTTTATAAATGGCTTGTAAGAAAAATCAACGTGTCGCTTATGACATATTTCTCGCTTATGATTCAATATGACTGGAATGAGTACTCAGAAGTCCTAACACATTCATTTATTTTAGAAATTTTTCACGTTTTAAAATACACAAGTTGTATATTATTGTCCATTTACTCATAAATTATTATGTTATTTTAATACTAATGTCTCCACATTATGCGAAACGTTTACTGCGCGATAAAATGTGACGCGGTAGCTAATAAGCTTACAGCCTCCCCTAATATTATTGGTTACCGCGTCGCATTTTCCTATGCAACAAGTATTTCCGCGTCCAGTGTGCAGAAGCCATTAGAGATATTGAATATCAATTTAATCTAAAATATTCAATTAACGCAATTACATTATACGTTAAATTAGCATTCAAATATATTAAAAAATAAAAAATTTTAACAAGATTTTTAACAATCGATACAAAATGTTTCCAACTGTATATGTAAAAAAAGAAAAGAAAGGAAAAAAGAAATTGGGAAAATAAGTTAAAAGATAGTTAATAATTAAAATATTTAAAATGTCACGAGCAATGAAAAATTTAAAACAAATTTTAAACGAATATTCCTTTTCTCGTAGTACATATTGTAGAATTCCGTCTGTTCTGTATTGTTTGACTATTAAGATTATGAGTACAAAAATATTATTAAAGAAATCAAGATCTGCTTTGTCTTAAGTCTTTACTTTTTTGCTTTGTGTTATCCATATATCGATCAATATTGCACTTGTCATTATTAAGATTATATCTTCCTTATTGTTTAGAATGGCCAAATACCAGCAACCGTCGACCATTAAAAGAAATCTAATTAGGTCCAGATGTCAAACGTGGACTTCGGATATCAGAGACAGACTTATGTCACCAAATGCATTGTGTAAATTTTTTACATTCGCTTTCGTCATACACTTAATTTTCCGTAATGGATGTACTTGAATATACTTTTGAATTTTCAGATCGAGGTATCAGGAGAAGCACGAGCACGGGAGCCGTACGGAAGCCATGGCGATGACGAGATAAGAGTGCCTTACGACATTGATTAAACGATACATAAGTTTACTGTTAAAAAATGAAATATGCATGCGGAGTACAATAATTATGTTATCTACAGCGCTTTTTAGCTACTTTTGCCTTCAAGAAGCGCATTAGTGCCTAATTCTGATAAATTTATTTTATATTACCATTGCATTTCTTGACTGAAATATGATACTTAACTGTGATACGTGTATATTCAATATATATCGTTTCCTATTTTCAATTTATTGCTAAAAATGGAGATTTATTATATAAGGACGAAACATATAGGCAATAAATTGATTTTATTGTCGATTAATTACTGGGATAATTTTCTCTATAATAAAGAACACTGTTTTTTTAAATCATAAACTGTAATGACTAGAGATTCTCTAATCAGTTTGGTCACTAGAGAGCAACCTATGATTGGTCCGACATTTTTTATCAAATTCGTTTTGTAGCTAAAGCGAGATAGCACATATCTTCGAATATACCTTTTCCGTTTCACTGCAGAGCAACATACAACATATTTTTTCTCACTTGTACAATTTTAAAAAGAAATGTCAAAGAAATGTTCTTTTTATTTTATTTCTTGTTATGAAATTCTGTGAAGGGTCTAATATTGAAAAGCTGCTATCTTTATACCATCTTCCGCTCGAATGTTGTTCGAATGTTGTCGTGAGATATCTGGTTGGTACATTTCCGAATAGATCATCTATCATCATTTTATTGTTGTGATTTTGTAAAGAAAGATCTTATCATCATCGATCATTCAGAACTATAAGTTTTCCTTCGTTATAAATATCTTAAGCTTTACGATGACATACTAAACCACCGCCGTCAGTGCCGGTACTGCGAATGACTTGACTTGCGCATATCGAGTATTTTCCCCGGAGTTAAAGGCCTCTATGGGTTTCCGTTGACTTCCGACTGCTTCCAACTACTTCCGACAAGCTCCCTTGAGCTCGTCGTTACTCGTCGTTCTGCAGAGCGTGGGATTCGAGTCTGCGCCATGCCTCGCAGAGGCGTGTCCTCTAGCTCGCGCACGTTCGTATTTAGTACAACATAGAAGCAGCCTTTACCAGCTTTTACTCGTCCACAGTCTTTTACAGTGGAAAGGCAGGTGCGCGTGTGAAAATTCATATCTTGAGGAAGGGAGAAACGCAAAGAAAGGAAAGGAAGAAACAAGAGGGTAGCTAAATAGCTGCTGCGACCGATTTATCGCCGCCGCCGCCGCCGTTGATCTGGTGACGTTAAGGGAAGAGCGCAGTTTCCAGTAGATAGAGAATGTAACGATTTCCGCGAGGTCTTCTCGTGAGACAAGAAAGAGAAGAGGAGAGGAGAGGAGAGGAGAGGAGAGGAGAGGAGAGGAGAGGAGAGGAGAGGAGAGAAGAGAAAAGAAGAGAAGAGAAGAGAAGAGAAGAGACAAGGCGAGCAGTTTGCAGCGATCGGTGGCGATTTTCTAAATTTAGGGGGAGGGCTGCTTCGTCATCGGGAGGGAAGTTTATGGCGTGAGGTGTTATTGGTGCGCAAACGGACTCGCCCGTTCTCTTCGCGGAAAAGAACTGAAGCTCATCGATAGTCTACAGGTAAACTGCTTTTTATTGTTTTCGCTCAGCTCGCAAGAGCTGTTTGTCGTCCGCAATTAACTCTCTGCGAAGTCTCTTTTTGTCCTTTATTTATTTTTGTTATTCGGTTCCGTTCGAAACGCAGCGCGCATAAATATGCACGCGAGGAAAGACCAGGACAGACTCGTCTTTCCTTCATGACCGACAAGACGGAGAAAATAGCGCGTATACTTTGCGCATTTCGATGTAATACCCATGCTGCTGAGGGTACACGGGTGATACGCGGTCTTGTTCGAAAACATAGAAGACTCGCGCGCGTAGTCCGAATTGTACGTACGGCGGCCAAGCTTTCGCGTCATCACCATCGTGAAATTCTATTTCCGAGAGAGACTGACGTAGATCCCAAACGGGCAGGACAGTTTATATGCGGTGCCTCCACAGCCGCGGTATTTTGAGTTCATATTTTTAATGCTACGTAACTTCCTTTTGCGATGGAATCTCCTCCTTTCCTTTCATCTACGATCCCGAATATCTACCGTTCGCTTATCATCCCAGGATGCTTATCCGCATAAATTTGCGCCAATTTGCGCCTGTCCAGCACATCTCTAATCATCGATATCGTTATTTAGTGCCGTCCGAGCCCGCCAAGCCGGCCCGGCCGAGCATTCCGAGCAATAGCAACAGTAGCAACAGCAACAGCAGCGGCTAGCAGCGGGTTCGTTATCGATCGCGCGCGGTCACATACCGTTTCGTCCGGCGTTGTTTACACATAGATGTGTTCATGTCTGGCAACAGGTTACCTGTGCGACACAGAAACGACTTTATCTGACTGACTTTATGCGACTTATGACTGTTCTACAATAGGGTTGGAAATCATAAACCATAAGAAATTAACAAATCGTAGTTGATTATTTTTTTCATATTCTGTGTCGTAGTTGATTATTTTTTCATAACTGTGATTGTCAATTTCTTATGGTTGAAGCGCTCGAGCTTCTGGATGCACCTATTTAGTGACCTATGACCGCTCACTGAACGTTCAGTGAGCTCTTGAATCTGTTGAATTTGTCTATATTTTTAGTTCTAACGGAATATGCCAATCAGATGCAAGAGCTCACTAAGCGCTCAATGAGCGGTTGTCTGTTCTGAATGCACTGATTGTCGACAGTATACTATATATTATACATTCATAATTGTATACTCAAATTCATTGCACATTCTCACTGCAAATCTTGACCACGGACGTTTATTTATATCGTTATCGAGGATATACACTTTTCTTTTTCGCATTAGAGAAAAAAGAGGATGTTCTTAGGAAATGAAAAATTAATTTTTAAAAATAATTCGTTACAGTTATCATTGCTTGAGAAAGTAAGGGTGCGCTCCGTTGCACGCATAATACGTATAATACGCATAATACGCATAGACTACATAGAGAACCATTTCAATCAATGCGCGCATCAATGAATACTGATAGCGCACTTTTTCTTAGATTCTCTCTACTTCTCGTACATCAGCTACAGCAGCTCGAACGTGAAGTCTTTAATGCGAAGTTGATGCATTTAAAAAAAATTCAAAAGCCTTTTGCCATCTTTTACTCGGATTTATAGTGAAATAATAATGGAAAGTTATTTAATCGAATTTCCAATCATTATTGAAATAACGAAGTTCTCATTCTTTTTGTCAACCGAGAAACTGCTGTGACAGCGACTCAAAGTCTATTAAACTTTATTAAAATATATACAATCTCGTATCGTAATCTCCTCAATAATAAATATCTTATTGTCATCCATAGTGACATCCATTTTTTATTTGCGCATGATAAGTTGTTCCGTTTCCAAGCGCACATTATCATGTGCATTATCGAAACGAAACGATATTAATGGATGTATTCAGAAGCACCGCTAATTGAGCGCTCAATAAGCGGTTGCTTCTGGATGCCTAATGTGCATAGCTCATTGAATATATGATCTACACACTTAATGCAAATAAGAACGCATCCTAACTTTTTGTTATTTTTTCGTTACTTTTTTAAAATCGATGACCATCAATCACAGCGGAGTGCCTAGAGGCTTTCTAGTCTTAAGAATGGCTTGTGTCCAATTGAACCGTGTCCAGTCATATGCAAAGTAATGATAAAAGTAACTGTAAAATTCGTTACCGTTAACAAAAAATATAACTACATTACCGTTACAATTACCAACAAAAAAGTAACGTAATTACCAGTAAAATTATCAAAAAAATAACTTGTAACTTCGTTACAAGTAATGAGTTACTATTCCTTGGGTCTTCTAAACAGATAGTCTGTTTTTTAATAGCTAAGAAAAATAATCTCGGATGGGTTGAAAACTTCTTTTTCCAATGAACACACGACGCTCTGGCATCTTCGTGTGCAAACGTAAAACACGGATCGGTCGATGACTGTGAAATAGGTGCTGTCGCATTAAAAAACACATCTCATCTTACGGAATCGTGAGACAATGGCTATATTCCAAAATTGACTGCCGGTACTAAAAATCTATAGTACGTAACATAAACTGTAAATTTTCAGTGGCAATATATTTGGAACATAGCCAATAATACAATATATCGGATCATACTCTATATATATATATATATATCATTAAATAATAGAATAACGTAATAGAAGTATTATAACTCATTACTTGTAACGAAGTTACAGTTACAAGTTATTTTTTTGATAATTTTTTCTAGTAACTACGTTATTTTTTTTTGGTAATTGTAACGGTAATGTAGTTATATTTTTTGGTAACGGTAATGATATATATATATATATTGCGGTTGCTACCACAGTATAAAAATATACAATAGGGACAAGTAACGTTGGCACCTTTGATCTTTTTTAAACGAGTTTTTAGAGTCTGCTATATTTTTGATACTAAATACCGTATCAATAGTATTTGGACCACTGCCTCAACAACATACTCATAAAAAAAAGAGATAAAAAGTTTTAACTTTTGAGAATCTTCCACTAAATTGGTGATCAGGTACAGTCACGCACAGTCACATTGCATAAAATTAATTGCTGTAATCGGCTATTCAGGAGACACAGCAGTGTCTCGTCGCTATGACAAGCGAAGCGATATGTTATGGCGCGATTGTTGTAACGGAGAAACTATGGGTTCTCTACTTTGAGATTGATCTCGGGATTGATATTCAACAACATGGCCGCTTATGGTGCGCAAGCAAATATACACGGCTGAAAACGGGATCTTGTTCCTACTGTATATCCTTAAACTATGGTTGCTATCTTTGGGTTTTTATTGATATCAATCGCATTAAGCGAAATGCATCAAAGAGTTCTTTTATTTATCGATTAAATGTATTAATGTATTTTTATTTACAGTGTTGAAATCATTGCATATCCATCAGATCTATCGACTAATTTAGTCGATGGACTATGATAAAATTGATGAAATTTCTGATTGAACATAGATAGGGATATATTTTTTAATCTAAAATATTAATAACGATTATTGATTAACTTTGTATGAGCATTATAATGTAGAAATACACACACACACACACACACACACACACAC
>Ga0157364_1005963_pt1 | contig 12462 bp, 4 predicted proteins | sample AttsexASBM2_FD_111476 | JGI IMG/M metagenome (GOLD analysis project Ga0157364, IMG submission 111476) | Fungus gardens microbial communities from leaf cutter ant in Ribeirão Preto, State of São Paulo, Brazil - Atta sexdens ASBM2 | ecosystem: Host-associated > Fungi > Mycelium > Unclassified ...
AAACATGAGGAAACTACAAGGATAAAGCAAGGTAGCCACACCTACTGCATGAGGTGCTGACTGAGGTTACATGTGGTGCAGCCGATCATGTCGTCATACCCTTTACCCATGTCCATGCTGTTTTCTAGAGGCATCAATCGTAACAGCTTCAATGTAGAAAGCTACATCACTACTATTAAAGGTGCTAATATGAACCTAGGCATTCCTTAATGCAAGAACTGTTGGAAGTAGGGACATACAACATTCTTATGCAGATTCTGAGGGGTTAAATGTATCAAGTGCAACAGCCCTCACAAATCTGAACATTACCACCAATTCACATGGTATTGGAAGACAAATGAGAAGTCTAATCCTCCTAGACTCAAGACTAAGAAGAGCAAACCATGTCCTCACTCATTCAAGTGCTCCAATTGTTGAGGTGATCATCAAGTGGATTCAAACATGTGTCTTTTCTAGAAGTATTACTTTAACCATGATTGGTATAATAAAAAACAGCAAGAACTTCACAAAAGTAGAAGTAACTCGATTTGCTCAGCCATAAGTAGTGCCCAAGCATGATTTTAGACAAAATCAAGATATATTTTCAAAATGTTCATAAGAATAACTTTCTCATCAATACCATACTTGAAACACACTCTTTGTTCAACATCATCTTCATTCAGGAACTATTCTAGTTAATTATTTGATCTATTCCAAGCTCTTCTAGTTGTAAGGGGGAGGAACTAGTAGAAGTCCCTAATCACCCAAACTAGACCATGTTCTCCAGGAACTTTTCATGAGCTGATGACTTCTCTCAAGTCATTTCTTATATAAATATTTGCCTTTTGTTTATATGCTTTTTTCTTTGAAACAATATTCTTAATCACAAAGATATTTTGTGCATTTTCTTTTTCAATCATGGTTCTACTTTCTTTCTTATTAATGTATACTCAGATTTGTCTCAATTAGCTTTAAAGTATCTCAAGGATACTGAGGTTAATATTAATAACATCCTTATTATGACTGAGGACTTTAACATTAGAGACTATTTGTAGGATTCTAGTTATCCATTTCATTCTTCTCATAAAGACACTCTTTTTGAAATTGCTAACTCTTTTCATGTGGAACTGTCTAAATCTACTAAAATTCTCCCTACTAGATATTCTGACAATACCCAGGATTCAAACTTAGTTTTGGACCTTGTGTTTTTATGTCCCAATTCCACAGAGCACAACAATCATCACATTCATCTGGAATAGAGACTTATGTCTGATCACACCTCATTACTGTTGATATTCATATTCATAAAGAATAAGTTCAAAAAAGAAAATAATCTTTACCCAAGAACAGTGAAGAGGAAGCTCACTTCATCAAAAAACTCATCTGCTTGATCAAGAGACTCAGTACTGATCCCATACCAAGTATTGATGCTCTTGAAACTATTGTTCAAACATTTGCCAAAAATATTAACAGAATATGGCACAGACACTCTAAGGTAGTCAACATTACTAGACATTCCAAAGTATGGTGGGACAATAACTGTCATAGAGACTTAGACATGTACAAATAGTCTAGATAACTTGAAGACTGGAAAAAGTTCAAAGGAATGGTCAAGAAGATGAAACAAAACTTCTTCGATAGAAGAATTGACAAGATCACCAATAAGAAGTGTGGTCCTTGAGAACTCATAAGTTGGGTCAAAAAGAGAAGTCTTCCAGCTACTGAAGCTATTCAATTCAATAGATGACTATATATTGAACTGGATAATCTTTGGAAGGCTTTTTACAAGTCTTTTAATTCTACTTAAAACTGTTAGGTCAATATCAGCCTATTGGATGAAGTTTCTGATAAAGAAATAATGACATGAGCTCCTTTCTCAAAAAAGGAGCTTTTCAGCGCCATTGAAAGTTACAACAATTCATTGACCTCTGGACTAGACAAATTGTCCTGGAGACATCTCAAGAAAATTGTCAAGGACAAAGAATGTACTAACAGGCTAATTGATATTGCTAACGCTTGTATCAATTTAGGGTATTGGCCAACCCATTTCAAGGTGTTGTCTATGGTCATCATTCCTGAGCCCAACAAAATGTCATATGATTCACCCAAATCATTTCAACCCATTGTACTGCTCAACCACCACTAGCAAACTATTTGAGAAGATGATTGGAAAAAGATTGCAGTTTTCTTTAATATCTAACAACTTTATTCATCCATGTCAATTAGGCAGTCTCAAACACAGATCTACCATAGATATAGGTGTTGCTTTTACCCATTTCATTAGATCAGAATAGATCAAGAATCTCATTACAAGCATGTTAGCATTTGACATTGTGCAGTTCTTCCCTTTGCTCAACTATCAGCTTCTTCCTCTTATCATGACCAAAGCTGGTTTTGATCCTAAAGTCTTTAATTTTTTCAAGAATTATCTAGTTGGTAGAAAAACTAAGTATCTTTGGAACAGCTTCTCTTCTCCTTATTGCAATGTTGACATTGGTATTGGTTAGGGATTGGCTCTTTCTCCCATTCTCTCTACTCTTTATCTTTCTTCTATATTTTATATTTTAGAAAACCATCTAAATAACCTAAAAATTCCTATTTTGCTTTTATCTTTTGTAGATGATGGTCTTTTCATCACCCAACACAAATCTATTTCTGTTTTGAATGTGAACTTTTTCTATAGCTATAATGTCATTTCTTCCCTTCTCATAAGATTCAGACTAGTTGTAGGGTACAGCAAAACTGAAGTGTTCCATTTTTGCAGATTATATAGCATCTTTAATCCTTCTTCTTTAAATCTCACTGCTCTTGGGGGCCCCATACTTCTTTCCAAAACTATGTGGCAATACTTAGGTTTCTTCTTTGACTGAAAACTCATATTTTGCCACCATATTAACTTTTACACAAATAAAGCCATCTTCACTATCAAGTGCATAAAAATGCCAGATAACTTATCAAGAGGTCTTGTTCCCCTTCAAAAAAGACAACTATACATTTGCTGTATGTTACCTATAGCTTTATATGGCTTTCAACTGTGGTATTACAATAAAGCCTACTTGATTATCCTCTTAGAATTCTCAGAAAAATACAGTGAAGAGCAGCCTTATGGATCTCCAGTGTTTTTTGAACATCTCCCATGGTGGACATTGAAGCTATGGCAGATTTAATGCTTATCTACCTTCATCTCAAGAAATTGCAAGGAAGATTTCATCTTAGAGGTTTTTTGCTCCTTTCCAACCACATCATAAAATCAATTATTGGTACTAGTGGGTTGAATGAACACATTGCCCATCATCATCTTTCCCTCAACAATTTGATGCATAAATAACAACTCCATATACATAGTCTATTAATCAATATGGATAAGTTCCCTCTTTTTCTCCCTTCAATAAAGAATTTTCTCCAGAAAAAAGACTTATAGATTCCTTCTCAGATCATTTCTCCTTTCACATGTGAAAACAAGATATCAAGAGTCATTTACATGATCTTGACAATATCACCATCAATGCTTCTATTGATTCTCATTCTATGATGGTTATCTTAGATACTAGCATAAGAAATAACATTGCTACCTCCATATCACATATCTACTCATACAACAGACTGATCATCAAAATAATTCACCATACAGTCAATATTACTTCCACTGAAGTCAAGTTCTTCGCAATCAGATGTGGAATCAACCAAGCCATTAGTATCCCTAATATCAAGTGCATTGTTGTCATTATAGACTTCTTACATGTGGCTAAAAAGATTTTTGACTTATTAATATACCTGTCAAGATCATAGAAAGTGGACTTTGTTTTTTTTTATTTTCTTTCTCATTTTTCATTTTTTGTCTTGATTTATTTTTCATTTTTCTATTTTTAGAACTCTGGGGTTAGGGTTAGAAGTGATCAGTTACATCAGTCATATCTGATGATGTAGTCACAACATTGATCACAGGACTTGAGAGAAGGAAATAGAAGGTTCTGGAACAAAATAATGTTATACAACATGGACACCACATGTTGGCCTCATGCTTTACACATGGTCATTTAGGGTAGGGTGCACAGTAGTTAGCACAGACTATCTGTAGGAGTATATAAAGTAGACTATTTTGTAAAGAGCTCTTTATTGAGTTTTCTTGTGTTTTTCTAATACAAGAGTTGTTTTTCTGTCTAACTCTAAAGACCTAAGTTCATAACAGTACCCATATCAAATTCACTCTGCTGTTATAATACGAGAGTGTAGACAGACTTTGGCTAGGGTTAAGATTAGCCGGACATAAATAGATAGTATTATTATTAGTCTACAACGGATGGAGAGCACGTGACAAAGGCTAGAACGGTCTAGAAGGATCGGGAAGAGTCTAGATTAGAGTTAGGGTTAGGGATAACGTCAAGGGACAAGGGTTTCTCATGGAGTACACATGGTGTGCACATATACAGTGGAGATTAAGAGTATGATATTAGGGCACATATAGGAAGCATGGTGTTGTGGCAACCACTCGTCACTCAAGGACAAATGATCTCACAATGAGCAAAGCTCTCAGTAGGGCTATCAAGTAACAAGTGGGGGAATTACAAGAGAACTTGACAAGGAGCCCTCGCTGCATTGCTCCTCTATTTATATAACTTACAAGTGGTCTGTGCTACAACAATATTACTCCTGCCCTAATGTCCATGCATCATCCTCATGTCCTATTACTCATTCACATGTGTTTTCCATAAGGCCACCATGCTTCCTACATGTGCCCTGATGTCATACCTTTAATCTCCGCTATACATGTGCACACCATATACACACCATGAGGAACCCATGTCCCTTGACGTCATCTCCTAACCCTAACTCTATCTCTAGGCTCTTCCCAATCCTTCTAGACCCTAAGTCCTTCCAGACTGCTCTAGACTATTCCACATGACTTCCAGGTCACATGCTCTTCTATCTATATCTCTTCTCCTGTTGTAGACTAATAATTATCACTACAATATATACTTGTCCAAACCCTAACCCTAGTCCAAGTCTGTCCACACGTTCAAGCTATAACATATGGTGGCCTTAAGGAAAACACATGTGGATGAGTAATAGGACATGAGGACAATGCATGAACATTAGGGCAGGAGTAATATTGTTGTAGCATAGACTACTTGTAAGTTATATAAATAGAGGATCAATACAGCGAGGGCTCCTTGTCGAGTTCTCTTGTAATCCCCACTATGAGATAGTCCATTGGAGAGCTTTGCTGAAGTCAGCATACTATGAGTGCCGTTCCAGTGAGTGGTTGCTACAACATCTGCTGCTATTTCTTAAGAATTACAAGGTTTCTTCAAGAAAGATAGCAACAATCACATTGGTTTCTGGAATTGCTCTAGCAAACAGAAATGGACACCATACTTTTTAGTAGACAAAGACATTAGGAAGTTTGATTTTTCTCCTATTCTTCCAAGAAAATTGTCCTGGAATTTTTACAAAAAGTGTGAATGTGACTCTATTTCTGCAATATGGAAAATGAACTTCCAAGCATCAGATCTAGAAGGAAGAAACTTTCTTGAACTACTTAACAATGATTCAAACTCTCTTGAACTATCTACTATAAAGGATAGACCATGGCTTTAATATTTTGGTTATTCTAATTCTCTTTACACCAGAGCTACCAGAGCTATTGTCAATTATGCTTCTATTGGGGAGTACTGGCTAAGATTTTTCCCTAGAAAGGAGTTCACTTGTCCATGTGGTGTATATTCCATCGAATCAAGATATCACATTTTATACAAGTGTAAGAGGTTCAATAATTATTGGAATCTAAGAAGGGACTCTATTGGTCATTTCTCTCAATTTCTCATATTTAACAGCAAGGCTTTCTCTTTCAAAGATAGTATTGCTTTATTAAATCATTAGCATATAGTAATTGTTCTCTTTTTCTTTTTCTTATTTTTCTCTTTTTTTTTTTTCTTTTTTCCTTTAGCTTCATGTGGTCTATATCTTCATGTATGTAGTTACAAAGTAGCTACTATGGACTGTGTTATGATCTAAAGTCCTTAAAGTCAGACAATAGAACAACTCTTGTATTGAGTAATACAAGAGAACTTGATAGAGAACTCTTCTACAAACTAGTCTATCTTATATAGTCCTACAGATGGTCCGTGCTAACTACTGTGCACCCTACTCTAAACAACCATGTGTAGTCCATGAGGCCAACATGTGGTGTCCATGTTGTATGACGTCATCTGTTTTTGAATCTTCTATAAAATTCTCCCAAGTCTCGTGATCTGTCTTGTGACTGATGTGACTGCATGACTGATCAACCCTAACCCTAGTTGTTCTAAAAATAGAAAAATAGAAAAGTAAATCGAAAATAAAATAAAAATGAGAAATAAAATAAAATAAACTAAGTCCACTTTCTTTGATCTTGACAGACTGCTTATGTGCCTAATGTAATAAATTGTTGATAAAATACAATATGGCTATATATTAGATACAGTTTGCACTTGAAGATAAAAGTCCATGAAGCTAGCTCAGACATACACAGAGTGTAGAAACTTCATGTAATAAGCTTGGTGATGTAGACTTGTCAGAATGGCCTTGGCCTCAACTTATGTGTTGTGTCTCCTATGAGCTGTGTGGTTGCAATTTTAGAGAATGGTCTTATAAGGAGTAATAAGGAGAAAAGTAAAGTATGTTGCTATTGACACCAGAGATTTAGCATCAACTTTAGTCAATTATCAGGCTAGCTATCACAAAGTGGTCATCAGCCTTAAATACATAATATAACAAAAGGAGTAACTAAAGCAGATCTTCAAGTTTTGTTACAAACTTCATTCAGCTTGTATCTCCACAACCAGTCAACTGATTTTCACAAACTAAGTTGCACTGTAAAGCCCCAAATGAGGGCTATCTGCATATATGTAGGATGTATAAAATTAATAATAGCAAACAACCAAGATATCAGATCATCAGTAACTGTAAAATCTTTGTTTGCTAATATCTCATGAACAACTGGATGGATTTACATGATTAGACTTGCATTGGAAAGCACTTATCAATCCATTTCTGAGGATATATGGTATATTACATAGCAATAAGTATTCATAGATATACAAGCATATCAATATAATGACATAATTAGTTATCTTCTAAAATTAGCCTGACAGCTGCTATGACAGATGACAGCTCCCATCAGTTACAAGTTTTGATCATGTAATGGAAACAGCTTGTACACAGACCATCACTCTTTTGTATATATACTTTTGTGTCTGAAGATTAGATCTCAGACTTAACAATATTAATTTTCATCAATCTTTATTATCTGTATTGATCTTAATCATCATTGTCATTATTATTGAACTTCTGAATTACTCCTAAACCTCTGAGAGTACACCCAAGGTTCAGATATCACAAATAAGTGAGTAGTTCATTTTGTGATAGTTTCATTAGTAAAACACTACATAGGAATTCAGATTTGGAGAGGAGAAAACTCCATGTAAAGTCTGAGTAAATTTGTGGAGTTTGAAGGAGATAATTGGACAACAGAAACAGATGAATATGACCATGGATTTTGACTCAAATAAAGTAATATAACTGCAGACTTTTAATGGAATTAAGTCTATTATAAAGTACCAAAATACTGGCAGAGTTTTGGGCACAAATAAGGCCAAATAACCATGGAGATTTGATATTGTATTGAAGTCAAACATGTCTTGGACATGTTTTGGAGTTTGGAATATGACACTATAGTATATTGGCCTTATTAAGAGTATATAAGAAGACTTTTTATTTTGTCTAAATTTAAGTTTGTAATATCTGCTGAAGCCCAAGTCAATCCTACAGTTTTCTTATTTTTCAAATTCTATACTAATATACTGTTGTAAGAAGATTTAACACTTTGTATAGCAAGCTTTAGACTATTTTGAAAGCTCATAGTATTCATTACCCAAACAGAACCCTGTGTAAAGCCAATAGTGCTCAATAACCATCAAGAGCCCTGATATAAGCCCATGGTACTACTACCCTAAGTTATACTTACTATCAATAGTCTTATCAGTATTCCTCTATGTTCCTTTTCATCTAAACAACTTTCTAGATGTTTCTATCAAGGTTTTTGGCTACCTAGTCTCTGTCATTTCCTACTTATATTATAACTGTTCTATTTGATTAGTATAGACTATAGAGGTACTTATAGTAGCCACTACCTTTAGAAGACTCTATTCTGTTCTTTTAAGATTCCCTTGAAAGTATGTCTTGTTCTATAGTATAGACTTAGGATCTCTTTGAAGTTATAATCTCCATTATATCACTATGGTCTTTGCCTAGTAATCCTAGTAATTGTTATAACACTGTCAGACCTTTTTTAACTCCTGTAGCACCACTACAGACTTCTATATACTCTTTTATAAATATCAATCAATCTTTCTCAGTCTCTGGCCAATAAACTCTCACTATCTAGCAATATTCTATCAAGATTCCTATATCAGAATTGAAGATAGTAGACAGTAGACTTTATTTATTCTTATTTATTTTTTTATTTTCATCTTCATTTATTTTTCTATTTTAAACTTAGAATTAGAAGTTAGCATGACATTACATATGACTGTTACAAGCTATCATATGACACAGTTATACAGAAGAATGTAGAAGGTTCCAGAACAATAATGTTATATCATATGTCAATGGTATATAGTACATATATTCTTTAGGATAGGCTAGGTTTAGTATAATAGTCTGCAGATTATTAGCCAAGTATATAGAAGGTAAATAATTTGTACTTAGAACTCCATCAAGTTCTCTTGTATTAACCTAATATAAGATTCTTCTTTTAATTTCACTCTATAAGTCTTAATTTGTAACATTCTGACCATTTAGCACCATTATTCTATAGCTAAGTTACCAAATATTCTACTTAATGTTCTACTTGATTAGAATGGATTCTTGGATACTTAGAGTAGCTATTACCTTCAGGAAACTCTATTCTATTCTCTTAGAATTTTTCTAAAGCCATAAAAACTCCAAGAACTTTGCCTAGTTGTTTTAATAGAGTATATGAACTTTAAAGTAGGTTAATTATAGTGTATACACAGACCATGGTCTGTGGTATATAAAGTAGACTAGCTTGTAATGAGAACTCTATTAAGTTTTCTTATATTACTCAATACAAGAGTTGTCTTTTGTTTTTACTTTAAAGGCTTAAGTCAGAATACCTACCAACCTATCTACACTTCCAAACTTCTGATACAGATCAACACTCTCTATTTTACATTGATTATTCTTTAGGTACTCTTACTAAACTTTCTATCAACCTCATGGATTTTCATTCTTATATCCAAAAACCATTCAAACCTAGGATAACTCACTTACAGTCTCTATTTCTAGATAACTATATTAGGTAGAATACTTGGTATATAAGCTGGTAGTTACACTGTAAACCCTTATCCTGAAAATTGACCAAAACTAATACTCACTTCCAGTATTAGCAACAACATATCCCATTATCTTCTAGTTGGCTTGTTCTCTACAAGATCCTAAGTAAGATTTCTGAAATATATAACTAGTATAACTAGTAGAGATACAGTACATAAGCTGAAGCTAAAGGTTGTTTGACATCTGGATTCTATATTCTGAGTAACATTTACTTCCTTATCCAACTTTCAAGAACTTACTACAGATCTTAGATAATGGAATATGAACTGTATCTAATAATGGAACTCTAATAAGAATGGCTAGATTTCAGAAGTGGTAGATGTTGTACTCTGTTATCAGTCACATTCAGAGTAAGCTTTACTTATAGTATTTTAACTGGATAATATTACAATCACTATCTCATGTTTAACAGATGTTTATCTCATATATGACATAACCTGGACATATATAGAGTTTGTTTCACTTCATAACTCAAACTTGCTGTACCTTGTATATTCCTTATGTTATATTAGTTGGTGTTTTATGTAGCAGTAAAGGCCTTCATATGTTCTCTTTATATTTGTCTTATTGTTTTCTCAAGGACTATTAGAGGTGGTTTATATCTCATTATCTAAGATTTGGTAGGATATCTTAAAAGTTCTAAAATAAGTATTTATGTATTGTCCAAGAATGCAGAAGGTGAATCAGAATGACCTTTGGCTTCAGCTTGTGTACTATAACTCTACTAGTTGTATAGATTATATATTTCAGATTGGGACTTAGGGACTTAGGAAGTGTAAAACCACTGGAAGATAGTGAGGTAGGTTATTGCTAAAATTGGAAGAAGGATGCTAGTTTTAGTTGATTTTCAGAATAACTACCACAGTGTAAACTACCAGATTATATACTTAGTTAGTATATCTAGGATAGCTATCTGGAAAGTAACTATTAAGTGAGTTACCCTGATTTCCAGTGATCCTCAGATGTTAGGAGATGGAGATCCATAGAGTTAACTTAAACTAGTAAGAATATCCAAGGTGGAATAGACAAATGTAATCCATACTGGAAGAGATTGGGGAGTATAGATAAGAGGTAGAAGGTTATCTATAGGTTAGGATGGATGTAGTCAGAATATAGGATGTGACAATAATACTTTTTTCTTTTCTCATGGTTACTAAGTATATATAGCTGTAAATACAATTCTCTATCCTTACACTTTACCAATTAATTATCTTCTTTACTCCTACTCAAGTCTTTGCCTAAGTTGTAACCTAAGTCAAGTTTAGACAGATAAGCAAGATCTCATTCTTTGCTTTATAAAGTATAACTCCAAGATAAGCTGACAGAAAGAAGAAGTAGATTTCTACATTGGATAGATACAACTTTCCAAGTTCTCTATGATTATCATATATTAATATAATTGTATCTATCATTATGCCAAGCTTATCCAAACTTATTTGCCTTCTTCTATAATAGATCACACTATATTCCAATCACTGATTACTTTATGAACAAAAGCTCTATTCTATAATAAATCCCATGAAGTTTTAGATAACAATCTTCACAGTATCTAATAAATTTAGAGTATATCTATTTCTGTATTTAAGAACAATAGTTACCATGTACAATTTCTTAGTCTGATAATCAAGTACCACACTTGTCCTTGGTTAATATTCAAACTTTTTCTTTCTAAATTCTAGCTATATGATGAAGTTAGACTAGGTACAATATCTTATAGTTGAAGCTAAGTTTGTTATTTATATAGCACTTCACTTCTAAGTTACTTTCACACTCATTTCCACTAAGTTCTGAAATCAATTTATTTTTATGCTATATCTGTAGATTTATCTAACAAGTATGAATTACTCCTAATACTAATACTTAGTGACTAAGACTATATTTGAGGATCTGAAGAGACAAATAATTACTCTAGATATACCAAAATCCTCAAAATAGAGTTCAGAGTTCTATAGAAATTATGAAGAAGTTATATGATTAGTTATAGAGTGATTAATCATGAAATAGAACTAGATTGATCTGTACCAGAAGAGTATTGTAGACTAGAAGAAAAATATCTATTTCTACAGATGTTTTGAGCAGAGCAAATATTAAATAAGTAAATCAGATATGTTCTAATGTGTATATGATATATAAATATAAATATGCTTTCTAATATCATTGTTCTAGTTTCTTTTACTATGTTCAAAATCTCATGATAGTATCTTTCTTAGGATTCTGCTACTAAAGAAACATACTTCTCTTTTTATTTTATCTAACTTTTCTCTAACTTCTTTAAATACTTGTCTTTAAACTTTCTGTTATTCTATCCAAACAATAATCTTACTATGTACTTTACTGATAATTCACTTCTCTTAAACATCTCTGCTTTTAGATTTAATGATTTTTGCTTTCTCCATTATACTCTTCTTAATTCTTCTATTTTGATTTCTTTTTCAAATTCCTCTACTAACTTCTCTGTATTCAAAACTGGACTTAGTAGCAATTTAAGAGAGTTAAACTCTTATAGAAATCTTAACAAGAAATTCTCACTATATTTTTATATTATATATAGTCTGTACTTATCTAGTTTTTACTTTATTCAAATATATTTTACAATGCTATTGTCTAAGAAAGAAAAAGAAAAAGAAACTAAATTGAATTAAACAAATTAAATTAAGTACTAAACTTATCTTAGTCCACATCTAAAAACTCTCATTTTAAATTATGACCACATGACAAAGATGAAATATCTTTCTGTTGAAACCAAGATCATTATTCACATAACACTCTACTTCTGACTCACTTCTACCTCTATATCTACTAAGTTTCTACTATTCAATCTATCTTCTGTGCTATATCCACAGATCTTCTAGTGAGTGTGAACTACCTTTAACATAGAGCTTGTTTTATATATTTACTATGCTTTATGTTATTTGTATATTGTATTAGTCAGTGTCTCATGTAGTAGTAAAGATTTTCTTATTGTTTCTATTCTTTATAGTTATTAGGTATATATAGTTGTAGATACAATTTTATATTCTTATACTTCACCAATTGATTATTCTCTCCTTTCTTACTCAAGTTTTTACCTAAGTTGTAATCTGAGCC
>Ga0157364_1005964_pt1 | contig 12459 bp, 7 predicted proteins | sample AttsexASBM2_FD_111476 | JGI IMG/M metagenome (GOLD analysis project Ga0157364, IMG submission 111476) | Fungus gardens microbial communities from leaf cutter ant in Ribeirão Preto, State of São Paulo, Brazil - Atta sexdens ASBM2 | ecosystem: Host-associated > Fungi > Mycelium > Unclassified ...
GTACATCCTACTCTAATGTCCATGCCCTATCCTTATGTCCATTACTAATCTATCTCATGTTTTATTATTTATCCATGTTACAACTCAAAGACCTTAGAATTGATTAATGGGAAGAACCTTGTATTGGGTTAACACAAGAGAACTTGATAGAGAACTCTGTACAAGATGGTCTACCTTATATACAAATACCTGATAGTCTGTGCGAGCTATTTCTAACCTACTCTAAACAACCATGTGTATGCCTTAAGGTCAACATGTGTTCCATACATTGTATAACGTCATTATTCCAGAACTTTCTATCTTCTTCCATGCATCATGTGACTTGTGACCATGTCATCTGATGTGACCTGCTGTGTGACAGTATGATCTTGTTACTCTAACTCTAACCTTAGTTCTAAAAATAGAATAAAGGAAAATAAATTGAAAAAAAATAGAAAAATAGAAAAATGTTAAGTCTACTTTCTTCATTCTTGATAGTAGAGGGTATATATCTTAGTCTAGATTATATAACATAGACTATTTTATAATAAAAATAATGAGACACTCTTACTCTTATACTATCTTTGATATTTTCCTATAGTATCTATTATAGTATAATAGTAATACATAATATATAACTGATATTATACTTTTATCATACTTTATAATATATATAACTATAACTGTTATAGTCTAAACTCTAAGCTATATCTAATCCTATTAGGGCAACATATCAAGATTGCAGAAAGTAAACTTAGCTTTTTCTTATTCTTATTTTCTTTCTCTTTTTTCTTTTTGATTTATTTTCATTTTTCTATTTTTGAACTTAGGGTTAGGGTTAGTGACAACATCACTCAGTCACATCAGATGATATGGTGACAGTAATAGTCACAAGTCACATAACACATAGAAGAATGTAGAATGTTCTAGAAAAAGTGATGGTATATAACATATACACCACATATTGACCTCATGTCTTACATATAGTACTTTAGGGTAGGATGCACAGTAGCTAGCATGGACCATGTAGATAGATATATAAGGTAAACTACTTTGTAAAGAGCTCTCTATTGAGTTCTCTTATGTCTTCTTTAATATAAGAGTTTGACCTTTATCCTACTCTAAGGATTTAAGATTATAACACAACAAACAAAAGTCTATGGAGTTTATAGAGTTTACTTTAGAAGAAATCTAAGTATTATCTTCTATAGTTTACATTGAGTAAGAACTTACCTTCAGAAGAAACCTAAGAGAATAGAATAAGATTTTCTAGAGGTAATAGCTTTATAAAATACTCCAGAATATATTTCAATTTAGTGAAATAGTACTGACCAAGCCAGGAATGATAGCATCTAGATAATTAGACATTTTGATAGAAATATCTAGAATAATATCTGGAAATAGAAGGTACTTATCTAACAGTAATTAGAGGTATAAGATAATGCTTGGGAAAGTACTAATAAAGGTTAGAGTTTGATAGAGATAGTACTAAAGATAGTACAACAAACTCTATAGTCTTGGGTTGGATATTAGGCTTTATAAACTCTGAATATTTGAATCTGAAGTCTATTTTTAACACAAAATATATTTAGAAGAATATTACAAGACAAAAAAGATTCTAGTAATTCTATAGTTAGTAGGTTAGAATTAGAGTATAAACCAAATATAAGTAGACTACTAATCTAATGAAAATCCTATTGAGTTCTCTTTATAACCCCACACTCATAATACTTGAGTTCAATTATTAATCCAATGTTATGGTTGCTTAACAATAGAAGAGTAGTTGTCTTATAAACAAAGTAAGATAGAATAGAAAGATATATAGACTACTCTCAGTAACATAAAAGCTAGACTATTTTATAGTAGGAACTCTATCAAGTTCTTTATATAATTCTAAAACAGTCTTTTTAATCATTCTGCTAATGTCTTTTCTATTATTACAATAAAGTATGCTATTTTCAAGAACTGGTCACACAATACTAAGATCAATTTATATCTCTAAGCTAAAGATAGCTTTATAATAAAGTCTTCCAATATATCTATAGTTTTTCTAACATTGTAGTCAGTCTTAGCTTTTCTGCTAGCATATCTGTGTAATTTTTGTTTTTCTAGTATATATTATATCTTTCTATATACTATTTTACTTTTTTGGTAATATCTGGCTCCTAGAAGTTTCTGTTACTAGTTCTACCATTTTCTACTACTATTAGAGATAATTTATATCTATTGGGAAATCTATAAATATAGCATAAAAAACAGATCAAATTGTAAAACTTAGAAGAAGTGAACTTTCAAAGTTATAAATAATAGACTTGCTTTTATTTTATTTTCATTCTCCTTTATTTTTTATTATTTTTTTTCTATTTTCATATTTTTTTTTAGTTTTAATTTCCATTTTTCTTAATCTAGACTTAGATAACATAGTGGGATATTGTAAGAGGACCTAGCCCTAGAATCTAATACTGCTATCAAAGTCTATGGTATTTGTTCATTCAAACTCTACTACTCCCTACTATTATTAGTGGAATTTATCCCCAACTAACATTAAAGTCTATCAATTCCCAAGCATTATCTCACTTCTTCTATAATTGCCTCTCTCTTCTGGAAACCTTATTCTTTTCTCTTAGATTTTTTAGAGGTAAGCCCTATCTTTAGCATAGTTATCAATCTTAGCTTAGGTTTCTTAGAGCAAACTCCATAACTCTATGGACTTTTATTGGCTACTCTAACAGATATGATAAAGATATAACATGAGTAATACATAGCACAGAGAAGGTTATAAAAAGTTTCAGAACAGATAATATCATACAACATAGTTTCAGTATATTAGCCTTATAAAAAGCATATGAATACTAGAGAAGGTTAGTTGTAGTATATATATAAATTACAGTCTGTAGTATATAAGATAGACTAGTTTATAATAGAAACTTCATCAAGTTCTGTTATGTTAACTCAATACAAGAGTAGCCTTGAAGGTTCTTGTCAGAGTTAAAGATAGTGAACTTTATTTATTTTCATTTTCTTTCTTATTTCCATTTTTCATTTATTTTCTTATTAGAGACTTAGGATTAGAATTAGAATTAGGTAATGTCATATGTCACAGTCACAAATTTTCACACATCTGTCACATGTCACATAATACTATTACAATCACAGTCACATGATTACATATCACAATAGAATATAGTAGAATATCTGAGAATAAGATAATATTATATCATATGTTTAACACATATTGACCTTAAGGATAATATATGGCCTTTTAGAGTAGGCTAATGAAAGTATAGTATGGACTAGTAGTCTAGTATATATAAAATAGACAGTTTTATATTTGAAGCTCTATTGAATTCTCTTATGAATACCTATTCTAAGGTTTTTCTTATTAACCAACTCTATGATCTTTAACATCAAGAGTACAGTATGAAGTACATATATAGTACTAGCCAAATATCAAAGCTAAGCTTAACATTGTGCACTTTTAGCATAACTAGTTCAGTGGCTGGTCTATTCCTAATATTTAATAGTTTTAGAATAAAAGATGATGTTATATAATATGTATTATATATATTCATCTTTAAAAAAATGCATGGTTCTTTAGAATAGACTAATACTAGTATAGTATAGACTAGTAGTCTAGCATATATAAGATAGACAATTATATATTAAAAACTTCATTAAGTTCTCTTGTGTTAACTCTAATATAAGATTTTTTCTCTTAACTCAGTCTAAGGTCTTAAATTTGTAACAAAGAATATTTGAGGGAGAATTGAGAGATATAATATATAATAGAAGAGGTTAGAAAGTATAGATAAGAAAAGAAGTGTTATCTGTGGGTTGAAATAAATATGGTCAGAACAGGATATATATTACAAACTCAAGATCTTAGAGTTGACTAAGAGAAAGAACCTTGTATTTAGAGTTAAAACAAGAGAACTTGATAGAGAGCTCTGTACAAGATGGTCCATCTTATATACTAAAACCATATGATCCATGCTAACTACTTCTAGCCTACCCTAAACAGCTATATATTGTATACATTATCCTTTCATGTATCTCGTGACTTGTGACTATTACTGTGACTATGTCATCTGATATAACTGTATGATCTCATCACTCTAACCCTAACCCTAAGTTCTAAAAATAGAAAAATGAAAATAGAAAAGAAAAGGAAAATAAATTAAGTCCACTGCTTTTATCTTTGACAATATAATAGCTTTACAATATATTACCTATTCTAAAGTAAATCCTTATACTAATATTTAGATATAATAAACAGTAGACAAGGTTGCCAAAAGAGTTAGAGTTTTGGGTATGTCTTTTAGGTCACTGTTTTCTATGTATTCTTCTATTAGTAATATAGTAAACCTATTATTTAGTGGCTAGGGTGCACATGTCACTAGTTACTCTACATAAAATACTGAGTCTCTATGGTGCTATCAAAAACATCTTTGACCTCTGTATGTTATAAGATGAAAGTAAGAACAGACTTTTAGGATTAGAGTTAGAGGACAGATATAGATAGTAGTTATTATTAGTCTACAACAGAAGAAGGACATGTGATCTAGAAGTCATGTGAGATGATGACATAGGCCTAGAATAGTCTAGAAGAGTCTATAAGGCTAGAAAAGCTTAGATGATAATGTCAGAGAGTATGTTCACCACATTGCTACCATATGTTGAACATATGAATGTTAGAGTAGGATGCACAGTCTTGCACAGTCACTATGGAGTAGACACAAGGTAGACATGAAGCCTTTAGGGCAGGAGTCACAGTAGATATATTGTTGTAGTACAGACCATCTGTATTTATATAAATAGGGTAGCAATACAGTAAGGGCTTCTTATCAAGTTCTCTTGTAATCCCCACTACTAGATAGCCTATTGAGAGCTTTGCTGAAGTAAGCAGACTACAAGTCATTCTGACTAGTAGTTGCTATAACATAGTGGATAACTTTCATAGATGAAACTAGACAAAGTTACCTATTAGGAAACAAAACATGTATAGCAAAAAAGCTACAAAGCAAAAACAAGACAGGTTTTAGAAGAACAAATGCGATAGAGGCACTATCAGAATGATTAGAATCCTTGCAGATCACAGATGAAGCCTCAAGCTATAACAAATGAATAGACACAGAAATGTTGGGAACACCAGTACCAGCAAATGAGAATGTACAGGCATGGACATCTAAGAGCATGGTATTAGATCCAGGGTGATTTGATGGTAACCAAACAAAATTTGAAGACTGGTGGAGAGAAATCTGATTATTTCTCAAGAGCAACAGAGTTACAAAGACAGATGATAGGATCATAGCGATCCTAGCTTGCCTCAGAGGAGGTGTAGTGGGCATTTACACATAGAGAAAGCTTGATGAAGAACTTAGAACCCAAGATTGGAAAGATTTCATCAAGGAAATAAAAACAATGTTCAGTGACAAGATGAAAGCAGCAGATGCTGAATAGAAGATCAAAACTTCCAAGTAGGGAAAGAAGAGTACAGCAGACTTTATGATAGAGTTCAAAGTATTGGCCATGAAGACAGACACAGATAATTTACATGCTATTTTCCTGTTGAAGAAGAATATATGATATAACATCATTAAAACAATTTTGGGTTATCTACCTATTGTAGCACCAGACATACTCAAAGAGTGGAAAGTAGCTATAACATCAGTAGGACAAGAATATGAGTCCACAGAGGAATGCCATGACTACAAGACAGGAATAGAAATGACCTATGGAGAATGAGGTCAGTTCATAGATATTGGGAAATCCAACAAGAACTTTAAGAACAGGAAGCCTAAATACTTCAATTACAACAAGTATGGATACATGGCAAAAAAATGCCAATTGAAGAAAAAAGAATATGACACTAGAAAATGCTTCAAATGCAACAAAGAAGGGTATATAGCAAAGGACTGTAAAAGAATACAGTTGATGAGGAAATGACAAGTCTAGGAAGAATCAGATGATGAAGACAAGGATAAAGAGCAGGGTTTTGGTGAAGATTTCAAGTAGGCATAGTACAAGAGATTTCCCATATAAAGTCCCAGAATGAATATGTTATTCCAAACTGCTGAAATAGTGAGGGAAAATAGGAATTAAACATGCAAGCAGATGTGAAGACCAAGAATAGCAAGAAATTTAGAGTCAAGGCACTAGTAGATTCCAGATGCACACACACAGAGATCGACAAATAGTTGGTCAAAAACAAGAGAATATAGACAAGACTGATAAACTTCTTATTTGAAGTTTTCAATGCAGATGGAATAAAGAATGGAGAGGTGACCAAGGTGGCACCTCTAGAAATTAAGGTCAATGGACACAATAAGACACTGGAAGCAGCAGTAACGAACTTAAACAGGACGGATATGTTTTTGGATCATGACTGGCTAGTCAAACACAACTCAGAAGTCAATTGGAAAAACAGCACTATCAGGTTTACAAGATGTCCAGGAAGCTGTACAATAAAACATGAAGACATTAGGTTCAAGACCAGGAGGACAAAGGCCAAGGAAACTACAGAAACTACAGAAATCAAGGAACAGAATAATGGTGAAATTGGCAAAGAACCAGACAGGACCAACCCAGAAGATTTACCAGAGTACATTCAACTATTCATACACTTATTCAACAAGAAGAAGTTTGAAAAACTACCAGAAAGACATGAATAGGATCATGAAATTAATCTAATAGAAAAAGCCCCAAAAGAACTGAACACAAAGGCATACATAATAATACTAAAAGAGGAAGAAGCCTTAAACCAATGGTTGGATGAATAGCTCAAGGCAGGATTAATAGTGGAATCAAAGTCAAGATATGCGGCACCTTGTTTCTACATTCCAAAGAAAGACAGTTCACTACAGCTGGTTCAAGATTACAGAAAACTCAACCAGGTCACAATAAAAGACAAGACACTATTGCCTCTAATTGGAGAAGTAATTGACAAACTTAAAGAGGCAAAATACTTCAACAAATTGGACCTGATCTGGAGGTACAACAATGTTTGAATCAAGGAAGGAAATGAATGGAAGGCTACATTCTTAACAAACAAGGGACTATTTGAACCACAGGTCATATATTTTGGACTGTGCAACATACTGGGAACATTCCAAAGGATGATAAACAGCATCTTTTAAGAACTACTTCATGAAGAAATACTGGCCAATTATATAGATGATTTTATTATACCTGTGAATACTATGGAAAAACTAGAAGAAAGGATAATTTGATTCTTGAAGATAGCAGAGAGGCACAATCTGTGTTTCAAACAGTCAAAATATGACTTTAACATGGAAGAAATCCCTATCCTAGGAGTTATAGTAGGAAGAGGACAAGTCAAGATAGAACAAGAGAAGATAAAAGCAGTAAAGGAATGGAAGACACCAATAAAGACTAAAGACATAGAGAGTTTTCTTGGATTCACCAATTTCTATCGATGCTTCATCCAAAATTTCAGCCATACAGTAAAACCATTGAACAAATTAAAAGACAAGAAAGAATAAAAATGGGAAGAATAACACTAAAAGACATTCAAAGAACTCAAAGAGAAGATAACAAGTCAACCAGTTCTCTCTCTACTGAGAAGGAAAGAAAAATTAGAGTGCAAATGGATGCTTTAGGTCACACTATAAGAGGAGTGCTATCCCAGGAACAAGAGGAAAAGTGGAAATCAATAGCATTTCTATCAAGAACGATGCAAGTGGCAGAAAGAAATTATGAAATCTACAATAAAGAGTTACTAGCAATAGTAGAAGCTCTGACCAAGTGGAGACAATATTTACTGGATATATCAGAAACATTTGAAGTATGGATGAACCATAAAAACTTGAAGTATTTCCAAGAACCTTACAAGTTAAATGGAAGACAAGCAAGATGGTATTTGAAGTTGCAAGACTATGACTTCACATTGTGGCACATTCTAGGGAAGACAAATATCAAGGCAGATATCCTATCAAGAAAGGATCAAGTGAACACAAAAGAGAATAACAAAGATGTTCAACTCCTAAATAAGGAATTATGGTCAAGAAGGACAACAGCAGAAATAACAATGCTGGGAAGAAAGACAATAGCAGATGAAAATGGTATACTGAAGGAAATCAGAAAAAACAACACCAGAGAAAATGAGGTGATCCAAGCACTAAAGAAAGAAGATAGATCAACATGAAAAGAAGACAGAGTGGTATACATGCAAGAAAAAGTCTATATTCCAAACAACAAGAAGATCAGGGAAGAAATCCTAAAGGAAAATCATGACTTGGTAGATGTGGAACATCCAGAACAACAAAGAATGTTGGAATTACTGAAAAGGAACTACTGGTGGCCAGGACTTAAAGAAGATGTCAGAAAATACATACAAAGATGCTTCAAATGCCAACAGAACAAAGTTCAACATCAGAAGAAACCAGGAGAATTACATCCATTGGAAATTCTATAGGAACTATGGCAGGAAATTAGCATCAATATAATTGGACCTCTATCTAGGACTAATGGGATGGATGCAATTGTGGTCATTATAGACTGATTTACAAAGATGATCTGATTAAAAGCAACAACAATAAATATTTCATCAGAAGGAATTGTGAAAATCTATAGGAATAATATATAGAAACTGTATGGAGTACCAAGGAAAATCCTTAGCAATTGAGGACCATAATTTTTGTCAAAGTTTATAGAAGAATTTACAAAAGCATTGGGAACAAAAAGACAACTATCAATGGCCTACCATCCTCAAATAGATGGTCAAATGGAAAGAATCAACCAAAAGATAGGAATGTTTCTATGATACTACATGAATTACCAGCAAGACAATTGGATGGACTGATTAGCTGCAGCAGAATTCCAGTATAATGACAAAAAACATGTGGCAACAGAAAGAACACTATTTGAACTAAACTTTGGAAGACATCTATGGAAAGGCGACCTTGTGGTTCAAATGAAGATTCCACAAGTAGAAGAATTCCTTATAGAAATACAGAAGAGTTGGGAACAGGCAACAAAAGTGATAGAAGAAGCACAAAATATGATAAAGAAGCAATTTGACAAGAAAAGGCAAAAATCCTCAAGGACTAAAGGTCAGAGACAACATGTGGCTTGAAAGCAAGAATATCCATATGAATCAATTCTCAAAGAAGTTGGATAACAAAAGATATGAACCCTTTAAAATCTCAAAGGACATTGGCTCAGAAACATTTCAACTGGAACTTCCAGAAGGGTGGGCAATTTATAATATATTCAATGAGAACCTGTTAACACAATGTGTAAAGCTGAAGTTCAAAGGACAATACAAGGAACTAGCACCTCTACCAACAATTATTAATGAAGAAGAGAAATATGAAGTAAAAGAAGTCAGGAAGCATAGGAAATATGGAAAGAGAATACAATACCTGGTTCATTGGAAGGGATATGGAGATGAACATGATCAATGGATAGCAGAAATGAGGTTGCTTCATGCAAGAGAGGTGATAAAAGACTATTGGACAAGGTATTCGAGTCGAAACTTATAAAAAAGGGGGGTAAAATCCTATTTTAACAGTTCAAAGCATTTATTTAAACTTTCCAAAGCAAATATCTTCCCAACTTTCCAACAACAACAACTACACCACTGTCACCACTTCTTCAAACCTATATATTTCCAGATAGTTAAACAACATAAATCAGGCTCAAGTAATAAAGAGAGAAAGAGAAGATTGGTCGAGGTTATACTATAAGACATTGAAGGGACTGGAGATGATGATTGACATACAAAGAATGGTGAAGAATATCAAGAGGATAGCTGAAGAAGCAAACACAACGATAACTGAAATTAAAGAATTCATTTTAACAGCAAGCATTAACAACAGAACAACAAATGTGACAAATATTACTCAAATATCAAAGAACCTTTGATACTTGGTTCAGAGCAATATAGATGAATGAGCATTTCAGGTCCAGAGAATGTTAGCTGACAAATTGGATTGAGATAAAGAAAGAGGAAATAGTTATGTGGATGAAAATATTTGGGAGATTCAAGATATATATATTGAAGGAGGACAACAAGGAAAGGGTAAAGGAGAGGTAGAAGAGGAAGAAGTGATATTGATCAAGCCATACAAAGTATTGGAGTCAATTTCAACCAAAAGCTCAAGTTTCATTGATAAAGAAATTGACAATCTCTTAAAGTATATGAAGTTCATCAAGTCACCCATCCAAACAAGGATTTTCCAACTACTACCAGACTATCAATTACCTTGTTTAAGAGAAGAACAAGATCCTGACTTCTGGAAAGAAGTAGCAATAGTATTGGTGGATAATAAGCACAATACAGAAATGTCAAGGAATGGATATCCAATCAGGATGTTTCAAGGGGGACCACCACATGAACTGTTCTTCATTGCAATTGATAATCAAGAACAAGTCATCATAGGTCCAAACAAGAAGACAGTTGCAATATATATGATAGGAGAACTAGTAGTATTGGTCTAAATTCATGAGAACATGAAAGCTGAAAATAGGGTATTGTTATGATCAATGCCTCAAGAATGCATCATGTAGATGGGTGTAGAATATGATAACACAATTGGCTGCGTCTCATGTAGTAGGTGCTCTAGCCTTGCTTCATCCTTAATGTTTCCTCATGTTAGATGACTCATTTCACTTCATGGACTACACACTTATGCCTCATTGTCTAATAGTATATATAGCATAGATACTCTTCTGTATCCTTATGCTTTACCAATTCTATCATCCCTTATCTTTTCTCAAGTCTTTGCCTAAGTGCAATCTGAGCTCTAATAACAATAACACCTAAAGATATATGTGTAAAACATACTGTATGACATCATTACATTAGAACTTTCTATATCCTTCTATGCCACATGATTTTGTAACAGTATTGTATAACCATTACATTAAACCCTAGCCCTAAATAAAATCAAAGAAAAATAAAATAAAACAGAGCTTCTTGTTCACAACTCTAATACTACAATAATTTCAGCTTTATATACTAAAATATTAAGATAGTAGCTCTTGTTAGCAAAAAACAAAGGAATACTACTAGTAGTATTACTTTAAGAAAACTATACAGGTAGTAGGAGTTCAGAACAGTTGTTTTGCTAGTAGTTATAATATATACAGATATATTGCTTTAGAGTTTGGTTTATGCATTCAGTTTGTCTATTATCTTTAGAATGGTAATCTAAAGTAAAGTAAGAACTTATATCTAAAGTAATGCCTAATAAATAAAAGAAGTTTAACACAAACTCCAAACTGCAGTCAGAAGTTGTCAGAGTTAAACATAATAGACTTTATTTATTTCATTTTCCTTTCTTATTTTTATTTTATTTTATATTTATTTTCTTATTTGAAATTTAGAGTTAAGATTATAGTATTATTATCACAAAATGAACTACTCACTGATTTGTGATATCTGAACCTTGGATATACTCTCAGAGGTTTAGGAGTGATTTAGAAGTTCAATAATGATGATAATGATAATCAAAATCAATACAAATGATAAAGAATAAAGATTGATGTTGTTAAGTCTGAAGTCTAATTTTTAGATATAGAAGTATTTATACAAAATAGTAATAGTCTGTATGCAAGCTGTTTTTATCACATGATCAAAACTCATACCTGATGGGAGCTGTCATCTATCATAGTAAATGTTAGGCTAATTTTAGAAGGTAACTAATTATGTTACTACATTGATATGCTTGTATTGCTATGAATACTTATTGTTATGAGATATATTATATATTATTGGAAACAGTTGGACAAGCACTTTCTAATGCAAGTTCAATTGTGTAAATCTATCTAGTAGTTCTTGAGATATTAGCAAATGAAGCTTTTATCTTTACTAATGATCTAATATCTCAATTTTTTGTTGTTGCTTTTATACATCCTGCATATGTGCAGATAACTCTTATTTGGAGCTTTCCAACAAGACTTAGTTTGTAAAAATAGGTCTATTAGTTGTGGAGATACAAGCTGAATGAAGTTTGTGACAGAATCAACTTGTGGTCCTAGAACTATGGGACAGATTATTCACCTCTATTTCTCTTCTTAGCCTTAACCAATTCATCAATAGGAACAGACAAAACATTGCATGCTCCCTTTACAGAATTGCTTCATTTATCAAGCAACAATTTCTTAGCAACAAAATTGCTGATAATATCCTAGCTATCAGCAAGTTTGGTCTCAGAGCTTGGAAGCTGTTCAGAGTAATGAGTTTAGGAGGGATAAACTCATTCCAGATCAAGAAAACAATCATTCATTTTTGAACTGTGTACTGGTACAATTCACACCTAAGACAAGTGCAAATACTGGCAAGAAGACAGGGTAGTCAAACATCCCTTTTATTCCTCCCAGGCTAAACAATACAGTGAATACAATTTTCAAGACTTTGACTCATCAACAGAAGAAGTCTTATCCTCAAGTATCTAAGAGGAATTTTGAAGAGGTTCTTAAAATCAAAGAAGCTTTTCTATATTTATCTGACAGGAA
>Ga0157364_1005965_pt1 | contig 12458 bp, 13 predicted proteins | sample AttsexASBM2_FD_111476 | JGI IMG/M metagenome (GOLD analysis project Ga0157364, IMG submission 111476) | Fungus gardens microbial communities from leaf cutter ant in Ribeirão Preto, State of São Paulo, Brazil - Atta sexdens ASBM2 | ecosystem: Host-associated > Fungi > Mycelium > Unclassified ...
AACAATTAAAGGAATTTGCAAAATGGCAAAGATCAAAGGTCAGGTTAAGTGGTTCAACGAGTCTAAAGGTTTTGGTTTCATTACTCCTGCTGACGGCAGCAAAGACGTGTTCGTACACTTCTCAGCAATCCAGGGTAACGGCTTCAAAACTCTGGCTGAAGGCCAGAACGTAGAGTTCGAAATTCAGGACGGCCAGAAAGGCCCTGCAGCGGTTAACGTAACTGCTATCTGATAAGCGACTCTTCTCCGGAAATGCGTCCGGTGTCATGAATTGCAAAACCCCGCCCATTGAGCGGGGTTTTTTCTTTCGGCAATGCTGGTGAACAGGTACACTGCCCGCTGATTTATTTCACGGAGTTTCTGCAGTGTTTATATGCCCGTTATGCCAGCAGCCTCTGCATCAGCAGTCCGGAGGCTGGCGATGTGCCGCCAATCATCAGTTTGACCAAGCCCGTGAAGGCTATGTCAACCTCCTTCCAGTACAGCACAAAGGGTCCAAAATTCCCGGGGACAGCCCAGAGATGATCCAAGCTCGGCGACAGTTCCTTGACCAAGGCCATTATCAGCCGTTACGCGATGCTGTGGGTGATATGCTGGCAGAAGTGGTTACCACGGAACAAGCTAAGGTTCTGGATATCGGCTGTGGGGAGGGGTATTACACAGCGGGTATCGCCGCACGACTGGCGGAACAGCCTAATGGTCAGGTATTTGGCCTTGATGTGGCTAAGGTTGCGATACGCTATGCGGCCAAACGCTATAAGGGTATCCATTTCTGTGTAGCGTCTAGTTACCGCTTGCCATTTGCTGATAATAGCCTGTCAGCGATACTGCGCATCTACGCCCCCTGTAAAGATGAAGAATTGGCACGAACCCTGAAACCAGGGGGATATTTACTGACCGTGACGCCAGCTCCGCGCCACTTGATGCAGCTAAAAGCGCTCATTTATCGAGATGTGCAACTGCATGAAGAGCACGAGCATCCGTTGGAAGCCTTTGAATGTGTGACCGAGCAGCGCCTTAGCTATCCTATGCACACCGAGGGCAATCATGCGCTTGCCTTACTGCAAATGACGCCTTTTGCTTGGCGAGCCAGTGAGCAGGTTCGGCAGACCTTAGCGGCCAGTACGCAGTTTGACTGCGAAGCGGACTTCCGTTTGCGTCTCTGGCGGCGGAAAGCAGACTGAGTCGCAGAGATGTCAATTGGTATATAAATGTAAAATTATTTTTGACGACGTTACGGTAACTGATACATTAGCACTCTGTTTATTATTCAGGAGTAATGGGCTTAAGCCCGGGTTATGGATCGTCACCGACGTCGTTCAATTTTCACATTAGGGTTGCTTGGCAACACCGTCTCTATGCTGGTCTCATTTTGTCCGGTTCTGTCTCCGGTTCAACACAAGGTTTCACACCGGCCGTCCGCAGTTTCCACACTCTGTTTTGCAAGGGGTAACTAATGGAAATGTTAATGGATCCCTCCGTTTGGGCAGGGCTGGTCACGCTTATCGTACTGGAAATTGTTCTCGGTATTGATAACTTGGTGTTTATTGCCATACTCGCGGACAAACTGTTGCCAGGGCAGCGTGATAAAGCGCGGATAATTGGATTGAGTTTGGCGCTGGTCATGCGCTTGGCACTGCTTTCTCTGATGTCGTGGCTGGTTACTCTGACTAAGCCGCTGTTCCAGATCAGCGATTTTGCCTTCTCCGGCCGCGACCTGATTATGCTGACCGGCGGGATATTCTTGCTGTTTAAAGCCACCACAGAATTGCACGAACGTTTGGAAAACCGGCCAGAGAGCCATAACAGCAATAAAAACTACGCCAGTTTTTGGGTGGTAGTAGCGCAGATAGTGGTACTGGATGCAGTGTTTTCACTGGATGCCGTGATCACCGCAGTTGGCATGGTCAGCCATTTGTGGATCATGATGACGGCGGTTGTGATTGCGATGGGCATCATGCTGCTGGCCTCTAAACCGCTGACCCGTTTTGTCAACGCTCATCCGACGGTTGTTGTGCTCTGTCTCAGCTTCCTGCTGATGATTGGTCTTAGTCTGGTGGCAGAAGGCTTCGGTTTCCATATTCCCAAAGGCTATCTGTATGCGGCCATTGGTTTCTCGATCATTATCGAGTTGTTTAACCAGATTGCCCGCCGTAATTTTATTCGTCATCAGTCGCGGCGTCCGATGCGTGAGCGCACTGCAGAAATAATCCTGCGTCTGATGGGCGGTAAGCGTAGCCAGCAGCCTTCAGAACAGACGTCCCAACCGGGCCACGATTTACCGCTGACAGAAGCGTTCAAGGATGAAGAACGCTATATGATCACCGGGGTACTGACCTTGGCATCACGTTCAATCCGCAGTCTGATGACGCCACGTGGTGAAATCTCTTGGGTCAATGCAGAAGATCCTGCCGATGAGATCCGTCAATTACTGCTGAATACGCCACACAGCTTGTTCCCGGTAGGGCGTGGTGAACTTGATGAGATCATCGGGGTGGTATGGGCCAAGGAGTTATTGGTGGCGTTGGATCACGGCGTTGATGTGGCTGAGTTTGCTGCGGCTACGCCGGCTATCATCGTTCCAGAAACCCTCGACCCTATCAACCTGCTGGGTGTGTTACGTCGTGCTCGCGGTAGCTGTGTTATCGTCAGTAATGAGTTTGGGGTGGTACAAGGGCTTATTACGCCACTGGATGTGCTGGAAGCGATTGCCGGTGAGTTCCCAGATGAAGACGAAACCCCAGACATTACCCCGGACGGTGACGGCTGGTTGGTGAAGGGCGGAACCGATCTACACTCACTGGAGCATCGCCTGGATGTCCATTGTCTGGTAATGCCGGAAGAAGATCATGCGTCACTGGCTGGGCGGTTAATCAGCCTTAAAGGGCAGATCCCGCAGGTGGGCGAGGTGATCGATATTGAGAACCTGCATTTTACCATCGTTGAAGCCACTGATTATCGAATTGATCTGGTGCGGGTCACCCGTGACCAAGACAACAATCTCTCACAGGGTGATTGAACCCGCGGTTGAGCATGAAACAACGCCTGATTTTATCAGGCGTTTTTTTTAACCGGTACGCAGAGGTAAACGCTGGTTAATCACATTGTACTTTAATGGCTAATCCGCCACGGGACGTCTCGCGGTATTTAGCATTCATATCTTTGCCGGTCTCATACATGGTCTCGACCACTTTATCTAAGGACACCCGCGGGGCACTGGTACGGCGCAGGGCCATACGGGCAGCGTTAATTGCCTTGACCGAAGCGATAGCGTTACGTTCAATACAAGGGACCTGCACCTGACCGGCGACCGGATCACAGGTCAGGCCGAGATTGTGCTCCATACCAATTTCAGCGGCGATACACACCTGTTCAGGGCTGGCACCTTGCAGTTCTGCCAGACCTGCTGCCGCCATCGAGCAGGCTACGCCCACTTCACCCTGACACCCGACTTCCGCACCAGAAATCGATGCATTCATCTTGTATAAAATCCCGATAGCTCCAGAAGCCAGGAAGTAACGCAACGCTACATCAGGCGTGACCGGCGCGACGAACTGATGATAATACGACAGAACGGCTGGGATAATGCCACAAGCACCGTTAGTCGGGGCGGTCACCACACGTCCGCCGGCCGCATTTTCTTCGTTGACCGCTAAGGCAAACATATTTACCCAGTCGATGACATTCATCGGGTCGGTGGAATGTTGACTGCCGGAAATCAGCAAGCGCCGTAGGGCTGCTGCACGACGTGGCACCCGCAGAGGGCCAGGTAGAACCCCTTCGGTATTCAAACCACGATCAATACAGGCCTGCATAGTCTGCCAGACATGGGAAAAATACGTGTCGATTTCCTCACGGCTGTGTAAGGCCAATTCATTTTTTAGCATCAATCCTGATACTGACTGCCCGGTCTGCTGACAGTGGTCCAACAGTTGCCGAGCCGTGTTCCAAGTATAAGGCACTTGCACACTGTCTAATGGCGATTGGCCGAACTCTTCTTCACTGAGAATAAAACCACCGCCTACCGAGTAGTAGGTTTTTTGTAATAGGCAGAAATCGTTTTCCCAAGCTGTCAGGGTCATGGCGTTTTCATGTAACGGCAATACCTCGCTGCGGAATACCATGCCACCTTCGCGGGGAAAATCCACCTCATGACGACCATCAGCTAACGGCAGACGTTGGCGCTGATTGACATCGGCAACAAAGCCAGGGATAGCATCGATATCGACGCTTTCTGGAGAGGCGCCAGCCAGACCCATAATAATGGCAATATCCGTATGGTGGCCATGACCGGTCAATGACAGAGAGCCATAAACATCCACCGAAACGCGGGTGGCTCGTGTCAGCATATTTTCCTCAATAAGCGTGCTGACAAATTGTCTGCCGGCTTTCATCGGACCGACGGTATGTGAGCTCGAAGGGCCGATACCTATTTTAAACATGTCGAAAACGCTTATCACAAAAAACTCCACAACTCAGGGACATAAAGGGGCAGGAATAGCCTGTAGCGATACTGTCAGGTTGACCTCGTCCAACAGAAAGGCGGTAACAGTCGCACTTCGCCGTAGGATCTTCCAAGAAATATCAGAATAGCACGATTTTAACGTATAAAACGGATATTAACCGAGTATCTGTTTACCGAGTTGGCGAATAATACCTGCAGTCATGCCCCAGATAAAATGCTTTTGATAGTCACAGACCCAGATTTGCTGAATTTCTCCATGACGTTTGATCTGCAGGGGTAAAAAGTGGTCTTGTTGTAGCAATGGCAACAGTGGAACTTCGAAGCTGAGCGCCACTTCATCCGGGGCGGGTCGTGGTTTGACGTTAGCAGGTAGCAAGCCGACAAAGGGAGTGACCGCGAAGCCAGTGCGGCTAGCCACCACCGGTAACCGGCCAATGATCTCAACGTATTCCGCAGGGATAGCCAGTTCTTCTTGAGTTTCCCGCAATGCGGTGTGGCACAATGTCAGGTCTGTCGGGTCCGCTTTGCCTCCTGGGAAAGCCACCTGTCCTGGATGATGGCGTAAATGGCTGGCGCGTAAGGTCAGTAACAGGCAGGGCTGCGGGTAATCAATTACCGGTACCAGTACTGCTGCCTGGCGGCCTATGCAAGAGGGGGCAGCCTGTTCGGTCTCAGGCAGATGTAACATAAAGCGCTGGCGGAACTGTTCAGTATTCATCAGTGGCCTGCGCCGATAACCCTTCTAACACCGGCAGAATGCGTGACAGTTTATGAAAGGTTTCCTGATATTCGTCATCGACCTGACTATCTGCGACGATCCCGCCGCCAGCAGTGCAATACAGTTTTCCCTCTTCAGCGGTCAGGGTACGGATGCTAATGCTAGTATCCATGGTCCCACAACAGCTGAGGTAACCAATACTACCACACCATGCGTGGCGGCGATGGGGTTCCAGTTCATCGATAATCTCCATGGCGCGTATTTTTGGCGCCCCGGTGATCGAACCGCCAGGAAAGCAGGCCCTCAACAGATCGGTATTGTCGAGGGCAGCGGGCAGGCGGCCGCGTACGGTGCTGACCAAATGATGGACTGCCGGGAAGGGCTCCACCACAAAGAGTTCGGGCACCGACACACTGCCGGGTGCAGCGACTCGGCCAATATCATTACGTAACAGATCGACGATCATCAGGTTTTCGGCACGATCTTTCTCCGCTGCTGCAAGATCTGCTGCCTGGCGGGCATCCTCAGCCGGATCCGCCGATCGCGGGCGAGTGCCTTTGATCGGACGGGTCTCTATTTCTCCCTCGCTAACCTTGAGAAAACGTTCTGGTGATAGGCTAAGCAGGCAACTGTCCGGCAGGCGGATAAAGGCCCCGAATGGCGCGCGATTCTGTCGGCTCAGTGCCAACCAGGCCTGCCATTCGCAACCCTGATAACCGGCACTGAAGCGCTGGGCTAAGTTTATCTGATAGCAGTCACCGGCGCGGATATAGTCCTGTACCTGATGAAAACGCTGCTGATACTGCGATGGGCTTAGGTTACTCTGCCAGTCCGAGGTTAAACGGAATGCCGAGCCAATGATCGGCTGCTGTGCCATCAGCCACTGATAGCGCAGTTGTGCATCAGTTAGACTGACCAAGGTGAGACGTTTCAGCTGGTGATCTGCTATCATAGCCCAGTCATAAATCCCAATGGCCATATCCGGGGTATGCAGATCAGCCATAGCCTGTTGTGGCAGAGTTTCGAAGCGTCTACCCAAGTCGTAGCCAAACAGACCTAAAGCTCCACCGACAAACGGCAGCCCATCAACGGGTTTTTCCAGCTTTGGCAGTTCGCCCAGGGCTTCTTTCACCAAGTGTAATGGGTCGTCTTGAACGATGCGGCAACTGGTACCATCGGTGACAGTGGTTTCGGCATCGCGGGTGGTGAGTGTCTTTAGAGGCGCGGCGCTAAAAATATCGTAGCGGTTGTCCGGATGCTGGGCGGCACACGAGCTTAGTAGCATCGCCCAGGGCTGATGCGCCACTTTGGAAAATAGAGCGGTGAGGGCATCAGGGGTATAGGGTAGAGAAAGCGTTTTCAGTGTCATAAACATCAGCGGGTCAGCATAGACTGACGCTAAGCCTGACACATTTTTTTACTGCTGGCATCCCTTATCTTCACCGCCATCCACCGCAGTCTAACAGAGGTTTCTATGTTTAAAGGTTTACCGGCACTTTCCGTTCAGCAACAGCAGCAGGCTGTTGAGCGTATTCATCAGTTAATGGCAGAAGGAATGGCCAGCGGGGAAGCAATTGCGATAGTGGCGGCAGAAATACGTGAAACGCACCAAGGCGGAGAAAGCCTGGCACGTTTTGAAGAAGACGAAGACGAGGCAGAAGAGGAAGAGTAACTGTCCTTACAGGGCAGCAATAACCTTAATCTCTACTTTGAACTTCGGATGCATCAACCCAGCCAGTACTGTACAGCGCACCGGTGCATTGCCAGGGGAAACCCATGCATCCCAGGCTTGGTTCATGGCCTCAAAATCCGCTTTATCTGTCAGAAAAATTGTGGCATCGAGAATTTTGCTTTTGTCGCTGCCGACTCGGGTCAGAATACGGTCGATAACCGCCAGGGCATCGGCGGTCTGGGCAAAGGCATCACCGTCCAGATCTTCGGGCACGCTGGTGTAATAAACGGTATTGTCATGGATGACGGCTTCTGACATACGGTGTTCGGCATCGATACGGGTAATGGTCATAACGGCTCCTTAATTTATCCGGCAGCCAGCCTGCCACAAGCGGCTTGTGTTGTCATCCCTGTTGGTCGTTAACGGGGATTACTGACATAATGGCAGCAGTAATCTATCTAATGAGAGGCGATGTGACTGACGACTTTTCTCCCGGCGGCGTACTGACCGGGGCCATTCCGGGCTTCCGGCCGCGAGCGGCTCAGCAACAGATGGCGGAAGCTGTAGCAGAGGTGATCCGTCAGGGAGGGGAGCTGGTTGCTGAGGCGGGAACGGGAACCGGTAAAACCTACGCATATTTGGTGCCTGCCCTGCGTGCAAACAAAAAAGTGATTATTTCCACTGGATCGCGGGCGCTACAGGATCAGCTCTATACCCGTGACCTACCAGCCATCGTCAATGCGCTGCAATTTAAAGGTAAAACCGCCATCCTTAAAGGGCGGTCAAATTATCTATGCCTTGAGCGGATGGATCAGCAGAACATGTCCGGCGGGGATCTACCGGTACAGGCCCTGACGGATCTGGTGAGTGTCCGGGGGTGGTCGTCACAGACGGTCGATGGCGATATCAGTCAGTGTGGCAGTGTCGCCGAAGACAGTAGCCTATGGCCTCTCGTCACCAGCACAAATGACAATTGTCTTGGCAGTGACTGCCCACGCTACGGTGATTGTTTTGTGGTTAAAGCACGTCAGCGGGCAATGGATGCAGATGTGGTGGTGGTTAACCACCATCTTTTTCTGGCGGATCTCGTGGTTAAAGAGAGCGGTTTTGCTGAACTGATCCCCGATGCAGATGTGATGATCTTCGATGAAGCCCATCAGTTACCAGATATTGCCAGTCAGTATTTCGGCCAACAGGTCAGCAGTCGGCAGTTACAGGATCTGGCCCGCGATATTATGATCGCCTACCGTACTGAAGTCCGCGATATGCAGCAGCTGCAAAAGTCGGCAGATCGGCTCAGTCAGGCCAGCCAGGATTTCCGACTAATCCTCGGTGACCCCGGTTTCCGTGGTAACTTGCGCGAGTTGTTGCAGCGCAACGATGTCTCGCGGATGTTGGTGTTACTCGATGATGCGTTAGAGCTTTGTTATGACGTGATCAAGCTCAGCCTCGGACGTTCCGCACTGCTAGATGCAGCTTTTGAACGGGCGGCCCAATACCGTACTCGGCTAAAAAGGATCAGTCAGACCAGAGAAGCTGGATTCAGTTATTGGTATGAGTGCCATGCCCGGCACTTTACCTTGGCGCTGACACCGTTGTCGGTGGCCGAGCGTTTCCGCGAAGTGATGGATGCCCGTAAATCATCTTGGGTATTCACCTCTGCAACCTTATCGGTTAACGGTAAGATGGATCACTTTGCACATCGACTGGGAGTGAATGCTGCTCGACAGCTGATCCTCAGCAGTCCTTTTGATTATCAGCGCCAGGCGCTACTCTGTGTGCCCCGTAACTTGCCGGAAAATCAGCGGCCTGGGGCGGCACGGCAATTGGCTACCCTGTTGGCCCCGTTAATTGAAGTGAACCGCGGGCGCTGTTTTTTTCTCTGTACCTCTTACCAGATGATGCGTGAACTGGCGGCAGAATTCCGCGAACGCCTGACCCTGCCGGTATTATTACAGGGTGAGACCAGTAAAGGGCAGATCCTGCAGCAGTTTATTGAAGCCGGGAATGCCTTGCTGGTGGCCACCAGTAGCTTTTGGGAGGGGGTGGACGTCCGCGGTGATGCGTTGTCCTTGGTGATTATTGATAAACTGCCATTCACCTCTCCAGAAGATCCGTTACTGAAAGCCCGTATGGAAGATGCTCGCCATCGTGGCTTGGATCCCTTTGATGAGGTTCAGCTTCCGGATGCGGTGATCACCCTCAAGCAAGGGGCAGGACGCCTAATCCGTGATGTCACCGACCGCGGAGTGCTGGTGATTTGTGACCAACGATTGGTATCGCGCCCTTATGGTGGGCTGTTCTTGAACAGTCTACCGGATGCGCCTCGTACCCGCGACTTACAGGTTGCTGAAACCTTTATTCGTCAGGGTAAGGTTCTGGTGGAGAACGGTGATAATTAATTGTGTATCTGCCTGTGAAACTTCCAGCGGATGCATATCTCTGCCCTGCGGGGCGGTGTATAATTGGTAGGTCGGAGCCTCCGGCCGGAATGCTTTCTTTTTTATCTGATACGAAAAATTATGCAAGATATCTCAAAACTGAAATTACTCGCCTTGGACACGGCCACTGAAGCCTGCTCAGCGGCCATTTATAACCAGCAACAGCAGGATGCCCGTTTTGAGATTGCGCCTCGTGACCATACCCGCAAAATTCTCCCTCTGGTAGCCGAGTTACTGGCCGGGCAACAGCTAATGCTGACTGATCTGCATGCGCTGGTGTTCTGCCGCGGGCCCGGCAGTTTTACAGGAGTACGCATCGGTATTGGTATCGCGCAGGGATTAGCCTTGGGGGCAGAATTGCCGATGATTGGCGTATCCACCCTGGCGACGTTGGCACAGGGGGCTTGGCGTCGTAGCGGTGCCTGCCGCGTACTGGCCGCTATCGATGCACGTATGGGTGAAGTCTACTGGGCCGAATATCAGCGTGATGAGCAGGGGATTTGGCAAGGTGAGCACAGTGAAGCGGTATTGAGTCCACAACAAGCGCTGACACGCATGCAAGCGCTGGAAGGGGAGTGGGCCATCGCCGGTACTGGCTGGCAAGCGTATCCGGAACTGCGCACCGGCCATAGCCTAATATTGACTGAGAGTGGCTGTGAGCTGCCTGCGGCGGAAGATATGTTACCGCTGGCCTTTACCCCTTGGCAGCAGGGCCGAGTATCTGCTGCCATAGAGATTGAGCCAGTGTACTTACGTAATGAAGTGACATGGAAAAAATTACCAGGCCGTTAAGCCTGATCGGAACTGCCTCTCGCTGGCGTGGTCTTACTGTCATAATCAAGGAGAATATTATGCTCAGAATGCTGAAAGCCGGACCGCTGCTGCTTACTGCAGTGATGCTGTTAAGCGGCTGTGTCACGGTGCCACAGAGTATTCGCAGTGTGTCACCGATGCCTCAGCAAAACCTGACGCGGGTGATGACTAATCCGCAACTGTTTATCGGACAGGAATCACGTTTTGGCGGTCGGGTGATGAATGTGACCAACAACAATGGCCTTACCCGCATTGAGTTGGCGGTTCAGCCGTTGGACGATTCTGCCCGACCAATACTCGGTGCGGCGACCCAAGGACGTATCTATGCAGATGTACACGGTTTCGTTGATCCGGTGAACCTGAATAATCAGTTCCTAACAGTATTGGGTAACATCAGTGGTACTGCAGAAGGGAAAATCGGCAATGCCCGCTACCAGTTCCTCGTGATTGATGTAACAGGCTATCAGCGCTGGCATCTGGTCCAGCAAGTAGTGACCGACCCAATGCCGGGCGGTCCATGGGGTGGTCCGTGGATGTTTTATGGTCCCCCAGGGCCGGGCCGTTTCCGTCATGGGCCTCCGCCGATGATGGCTCCGTGGGGTGGGTTTTATGGCCCAGGAGCTTCGACGGTACAAATGACGTTGGTTGAATAATGACAAAAAGGTCCGCTCAGCTGGCGGACTTTTTTGATCCACCGGTGGTGGAGCAGATAACATTTCTACATCTTCGGTAATGCCCTTATGAAAACCTTGGCGGGGCTATGCCCCGTCAGCGCCTGTACGCCGATTTACCGGCGTCTAACTACCCAGCGCTGTGATGTATTTCCACAGTAAGAGAGAAGACTATTTTGAATTACCAGCTTATTACTACCAGCCAGCAGTTGGCTGAGGTTTGCAGTGCTGCCCGTGAAAAAAGTGCCGTGGCATTGGATACTGAGTTTGTCCGTACCCGCACCTATTATCCACAATTGGGCCTGATCCAACTGTTCGATGGAGAACGATTGACACTGATTGATCCCCTGAAGATTGATGACTGGACATCCTTCAAGGCGTTACTTACCGACCACCAGGTGATTAAGTATCTGCATGCCGGTGGCGAAGATCTCGAAGTGTTTCTTAACCGCTTTGAGGTCCTGCCAGAGCCGATGATTGATACCCAAATCCTGGCTGCATTTATCGGCTATCCGCTATCGTTAGGTTTTGCCGCAATGGTCGCTGAGTTCGAAGGCATTACCCTCGATAAGAGTGAATCCCGTACCGATTGGCTGGCACGTCCGCTGAGTGAGCGACAGTGTGATTATGCAGCGGCAGACGTCTGGTACCTATTACCCATCGCACTTCAGCTTCACCAGCAGGCGGCAGAGAAAAATGTCCTAGACTACGTCCTCAGTGAGTGTCAGATGCTGTGTGAACGCCGTCGTGACAGTCTGCCTGCAGAGTTGGCTTGGGTAGAAATTGGCCAAGCATGGCAGTTACGTCCGGCTCAGCTGGCGGCGCTGAAGTTATTGGCAGCATGGCGTCTCAACTGTGCACGACGCAAAGATATGGCCGTTAATTTTGTGGTCAGAGAAGAGCATTTGTGGAAAGTGGCTCGCTATCAACCGGGAACTCTCGGTGAACTCCATCATCTTGGTTTAAGTGGTCCAGAGATCCGTTTTCATGGTGAGACCATGCTGAAACTGGTGGCCGACGCGCAGCAGCTTCCTGCACAGGAGTACCCGCAGCCACTGACCAATCTCATCGATTGCCCAGGCTATAAGACACTGTTTAAAGAACTGAAAGCCTGCATTAAAGCCGTCAGCGATGATACCGGTTTTAGCCAAGAGCTATTAGCTTCTCGTCGACAGATAAATCAAGTACTGAGTGAGCATTGGCATCTGAAGCCGGTCAGCAAAACGCCGGAATTACTGAAAGGTTGGCGGGGTGAATTAATGGGGGCGGAGATCACCGCCATCATTGCTGGCAAGTAACCGCAATTCAATGCCGCAGACAGGCTGCGGCATTTATCCGGAAACGAAGATCACTTGGCAGCTTCTTCCGCTTCCGGCAACGTTACGTTCAGTTCGAGGATAGAGATATCCTCTCCCTTCTGATCCAGCTGGACAGTGACCATATCTGGATCTATTTTGACGTATTTGCAAATTACTTCCAGAATGTCACGTTTCAGTTGCGGCAGGTAGTGGGGCTCACTGTCCCCACGACGACGCTCGGCAACGATAATCTGTAATCTTTCTTTGGCGATATTTGCGGTACTTTTCTTACGGGATAAAAAGAAATCAAGTAATGCCATGGTTTATCCCCCGAACAGGCGTTTTAGGAAACCCTTCTTCTCTTCTTCAATAAAGCGGAA
>Ga0157364_1005966_pt1 | contig 12457 bp, 6 predicted proteins | sample AttsexASBM2_FD_111476 | JGI IMG/M metagenome (GOLD analysis project Ga0157364, IMG submission 111476) | Fungus gardens microbial communities from leaf cutter ant in Ribeirão Preto, State of São Paulo, Brazil - Atta sexdens ASBM2 | ecosystem: Host-associated > Fungi > Mycelium > Unclassified ...
ATCCGAGTAGTAGTTTGAAGAAATCGATATAATGATGTATTAATAATTAATTTCGTGATTGTATGTTTGTAAAGGAGCTCACGATCAATCATGTTGAGCAACATTGCCTGTTGTACGTGATTGATTATGAATGAGGCTGATTGACGATTTACTATTATGTAAAATTATTATTATGAAAATTTGCCTGATATTTTTGACCTATTTACTTCGTGAATAATGAAAGTGTTAAAAAGAGATTAATTTTTGTCAAAAAAATTTGTCAATAAATATATTAATAAATGATTACATTTCATAAAGCGCATGATATCATATTATCCTTATCGTTCCTTAAATATTAAACAAAGATAAAATAATATACTATGTACATTAAGTTCTCTAAAATTTTTAGAGTGAACCTCATTTTGAAGAGTGAAATCTCACTTTTAAAGATTGAAAATGCAGTCACTCTTTTCCAAAACTGGTTCAATGTTTAGAATGAGATTTCACTTCAAAGAATTTAAAGTGCGCTTTATGGAACGCAGTTATTATATGTTGCTTTTCAAGCAACTTGATTAATCGTGAATGGGCCTCTTTTTATGCGAGAAACAGCGCACTATGTTTTGCATTAAGGAATTGAATTCATACATACATCATCTCACTGATCATACCTTGCGACAACTGTCTCTGGATGTGTTCTACTGTAATAACAGGGAAATATCTTTCCCATATTTTCATAGGCGTATTTCTTGGCGAAAATAGTACAGTTGACTGTGGGCGGGTAACCGCATCCTTCTGTGTTCACAAAGAACTTGGTATCGGTAACGTCCCATGATACTGAACCCAATGGCTTCGCCGTAAATTCCTCGTATGGGAGTCTGGTGTAATTGACTTTGATTTGATGACAACGAAGCGCAGCGCTCGTACAACCTAGACAATAATAATTATATGATCGATTACATTCGAACATTTGTTAAACGCGAATACAAAAGGGATCGAAGATTCACCTTCTCTGCAGCTCGCCCACGAACAGTTCTTCAACCCCTCTGCGTACACGTGCTCCGTCGTGACGCAAGCGACAGCATGCGGCGAGAAATCCGCCAGAATGGTGGTTATCGCCGGCTCGACGACGAACGGGATCAGAAACAGGAAGGCGAAAACCGCAAGGATTGCTGTAGTGCCTAGACAGACCGAAGTATAAAACTTGGCCTTGTCGATCATGGCGCCGATCTTGGACTCCTCCACCTGGACGCCCATTATCACCGTCGATTCGTCGGAATCAATGATTGCGACTTTTTGTGGGTCACGAAGACCCTACTCGTAATTTACTTAAAAATTTCTCGAAAGATGCGTACAACCACGATTTGCGTGGCCGATTTAGAACATGTCCGAAAAGACGTGCTTGTAATCCTTACGACACCTCGATTCACACTGTGACTCCTTCTTGTCCGATGGCTGCAGCGGGAGAGGAAATAATTTTCCTCGAATGAGGAATAAAATATTACATCTATGACGCAGACTGATTAAGCAATCTTAATGAAAATATAATTCGTTTTATTTAAGAATTAATCTAGAAACTTGTAAAATTGGACAAGATATGATATGACGAAGTAAATAACAATTATTCAACTTTTTAGATGTAAATAGAACTTATATAAAAAAATTTTGGAATATGAAGCTTCTTGAGGTAAAGATCTTCGAGTAGGCCGACTTTCGTCGATATTGCTAGATTGCTCACGTTGTCGTTCGCACTTCTAGTGATTATGATGAGTTGTAGTTAAGATAAGCAAGGTTATCGAGAGCTCGTCTCGTGTCGATCATCCATCAGCAAGGCGCGCCTCTTGACTGTTAAACTTTAATTATTGGTCGCGGCAAATCAATCAGAAAAGGGGAACCTCTTAAAAACTACAAATGTCACGTGTGAAAAACGCCAAAATTGAGTAAATCTTCTTTCTTGAATCGTTCTTTTCTGAATGAGAGAATCGTCCGGAATTATACGTTCGGTATCGTGACAACATCTGCTCGTGTCACATAAGCATGCGTGCGCGGTCTTTCAAATATTTAGTGCAGGCAGTGCGAGTAGATAAATTCTTCCTGATCTCTTTGTTGTAATCTGACCACTCTTTTTCGCTTCGTTTTCTTGATACTTTTGCAGGAATGTATACGTGTTGCGCTTTTTATTTTATTAAATTGCAAGATGAGAATTTTTTATCACGCGTTCCCCCCCTCCCCACACTTCAGTAATGCCCGCGCAGGGAGAATATCGACTGACGAGCCGGACTCTCCTCCAGGAGGGGAATGCCTGTTAACACAACATTAAAATCTATATTGCAACATTAATAAAAGTGATTATCTATCAGTAAACAGCTCGCGGATTTCTCTTTTCGAATTTAAGCTTTGGACTTCGTAGAATAGTTCAAAATAAATAACAATCATATTTATTCTAATACATTTAATTGAATGATATATTTGTTTAAAGTTATTTAAATATTCTTCTAAAATAGCCAAATAAAATAATTGCTTTTTATTTGATATTTTCAATTAATCGTAATAACGTTGACCGAGTTTTTAATCTGCGGATTAAAGAAATAATATTACGCTGTATCTCTATAACAACACAAACATTGAAACAAATACATCTTCAATATGACAGTATGTTCCTAAAAAGATTAATCCTTTAACGGAGTGTATATCTACAACATTGACGATCATAGATTTACGTCTAGAAAATGAATGTATGTATGAATGTATTGAAAAATTCGGCATCTATATTGTTTAATTGCACTTAAGAATTGAAGATGCAAAAAAAGTGTGTGCATTGAACATTGAAAATATATTCTTATTGCTTATTTCTTATTGCCAAAAAAGTTGTACATCGATAAATCAATAAATCGAGATACGCTTTTCACTTACAAGATTTTTGAGAAAAATCAAAAAAAATTTTTTAAATGATAAAACGGTGCCGCTGCTAAAGAATTAAATTTTGTTATATCACAATAATATACATTGAATACAAATCGCTGATGTTTCTCTTTAAAGATTGTTAACTTATTACAAATGAAAATTAATTGAAACTCAAAAATATATATTTTTATTATGATAGATGATAGATGATACATACATATAAAATTAAATATCTTGAATGTTAAATGCTGTTTTAATCCTTTTAATATTCGTATTAAAAAAAAATGTATTTCTTATACTGATATACTCTACACATATCCAAAGCTCGTATTATCTTTCCTCGATGAAAAGATAATAACAAAATATTTTAGTGAATAATGAGCGTTGGAAAAATAATTCAATTCACATATATTACTTTAGGTCTGATTTTATTAAAATTACAGTATCTTCATGCCATGCCATTTAAATGGTTTAGATTTATAAACTAAGAAATTTGCACAATGACAAGAATTATTATAAAAGTTATAATAGTTATTAAATAATTATAAAAATTATTATTATTACAACGATCGCGCAAAATGATTAATTTCTATCGAATGAGAGAAAAAAGAAGAGAAGAGAGAAGAAGATATAATTTTAGACAATTATATTGTCAATCGCGGATGAAAGTTACATAAAATTAATTATAAATAAATATTGTAAACTACAAGACAAGAGAAATCGAATGAAACACCTTTTGTAATGTGAAAGAACTGATTTAGGGCGATTTACAACTAATTATAACACCATGCCTTAGAACGCAACTATTTTCTGCCGAAAACAAGTCTTACGTGACGGATCTCAGAGCGCCATGACGGAGTCTCCTCCGCCAGCATCCCCTAAGTTGCCCGACGCGCTTCTCTCTATCGAGACCAGCGTGCCGGGCGTGCCCTTGAACCTCATTTTAGCGTCGTCCCCGACGACGACTGTTCTCTGACAGAAGATCAGAGTTAGACAGCTGACGACAAACAAAATACTCGGCAGCAATAACGCGATCAAAAACTCTCTATAGGTTGTGTGTAGATCGAATCGTGACACGACAACGCCCGTATTATCCTCGGCGTAGTAACACGGGAATCTAGCACGCGCGTTATGATCGGACCCGTCCTTTCCGTATTCGTGAAGGAATTCTTTGCACTCATCCCGAAGCGTGTTCACGCATCCCTCGAGGTTGATCAACAATTTACTCTCGTTGGCGATGATCAGGCTCTGCTCCGGCGGTGCGACTGACTTATCGTTGTCCAGGGGTTTCGTGGCAAATATATTTAAGTAGGACAAGTAAGTGAAGTTCGTCAAATCGCTTAGCAGATCTTTCTCCAGCACGGAACCATTGATGCAGTCCACCGCTTCCACGCCCAATGTGGAATTAAAGATCCCGTAGCAGGAGGCCATCATGACGTCGCCACGATCTTCGTGCCATATCTCGCGATTAGTTGCCACGTCTATAGCTCGTTCGCACTGGCTCAAGTACACTTTGTCCCCACTAAGAAGGATCATATTCTTATTCCTGGTTGGGATATCGACGCACCTGCGATCGCAATTGTAGGGGGTGCGTATACGCTCGCAGGTGCCGCGATTACAATTGAATAGGCCGTCTATGTCTATACAAGTGATTTTGCCACGGCGACCTGAACACTTAAGGGGTGGATCCGTGTCGTGGAACATGCACTCGAAGGCATCGGTGATGTTGATGCAAGTGCCCGAGGAGCAGTTGAATGTCCCGGTCAGATTACGACACTCATCCGCGATGCACTTTGACTTCTTTGCGTTCTCCTGATCGATACCATAGCAAGTCTTATTCGTCGTGTTCGTACAGTTCGCTAACAGAATCGTGGATCCGTTCCTGCGGAGATTCACATGAATCTGCACGCAGGGCCCGGAGGTCTTGGACAAACACCATTCGCCACAACTACCCCATTCGCAATTGTCAGCGTTCACCGCTCGAATTGTTGTGCACATCACGGGTACTTCGCTGATGCCCGATTGGAACGCCCGTCCACTGGGCATGTAGATCGCGACCGTCAGATACACCAACGCGACCGAGGACAGCACCATCGTCATCTGACAGATGCAGATGGTGCCGCAGATGCGGCCATCCTGCGGTGGTATCACCAGGTTTTCCACCGGAACTGGCTTCGGCATTCTTCTTCTGCTTCTTCTGCTCCGATTGGATTGATCGCTCACCAATCGATTGTCTACGTGCACTTGTTCATCTTATATGGACGAAAGTGTAATTGATGTTTTGCTAAATAAACATTATTTATGTTCACTTGAATAGATTGGAGAAGACTCAACGATGATTTAACAATTATTTAAAAACCATAAATCAATCGAAGGTTGTTCGTATTTTTCTTCAACAATCTTATCAGCATTTGTAAAGAAAAAAGATCACTCTTGAATTCTCCAACATCTTAATAAGATATAATGAAAACCTTCAAATTGTACATATCATTATTATTACTGGCTATTATGTAAGTCAAAATTGCACTTTTATCGATAAGTCCCACAACACTCGTTGCTGAATGGGAAAATATTTTAACAAAGATAATTATTTTAACAAAGACAGTTTTATTAAACAGACTTTCAAGCGTTTCAATCACCAAAAATTAAGCGGTTAATATTGTTGCACAGCTTTCTATATCTCGTGACATGTCGCGAGGATCGTTCGTCGCAACATTCCGTATCACATCACAAACACGACGCGGCGTTGATGATTCAGCCTTTATCTCGATCTTTACGTTACTTCTCGCAAAATCGCGAATTCGTCGAATCCCGCCCCACGCAGAAATATAAGCGCATTTGCATCATCGGCATTCCACGTCAAAGGTTTCCACGCGCGTAAAAGTCTCTTTCCTTTTTACCGCAGGACGAGTCTACCCGCGCGCATGTTCTGTCCCGGTCCTCGTGTAATATGCGCCGACGGCACCCTCGCGCGAAGACGCACATTGATCGCGGTGCCACGCGACTGCGCATCGCCGGACTGCAACGATACCGTCCGCGTTACTGCAATTGACGTCATGTACTACGAAAACGTCTAAGGGAGGATGATGCAGAGTGATCTCCAGAGATGGCGGGTTTCGATCAATTCGGATCAGCTCAATTCGGTCGCGATTTTTTGAAATTTTTCGCGAGTCGCCAGACGACAATACGAGTTGGAGAACGTCAGAATTTTTTTAGTAGGACATTTTTTTATATTTTCCTATTTTTTAAAAGATTCAAGATTTATACGATTTGTATAAGAGTTCTTAAGTTAAATTTAATTACATCGTTTGAAAATTTTTATTTAATGTTATATAATTAAAATCTGATGAACTGGTAATGATGCGAGTTAAGTAAAGGTTTTCTAAAAAAAACTTTAAAAATAGTCAAGCATGCTATGAAGAATCATAATAAAATCGCTGCTGAGAATAAAGTAGGTTAAAGCAAAGTGTCCCAAGTACGAAGCGGAATAATTTCCAACTGCATTCATCTAATGTGGATTACATGTATATGCATTGCAGACAATGGCGTAGTAAGAAAAAACAATGCCCATACCTTCCATCATAACCTCATGTCTTCTTTACTACACTATTAACGTCAATCACTGATAGACTAATTAATAGATAGCTTTTTCAATTTGTTAAGCAGTATCTTTGTTTGCATTTTATCCCTTTTCTTTCACATATAACAATACTTGCAATACTGATATATAAAAAATAGACAGCAAACTCAAAATTTTAAATAAGTCAATTTTTTTAATGAGACAATTAAATCGCGCAGAAAATAAAAGACCACATTAATAGTAAGAAGAGAAAACAGTCTTTTTTGTCGAAAATTATGACAGCATTAGATGAAAAAAATCATCTAATCCCATAGATTAAGCAACGAATGTTAAAAATGTTATACGGAATAAATACTAAGTACTCTAAAAAATTTTAATAAGTTATTCTTCATATAAATTTCAAAACAGACAAAAACGTCTTCACGTGGTCATATGTCCGAACTGACTTAATTTTAAAGATATAAATTATCTAAGTTAAAGAAAAAATTTCATTTTTTTTAAATTGTGGAAACCATTTCAGATTACAAATTTCAGATTATTTTGAAACATACAAAAAGTTTCATTAAAATAATCCAAAATTGGTTTTTAAAATTTAAAAAAAAACAATTTTTCTTTCAACTTTAACATCTTTCTGTAATTTATGGCCTTTTGTATTCCGTTACAAATAAGTCTTTTATTTCTGCTTGTAAAACGAGGAAATATGTATGTATATTAATGAATTCGCGTTCGTGCAAAGACGGTGTCCAGGGCGGACCACCCTCTTCGTCTCTCCTTTTACTACGCTACTGATTGCGGGTGATAGGCCTATGCAAGGAATTCTTAAGAGGTCTAGGTATAACGGTGAAATTAGGTCAACAATCTTTTGTTTCTATTAAAATGATCGACAATACTTAGCGCGGTTTAATTTTGTGTTCTCTTTTCTTTATGTTCTCTTTTCCGATTGAAAAAACAAAAACAGAAATTAATACATGATCATTATTTATATTGATGTTTTATTTATATTGATGTTTCTTGTAATCAATGCTGAAGACAAATTCCAGCGACCATTTTAAAAGATAACTGGTATGTCAGTCGTAAAGTTTTATGTGTCTCTTCTAATATCGAAGCATGTTTCTCCAAGAACACGTAAAATATTTTATCTCCCGCAAATGTAAATGTACAATTTGTAATTCCCTTTCTGAATCTACAAAATTTACTTTACAAAAATTTCATAAGTAAGATTCGTTTAATTTCTCAACGATATTAATTCTTAAACGCTATCCCGATAAACACAAATAATAACATTATATCAATATTATAATTTTCCAATCAACAATATAAATATTGTAAATATAATATATACATGTACGTAACAGTTACATTGTTGAATAGAAAAATGATGTTATGTTATTGTTAATTTGTGTTCAGCGGAATTTTTATACAAAATCTTCTAATTGTAAGAATCTCAATTCTTTTTTCTTTTCGTCACATAAAATGGATCTGTTCCGATACTGTGACACAGTTTTGTTAACGACCTTCGCAACATGTAGCAGTTTAACCATGGAAAAAGGCGAGAATGAGAGAAGAGAGAAAACGCTGACAAAACGCGAATGAAAGAGTATAACAAAAACGAAGCTTACAGTGTTCGTATTTTATCGAGCGCCAGGCTTAGACGGTGTGGCGCCTCCGTTTTATACGGTTTTCCACTAATGTATAATACACACGCTTTGGTCTCTCGTATCATTCACACAGAATCACGCAACTTGAATCGTGTCAACATCAATTTTTTATATCGATTGGCACGGGAAAACACGAGCGATTTTTATGATAATTTCCTTATATATTTTTATATTTTTCATAAAGCAAGATAGAATCTACAAAATGATTCTTGTATTATAATTAAATGGAAAATATATGTCTTGATAAAGAAGAACAGAGGCAGCTGAAATTTTTCAGAGATTAAAGCTAATAATAAGAAAGTATTTAAATAAAAGAATGTTAGACTGCATTCATAAATCTGTTATTAACTTTCTTCTTATAGGAATTTACAAATTGATAAATAAATAATTCCAGATGTGTAACATTAGAGAAAATACGCACCAATATTGACAATATTATGCGATATAATTGTGCGACTCGATCGAATATTAAATGAGGTCGACTGAAATAGAATTTGTCGCGTTTCTGCAGCTCACCTGAGAATCGATCACCTGAATTTAAATTATTCAGCGCAAAGACCTTTCGCAACGCGGATATATTTCCGCGGATATATTATTATGTATTCTCAATCTATCGGTGGACCAGTATAAACGTAACACTTTTATCACTCGATAATATTCCATCTATACCGATGTTACAAAACATGTTTTACATCTAGTTATAAAGACTGTAGATACCGATCTATAATACTCACAGATAATGCCGCAACATGATATATATGACTCACATCGCACATATTTTGTCACGCAATAAAATAAAGTAGTAAGACAATAATGTAAATAATAAACGCGCGCGCGCGTTACGATAAAATTATTTTATATTGAAGATAATATCGAAAAGTGATCTCATATATGTTTGTTTAAGTTTTCTTCCTTCTTTTAAATAAATATAACAATTGTAGATACATTAATTGTTTAAAAAATATTGTAGATATATTGAGAAAAAAGTACATATTTGATTTTTTGTTTGATCAAACGTTTAAACGAACGCGTGATTGACACGTGTTGTAACCAAGAATGAACGATCGATCGCGCTATGATTGACAATACGCTAAACCTGACCATTCTCTATTTAATTCCATACATTTTTAATTTACAATTTCAATTTGTGTATAAAAAAAAGAAAATTTCAAATTCAATTTTTAATGAAACAGAAAAAATTCTGTTTGCTGTAGTACAGACACAATTACGCAAATAGATTAAATGGAGCAGTCTACTTCACAATTGCAATAAAATTGCAATGATACTGATACTATTTTACTTGTGCAGAAAGACACATTTAGAGAAACATTTATGGGAAAACTTAATAATAGCTTCTTCCCACGCGCGTTGCGTCATTTCTTGTTTGATAGTGTGAATCATTAAAGATATGTCACTGAAATTCCATGTATTTCGAACTACCCTCATCGAAATTATTATGATAAGATTATAATGACTCATAAAACTCCACAGTGATTCAGATCACTATTAACAATCCTCCAAAATTATTGAAGATGTAAAACGAAGGTTCATTGCTTTTTTGCTTCCCTCATTGATCAGCCGGTAATAGCGTCACGGATTCACGCGATACGCGATAGCGATAGATCAAACGGCAAAAGACACGTGCAAGTACGTGCGAAGCTTGGACGCACCTTACAGGAAGTTGCGGGAGTAATTTCACTGTGAAACAATCACCTGTCAAGCACTTGCCATGCGTTGTTTACGCGGGTTTTGTCGTTCGCCACCTGCTCGCCGAGGGGATGTTACGCGCTCAGAATCCGCGCTCTTCGCGGGGTGAAAACAATTAGAGAACGTGCGCGGAACAATGCGGGGTTGCGGCCGGATCTTCAATCTGTACTTACGCAATGGTGGGATGAATTACCGTTCCGGTGTAAACCGCAGAAAATCCGCTTTCCGCAGTCTCGTCTGATCTGCCGAGGGGAAACAAATATGGCGGTACGACAGCCGTACTGGAGCTGCAACGGCTCCACCTCGCAGTTACCGTATTGTACCATAAAATCAATACATCGGGTTGCTACCAACACTATCGTTTTGTCACAGCGAGCGAACCGCAACGGGCACGCACGTCCACGCTTCTATGTCGGTGAACTACCTACGCGTCTCATCAACGGCAGTAAAATAGGATTTATCTTGAATGAAAATCAGAAGATCATCTAATAGTAAAATTTGTATCGAATCAACCCACGCTGAACTCCCTCGGTCGGCCCACTCGCGTACTTTCCTGTATTGTCTCAACATCATTTCTAGTCATTTCGATCGACGGCGCATCTTCGCGAAAGATATGACGATCCTCTTCCCTTTGACGTCATGAAGAGCGGCTTGGGACATAAAGAGTTAGAAGATCGATCGATTCTATTTCTTAGCGCTTGACTTACATCGCTGACTCGCTAATCGAATTAGGGGGTTTGCAGGAACTGATTACATACACATACACACATATACACGCACGTAGGAATTCTGGGAATGTCCTAATTACTATCCCAATCTTAGATTATCAGCTGTTTTCTTCAATTGCCTCGAAATTCTCTTGAGTGTCACTATTCCAGATTGAAATGACGGCGATTGATACATGGATCAAACACGTGCAGTTAATTTCAGGCGCATCGTTAATTTATCGGAATTGGAATGGATGTAAGATTATATCGCATAGATACATCATCGGCTCATCCGAGAGATATATTTGCACCCACTCGTGCGCGCATTCATAACCATAAATAGAAATGCGACATCCGATATCTCCAATAATCCATCCCTTTGGCTCTTCCGTATTTCGAACTCTCTATATGTTCTATGAAAAAATATATGCTAAGATATACGCTCGTACATGAATGCTCGGACGAACATTTTCGTTTGTTCATTATTAAGTTGAAAAATTTCTTTTATTCTTTCGGTTTGTGATAATATTTAACTATAGGAGTGTCATATCCAATTAGCAATATAACGGTATTTGTCGTCAATTTTTAGTATTAATATGACAAATTATGTCAATTTGCTACCTTAATAAGATTTATTAGGTTTGATAAAAAGTGGATATTTATGTAATATATACTGATGTTAAAATCTTTTAAAACAAGATTTATGAGATTTATCGTTATTGTTGTTGCAAATGGGTTTATCGTGTAATTTCTGGTTATCAGATCCGCATATTAGTCCAGCGTGATTTCTCTCTAAACAAATCAAATTTTATAATAAAACATTATGATTATACTTGTTGCTCCGCATTCATTAGTTTAAAAAAACCAAATTATAAATATACAATAGTATACACGTATACAATTTTTAATCTAACGGAATCTATTTTTTAATCTAAATTTGTTTATTATATTACAAATTTATTAACTTATTCAGAAATTCTATAATCACTTCTATGATCATGACTTCATCTATTCAATGTCGACTCCAATATATTGAAATCACACTTATTGGTATAAGGTTACTTTAATTTGTTTCTGCCAAAATAAAAAATTTAAATAGTATCGATTCGTACAAATCTGACAATTAGTAAAGACTTGGCAGCATCATTTACATTTTCGATATGACACAAAAACAAGCAATCGAGGGAGTTGCCCTGCATTTCAGTTTACTGGCTGTCAGCCAAATTTTCCACAGGACCGCCAACGAGAGGGACGAATCAGACTGGAACTATCCCCGGCTACATTATTAAGGTCAATCTGCCTCACTATGCCAGTATGGCACCTCATGCCATGCCAATAAAGAGGATAGTACAATGGCGGTTCTACTATTTCTACATTATAATTCACGTTTTTATTCATAGAAAACATCGCATGAACAAAGAATAATTTTTTAAAGAGAAAAAATGCTGCGTACTTTATTAAAAACAATTAAAATTCTACATTTCCACGTTATTACGCATTCGTGGAAACGTAACGTTCTCTTTTTAATTTATTTATTTATGATTTCTATTTTCATTTTGTTGTCGTTTTTCAATTATACATCTTAATATAATCGACGATGTTTGTCTAAGAAAAAAAGTATTAAACAATAAATGCAAAAGATTTATAAAATAGTCTCCGAATCTATTCAAGCATTTAAAATTTATAGACATAATTAGAATTGTTAACGATTCCATATTTTAATATCAAGAAGTAATACCTTATTAATATTATATAATTAATATTTTCGGACAATTGACAAACTTAATTGAAAATAAATAGATATTGATTTTTGATTTTTCTATAGGACATCTTCAAGCTATCACATCTTCTTTTCTTTGTGCTGACATTTCGCTTTTCTTTACGAATTGAAAGCAAAATTGTGTAAATGTTCTCAATTTCTCTAA
>Ga0157364_1005967_pt1 | contig 12454 bp, 8 predicted proteins | sample AttsexASBM2_FD_111476 | JGI IMG/M metagenome (GOLD analysis project Ga0157364, IMG submission 111476) | Fungus gardens microbial communities from leaf cutter ant in Ribeirão Preto, State of São Paulo, Brazil - Atta sexdens ASBM2 | ecosystem: Host-associated > Fungi > Mycelium > Unclassified ...
GATATCTCAGTCATTTGTTATTGCTTTTGTACATCCCATATATGTGTGGATAGTCCTCATTTGGAGCTTTCCAGCACAACTTAGTTTGTGAAAATCAGTCCACTGGTTGTGGAGATACAAGCTAAATGAAGTTTGTGATAAAAGGCTTATTCAGATCTCAAGTGATGTATTTTAGACTATGCAACTCACTAGGAATATTTCAACAGATAATAAACAGTATATTTTGAGAGTTGCTACATGAAGGAGTACTTGTAAACTACATGGACAACTTTGTAATTCTGGCAAAAACAATAAAGGAGCTAGAAGAAAGGACAGTATGTTTTTTGAAAATAGCAGAAAAATACAATTTGTGTTTCAAGAGATCAAAATGTGACTTCAACATGGAAAAAGTCCCAATTCTAGGAGTAATAGTTGAAAGAGAACAAGTGCAAATGGAAATAGACAAAGTCAAAACAGTCAAAGAATGGAAGACCTCTACCAAGATAAAAGAAGTGTAAAGCTTCTTAGGGTTTGCAAATTTCTACAAATAGTTTATCAAGAGCTTTAGCTATATAGCAAGACCTCTTAATGAACTCAAAGAGAAAAATTCTGAGTAGAAATAAATGTATCAGAACATGCTATAGGAGAAATATTGTCTCAAAAACAAGAAGAAAAATGGAAGCCCATCATGTTTTTATCTAGAATAATGCAACTGGCAGAAAGAAACTATGAGATCTATGACAAAGAATTACTAGTAATTATAAAAGCTTTAACAAAATGAAGACAATATTTGCTAGACACTATAGAGAAATTCAAAGTTTGGACAGGTCACAAGAATCTCAAGTATTTCAGAGAACCACACAAGCTAAACAGATGACAAGCAAGATGGTATTTGAAGTTACAAGATTACAGCTTCTTACTATGACATATTCTGGAAAAGACAAATATCAAAGTAGATGTTTTATCAAGAAAAGATCAAGTAAATATCATGAAAGATAATAAAGACATGTAAATGCTTAAAGAAGAACTCTGGAAGAGTTGATAGATAACAACAAATATAATAATACTACAAAAAAACCAAGTGGTAAAAGAAACTACATTACTAGAGAAGATATGATGAAATAGTACCAAGGAACAAGAAGTGATCCAAGAATTAACAAAAAAATGGTCAATCTTGAGAAGATAACAGCATAGTTTATATTAAAAAAAGATATACATTCTAAACAACAAGAAAATTTGAGAACAAATTCTGTAAGAAAATCATGACCTTGTGGATATTGGATATCCAGAACAACAAAAAATGCTTGAATTGATTAAAAGAAATTATTGGTGGCTAGGAATCAAGAATAATGTGAAGAACTACATTCAAGGATATTTTAAATGTTAACAAAATAAAGTACAATACAGAAAAAAAGCTGGAGAACTTTGTCTATTGGAAATGTCATAAGGACCATAGCAAGAAATTAGGATCAATATCATTGGACCATTACCATAGTCAAAAGAAAAAGATACTATTGTAGTTATAGTAGATCAATTTACAAAGATAATACAACTTAAGGCAACAACAACAATGGTATTATCATAAGAAATTACTAGGATTTATTGAGACAAAATTTGGAAACTACATAGAATACCAAGAAATATTTTGAGTAATAGGGAATCAAAATTCACCTCAAAATTTATAGAAGAATTATCAAAAGCCATAGGAACAAAAAGGGCACTATTCACAGTATATTATACTCAGACCAATAGCTAAATAGAGAGGATGGACCAAGAAATAGAAGTATTCTTGTGACACTACATCAATTATCAACAGGATGACTAGATAAAATGGCTAGCAGCGGCAGAATTTCAATATAACAACAAGAAGCACATGGTAACAGAACATACTCCATTCAAACTCAATTTTGAAAGACATCTATGGAAAGGAAACCTAATGGTGCAAATGGAATTTCTAAAAGTAGAACAATTCCTCATCAGATTACAAAAAAGCTGGAAAGAAGCCATGAAGTCAATAGAAAAAGCAATTTAACAAAAAGAGATGAAATCTACAAGGATTGAAGACAGGAGACAACATGTGGTTAGAAGCCAAAAACATCTATTCAAATCAACTCTTAAAGAAACTAGATTAGAAAAAATATGGATCTTTTAGAATCTCAAAGAACATTGGTCAAGAAGTGTTTCAGCTAGAACTTCCAGAAGGATAGATAATATATAACATGTTCAATGAAGATCTATTAACATAATACAAGGAACCAAAATTTAAGGGTCAACATATAGAACCAACTCCACCACCAGACATTATCAATAAAGAAGAAGAGTATGAGGTAGAAGAAATTAGAAAGCATTGAAAATGAGGATAGAAAACTCAATTTTTAGTATATTAGAAGGGTTATGGGGATGAACATGACTAGTAGATTGCAGAAACAGAGTTTTCTCATGCAAAAGAGGTGATTGAAGACTATTAGGCAAAGATTTCAGATCAAAATCTATAAAAGAGGGAGGTAAAATTCCAAAATCATCAGTTCAGAATACCCAATGTCTTTTAAATGGCACAACAATTCACTACTGCTCCCAACTCTCCTAACTCATACTCCACTCATACTCTAAACAACATGAACTTGGTCAAGATAATAAATAATAAAAGGAAGGATTGGACAAAGAAATACCACAAGATAATATAAGAAATTGAGAGGATGGTTGATGTACAGCTGCAACTACAGAATATCATCAAACTGGCAGAAGAAGCCAACACTCAAATAGCAGAAATCAAATCTATAATCCTACAGGCCAGTGACAACTATTGAATGCAGACAGCAGAAGATATATTCAGTATCTCTGAAGACCTACAAAACATTATCCAAAGTGATATGAAGAATCAGGTGTATCATATTCAAAGATTGCTGGTTGATAAACTAGACAATTGCAAAAGAGAAGGAAATAAATACACAGAAGGACATATTAAAGAAATACAAGATGCATACAAACAAGAAGATATAGAGATGAAGGAACCTGAAATTAAAGGAAAATAATAAATACAGGATAAAGATGTCCTATTGTACAAACCTTACAAAGTTGATTTGCTGAGACCCAAAACTCCAGAACCAAAATTTGTTCTAGAGAAATACATGAAGTTCATGCAATCACCAGTCCAAACAATGCCATTTTATCCACCACCCTAATACAAATTCTTATGACCTCAAGGAGAACAAGATGAATAATATTGGAATGAAATAGCTATCAAGTTCTTGAAAAAAAAACATAATGCAGATACTATGAAGAAAGGATTTCCAATTGAAATATATATGGGAGGCCCACCTCATGAACCTTACTTCATTGTATTAATATTACAAGAACAAATTATTGTCAGACCTACCAAGAAGATGGTTGCAACATATGTGGTTGGAGATTTGGTATTACTGAATTAAATTCATAAGAATATAAATGCTGAAAAGGGAATATTGTTATAATTGTCTCATGTTTCCAGCATGGTTCATAGAATTTAGGATTCTCTTCTTATGATACAATAATTGGCTACATTGTAGTTAGTCTCAGTTAGTACCTTATGTAGTCTGATGTCATTTTGTGCATGTATACTATATGCTTATCTTATAGTTAATAAGTATATATAGTTATAGATACAGTTCTGTATCCTTATACTTTACCAATTGACTTATTCCTATTCTCTTACTCAAGTCTTTGCCTAAGTTGTAACCTGAGCCAAGCTTAAGGTCATAACATATTCTTTAGAGTAGGCTAAGTTTAGTATAGTACAGACTATCAGCCTAGCATATATAAAATAGATACTTTATATTTAGAAAATTTATTGAGTTCTCTTATATTAACTCTAATTCTTTTGATCATATTCTTTGATCTTAAATCATAACAGTATTAATTCTTTCTAACCCAATCTTTACTATTATCTTAGATATCTCTTAAGTTCCTTTATATTTGATAAATTTACTTACATTTTATATTCTCCTCTATAATTATTTGATTCCTATAATATCATGCTAAATGTCCAAACTCTTCATAACTATAACAGTTTCTTTCTTAATCTACCTTTATTATATAAGAGTTTTGTTTTAGTATAAACTTTATTTACTATTTTTAAATTGGATTTCTTAATACTACTATATTTGTTCTTTCAATATATTCTATCATAGCAGGCCCTGTATCAAAGTTATGAATAGTAAACTCTACTTGATTTTCCATTTTTATTTTTATTTTTTATTACTTTTATTTTTATTAGGATTAGAGTTTAGTGTGATATCACATGTTACTGTGACACATTGTCACATTATATAACTCAGTGTTATATATTGGTCATATGTCACCTAATCATATATTATAAAAGAATGTAAAAAGTTCTAAATGATAATATCATACAGTATATTAATAGCATATAATATACATAGTTTTTAAGATAGGTTGAATTTAGTATAGTACAGACCATCAGCCTAGTATATATAAGTAGGATATACTATACTTGGGAACTCCATTGAGTTCTTTTGTATTTAACCCAATTTAAGAACTGTTCTTTTGACTTAACTTTAGTCTTAAGTTTATAATATTCTGTTAATACTTACTGTTTCTTTTATTTCCTGAGCTGAACTTGGAATAGAAATAGTTATGGCCTGAACTCTCTCTGATTGAACTTGTTAAGTGTTATGAACTTAAACCCTTAGAGTGGGATAAAAGAACAGACTCTTGTATTGGAGTAAACACAAGAGAACTCGATAGAGTTCCTAGTACAAAGTAGTTTACCTTATATACTACTACCCATGGTCCATGCTTACTACTGTGCACTCTACTCTAATGACCATGTGTATGATATGAGGTCCACATATGTTGTCCATGTTGTATAACGTCACTTTATTCCAGAACCTTCTATTTCCTTCTCCCATGTCTTGTGATCGATCATGTGACCATGCCATCACTTGTGACTGATAAACCTTAACCTGAGTTGTTCTAAAAATAGAAAATAAAGAAAGAAAGAAAATAAAAATAAAAATGAAGTCCACCATCAATGATCTTGACATTAAGTCTAACAGCATTATAAACTTCTTAGTATGATCTTGACTTCAGCTTATATGTTATACTATCTATATGTTACTTAGTTACAACTTTAAAAATTAAAGCAGAGTTTAATGAAGAGTATTATACTATAGACTATGGTCTGCATATACATTACAACTAATCTACTCTAAAGTATAAAACTAACATGTTATTGTTATACTATATAATATTATCTGTTTCAGAATCTTCTATAATCTTCTATATATCACATGATTGTGTGACCATGACTGTAACATATGTGACAACCCTGTGACAAGTGTCATGTGTAACATCATATTACACTTTTGTCTAAGTCAAAAATAAAAAGAAAAGAAACCCAAGAGATAAAATAACACTAGAGATTGGTATTAACAATATAAAGACTATAGTCAATTATTAGATTAGAGAAGTATAGAGTATCTACTAGTCTTTCAGTACAAATAAAAGTATGTAAAACACTTGGAAACTCAAGTGGTGTAATTATAATATAGTTATATAATTATTCATATCAAGTGAGGTTAGTATTTAGGTTCAGTTCTTAGCTGGATAGATATTTGATTGAGTTAATCTATGAAGAGATACTGATTAAGAATAGGATTTGAGATAAAAGTAAACTCTGTTATGAAAGACTAAATACTTGCAGGAACTAACAAAATATAACACTACTATAAAAGATAAGTCATTTACAAAGATAGACTTAATATATAATAATCTATTGCTGTAAGAGAACTGGCTCTTCTGAGACTTTTCTCTTTTATTTTTTTTGTATTTTGTAATCCTTTTCCACATCTGTACTCATTTACTTATTTAATTTCCTATACTCTGAATCCTTTCAAACTGTATATTAATACTTCTAACTATCTGAATATGTTATTTAAATTCCCTTTCTAATACTCTCTTGCTCTTCTACAATGATCTATAGTTTTCTGAAGTCTACTAATATCATCTATATATCTGCATATTTACTTTTTTGTACTCTGGAAGTATTCACTAAGTATTCTAGCACTTTTCTATTTTGGTTTCTCTATTCTAAACTATTCCTGATTACTTAAGTATCATTATTTTTTACTTATATAAAAAGAATTCTGATATATTAGAATGGAATATAGAGTAGTTATCACCTTTAGAAATTTCTATTCTGTTCTCTTAGAATTTTCTAAAAGTAAGTGTATAGTTCAGTAATATTTTAAACAATAGACTTAGAATTTCCTGGAGATTTAAAGTACTTACTCTTCCATCTATTTATCTAAATAGCAAAATAAAATCCCTACTTTCTTTGGAATTTTGAAATATTCTTGAAGTTTGGTAGTCTTAGATCACTCATTCTTGTATCTTAATCTTTCTCATCTTTTCTTACTTCCTATCATATGTCAGCTCCAGAACAACCATAGAACTTTATTAGTACAAAAGAAGCTCTGAGCCTTCTGTAACAATATTTACAAAAAGTAGCTATGCTTTAGAAGTTTTAACTAATAACATCCTTACTAGTTTCATAAATTAACTCTGAGACTTATATACTTTGATACTAAACTCTGCCTCTATACTAGCAAGTGTACTCTCTCTAATGCCTTCTAGATCATTTTTTTCCAATAATTTCTTCCTATCTCAAAATCTATCATCCTATCCTAATATACTTTCTTCTATAGACTTTGCTAGTAAATACTAAATAGATTAAGCCTTTTTTAAGTACCTGCTTCTTTTATATCTAGTTATTAGCAGACCAATTTACCAAAGATCAGAATAAGATTCTCTAGATGTTGTTTTTCTTTAAAAGTAGCAGAGTTGTCAAGTAGTTAAAGAGCCTCTTTTGGAAAGAGTTGAATACCAAAATCTTCTCTATTATAACTTGGCAAAAGTTTTAGGAACTCTTCTACACACACTTTTTCTTTATTAATATGAAAGCAGAAGTAGTTAACAAACTGAAAGAGACTACATATTACCAAAGAAGTCATAGAATAGAAAACTATCTAGATGAGTTTCAAATACTAATTTCTGATACCGACTATACTAACTCTTGTACTATAGTAGTCAAGTTTAGAAGAGACCTCTAGACTATAATTTAGAGCCAAATAGTTACTCTTTTAATGAGATACTCTGAAAATACTGATCTAAATATATGGTTTAAAACTACAAGATATATCTATATCTCTCTACCTTGAAGTTTTCCTACTACTTTTAATCCCTGCTTATATTCTTTTTTAGCCTTTGCACATTTATATTATCTTATACAAACTCTCTATCTAGATGTTTCCATAGATATTGATATTACTTGGAAGACTTATTCTGTGCTGAAAATAGAATATTCTATTGTAGAGATCTGAGCTACTTCAACTGAGAGTACTCAGTAAGAATTAACATAAGACAGTTAACTGTTGAACAATGGAAAAAGTTAATAGAAAATCTCAATATACTCAAGGATGTCAAAAATCTACAAAGGTATGAGCTAGAAGATACAAATTACTTAGATAATAGATATAGATTATTAAAACAGAATTTTATATAGAATAACTGGCAATTTGTATACTCTAGTTGTTGGTAAATAAATTTACTATATTATTAGTAGAGAAATATAAAACTTCTAGTAAATTTTCTATTAGTTCTCTAGATATGAAAGAAATATCTCTTTATCTCCAAGTTGAGCTGAATACTATAAATACTAACCAATAACACTCTATCTAAGCTCTTCTAGACTCAAATGCAACTGGAAGTTTTATTAATAAGAAATTTGTCTGGATATATTAGATTAATATATGGAAGATCTCTTAGCCTATTGCTATGTTCAATATTAATGAGACTACTAATAAAGTTAGTCAAATTTTGAAAGCAGTTGATGTAGTATTGCAGTATAAAATATACTCAGAGCAGATGTTGCTTGTAGTTTCCAGTCTAGACAAACAGGACTTGACACTAGAATTCCTTTAGCTCAAAGAATACAATCTAAAAGTTAACTAGGAGAAAGGAAAAGTAAAGATGACATATTGTCCTCCAAGACATAACAGCTACAGAGACCTATAGAAGACAAGAATAGTAGAAGAGTATACAATTGTAGTATATTAGAGTGGATCATTTCCTTGAAGCTTAGAAGAGAACAAGAAGCTGAATATAACAATTGAGTGTAAAAGACTTGATGGAAAAGCAGAAAACAAAGTGTTTCTAATATGTATTTTTCCAGAAGAGTTTTCTACTAATATCTAAATTGCAGCCACCACTTTCCAGAGACTCTCAGAGGTCTTCTAGAAGAGTACTGCAGTAAATAAAGAGCCACTTTTACTCTCCAGTTATATCCAAGAATTTGATGTTTTTCTAGAACATTATTAGTAAGACTATGCTATAGAACTTATGTTATAGTACACTTGGACACTAATATTTTTCTTTTTCTTTTATCTATTTTTCTTAATTTAATATTTCTTTTCTTTTGATTTTCTTTTTCTTTTTCTTTATTGAAGAAGAAGAGGCATGTGACTGTGGTCACATGACATATCACATGATGTGAGGTCATAGGCCTAAAATGGACTAGATAGATAATGTTAAGAAGTATATCAACAGCATGTCTAACTTATGAATGATACATGGACTTTAGGGTAGGATGAATATTAAATAGTATGGACCATATGTAAAATATATAAGGTAGCAATATAGCAGGGACTCCTTGTTGAGTTCTCTTGTGATCCTCACATCAATAGCCTACTAAGAGCTTTACTAGTTTGTGTAATTATTAGACTTCATGTCTAGTGGTTGCCACAACAACTTATTTCTAGCTCAGAATCCAAATCATCTAAGATGTACCCTCTCTTACTAATGAAACAGGCAAAGCTTAATGTCTTTCTCTTAGAAAATCTCAAAACTGGTTGTATTTGCCTTTCTAAGCTACTTATAAAAGCATCTGATTTTTTTATTAATAAAAAGAATAGCTCACTCTAACTGGTTCAAAATTACTATGAACTTAACTCTATAACTGTTAAAAACTGATATCTACTTTTGCTCATTTTAGAACTCATTTCTCAACTTCAGAAAACTAAGCACTTTACAAAGCTGGATGTCTATTAAAGGTTTAACAATGCTTGGATCAAACCCAGAAATAAATAGAAGGCTGCTTTTCATACCAACAGAGATCTTTTTGAGTCTCTTATAATATTTTCTAGCATGACTAATAGTCTGACAACTTTCCAAACAATAATGAACAATATCTTCTAAGATTTGATTACAGAGAGGATTGTTGTGGTATACCTAGATAACATCCTAATCTTCACCTGAACCCTAGAGGAGTATGGAAAAGCAGTATGATAAGTCTTGGAAATCTTGGCTAAGTACAAATCCTTTCTCTACTCAAAGATATATAAGTTTGAGCAAAAGAGAATAAAGTATTTTGGATTGATCATCTCTGAAAACAAAGTTGAGATAGATCTAGTCAAGATTTCTAGAGTCTATAAGTAGCCTGTTTCAAAGTCCTAGAACAATATTCAGGCCTTTCTTGGTTTTGTCAACTTCTACTATTGCTTTATTTGAAATTTCTCTGCTATAGCCCACTCTCTTTTTAACATTACTAGATCATCTAACACTTGGACCTGAGAGAACAAGCAGCAATAGTTCTTTAATGCTCTGAAAAAATTAGTTACTTCTATACCTATGCTAGTTTCTCCAAATAATATAAATTCTTTCTATGTAAAAGCAAACAACTCAAACTTTGCAACTGAAGCTATTCTCTCTCATTAGTTAGAAGCAGATATCAAGTGGTATCTGGTTATATCTTTCAGCAAGTCTTTGTCTCTAGTTAAGCAAAACTATGAAATATATAATAAGAAAATATTAGTAATTATCTATGCATTAGAAAAATGGAGATACTTCTTGAAAAGAGTAGTAAGTCCAGTTGAAATATGGACTGACTACAAAAATCTCAAATACTTTATAGCAGCAAAGAAGCTCAATCATTATCAAGCCTAGTAGTCTCTTTATCTGGCCAGGTTTGACTTCTTACTTTATCACAGGCCTGGAAGGTCTATAGAGAAGTCAGATATATTGTACAGATAGTTAGATTACAGTACAGGAGTTCTAGACAGCCAAAATATAATCCTTCTTTGTCTAAAGTTTTTTACAGTTTATACTACAGAGAGTTTTTGCTCTAGAAGGTAAGAAATGTGGTATTCTTAGAGATATACATTGTAGAAATCAGAGTGGAAGACAAAATAAGATAGTAGATAAGATAGTCAGGAAGCTCCAGTACTTATCTAAGTGATTAGAAGCAAATAGCCTGCTTTTCTTTCAAGATAAGATATATATTCTACAAATTTCCAATCTTAGATACTATATTGTTTCTCTATACTATGATACCAAAGTAGCAGAATACACTTGATAATAGAAGATGTTAGAGCTTGTTTTATGGAATTATTAGTAACCTCAAATATCATAGTATATTAGCTAGTATATCAGCACTTGCAATCTTTGCCTTTGGACTAAGCTTATATAATATCTCTCAATTAGTAAGTGTTACAAATTCAAAATCTTAGAGTTGGTTAAGAAAGTGAACCTTGTATTAGGGTTAACACAAGAGAACTCAATAGAGAACTCTTTACAGAATTATCTACCTTTTATACTAAAGGCATATGGTCTGTGCTATATACTTCTAGCCTACCCTAAACAACCATGTTGTTGTAGCAACTACTCACCGGAATAGCACTTGTAGTATACTTACTTTAGCAAAGCTCACAGAAGGCTATCTAGTAGTGGGGATTACAAGAGAACTTGACAAGGAGCTCTTACTGTATTGCTCCTCTATATATACTCTTACATCATAGTTTGTGCTACAACAATATCTACCGGCTCTTATGTTCATGCCTTTACTTCATGTTCCATTACTAAAGCCACCATGCCATATGCATGTGTCCTGACATCATACTTCTTAATCTCCATCATACATATGTATACTATGTATATACCATGAGAAACTGTTGTCCTTTAATGTTATTCCTAACCCTAACTACTATCTAGACTTCTCTTGATCCTTCTAGACTGTTAGTCCTTCCAGACCATTCTAGACTCTGTCACATGACTTCCAGGTCACATGTTCTTCCTCTATTGTAGACTAATAATTAACTACTATTTTATATCTAGCTAACCCTAATCCTAGCCAAAGTCTGTCTGCACTTTTGTTTTATAACATATGTGTATATCTCAAGGCCAACATGTATTGTGCATGTTGTATGACATCATCCTTCTAGTGCCTTCTACACCTTTTGTTATAGAATGCTTTGAACACTAACAATTTTTATTTTATTTTATTTTATTTTTTCTGATCTTATAGGGATTTTCTTTTTCTTTTGGACAATGAAGAGGCATGTGACACTGCAGTCACATGACATGTCACATGATGTGACATCATAGGCCTAAAACATAGTAAAAGAACCTAAAAGATAATGTCAGGGCATATGTATACAATATGGTAGTCTTGAAGTAAACATGAGAATGAAGCATAGATATGAGAGCAGGTCTAATTATTAGTAGCATGGACCAAGCATGTTTTGTATATATAGGACTCTAATTTAGCAGAGACTCCTTATTGAGTTCTCTTGTGAACTTTCCACTAGATATCTGATCTTAAGAGATTTACTGCTTGTACTACTATTAGTCTTTTGACTAGTGGTTACCACAACACCTTTCTTCTTGTGTCACATGACTAACCCTAATCCTAAGTTCTATAAATGAAAAAATATGAAAATAAATTGAAAATAAAATAAAAATAAGAGAGAAAATGAGAAAAAACTAAGTCCATACTTTTCATTCTTGACAGTAAGCTTTATCTACTACTAATTCCAAACTTCTGGTGGAATGTTCTAAATATTGATTTCATAGTAAAACTTTCTAAGTTTTCTAGATATGATGTGGTAATAATAGTTGTAAACTCTATATTGAAATAAGCTTATTTTATTCTAAGAGATAGCATAACTTTTCTTATACAGTATCTAGAAACTGCATAGTCTTTCTTGACATATAGTCTTAGATAGGAGATTCACAATTTGTGGCCTATTTTACTCAGAAACTCTATAGACTACTTGAGATTAAGACAGTGACTTCTATAATATGACTCCTGTAGTTAGACAAATAGATAGAATATGTAAATCAGAAGTTAGACCAATATCTCTAACTTTTTATTAATAAACAGAAAAGTGATTGATATAACCTATTACTGTTGGTAGAGTTTCAACATAACAACCATGTATATTCTGCTACTTAACAGCCCTTCTTTCTTTTTAATATAAGTTATTTTGCACATATGGACTTTGTGTCACAAACTTCATTCAGCTTGTATCTCCACAACCAGTGGACTGATTTTCACAAACTAAGTTGTGCTGGAAAGCTCCAAATGAGGACTATCCACACATATATGGGATGTACAAAAGCAATAACAAATGACTGAGATATC